>Ga0265327_10004560_pt1 | contig 12205 bp, 9 predicted proteins | sample 41621metaG_FD_202089 | JGI IMG/M metagenome (GOLD analysis project Ga0265327, IMG submission 202089) | Rhizosphere microbial communities from Carex aquatilis grown in University of Washington, Seatle, WA, United States - 4-16-21 metaG | ecosystem: Host-associated > Plants > Roots > Rhizosphere >...
TAAAACACTCGGCAAACTCGAGGGGCAGGACCCAGATGGTGGCGACAAGAAGTTGGCCCACATTTCGTTCTTCCTGTTTCCGTATATCGCCGGTTTTGAATGGAACACATTTCCTCCCCGACAGCATCGTTCGTTGCGCAAATACCTCTTTGATCGGATGTCGTTCTGGGACAAGCTTGTGGCCTGGACAAAGCGCGTGTTCAACAAGGGGGTGTTTGCCTGGAATCCCGACAGCACGTTCAAGTATGTGCATGACCATCGACGCAATATCCACTGGCTCAATACCAAGACAACAGAAAACTATTGCGGCGTCTTCCATAAGGATTCGCATTGGTGCAGTCGAAATGGAAAGAACAGCATTCGGCTGAAATATCAGGTCTTCCGGGTACCGGACACCTGTGAGTTCATCACGCTGAAGCGACGGTTTCCTGCTTATCATCAGATTGATTCGAATACAACATGCTTTTTTGCCGCATATTCTCAAGTGGCAATGTATCAAATGCACCATGATGACAAGGCCACAGATACTCAGCTCGTCAGGGGTTATGAAACCCGACTCATCCGAAGTCTGGTCACCTCTCCAGTCTCCAACGACTTCATACGGTCCTCGGACTTCTTTCGTGGTCGTGTCCTCTTCATGCGTGGCGATACGGAGAATCACGGAAATGTTCGTTGGAATGATTCTGCGCTCAACTATGAGCTGGCAAGAAACATGCATTTGGACTACTTGGCTGAGAACTGCTTTTGGGATCGTGCATCTGCTCTAGGGCTTCAGGAGGTAGAACACAATGGTGTTGGAGTGACAGCAGCATGGACGCAGGATCAGTTATTTGAGGGGATCAAACAGTTTGTGGCGAACGATACACCTTTAATGATGCAATTCACATATAACGGTATCGCATACACCGATGTAAATGATGTTCCGATAAGGCCCTGGAGGGACATTGAAGGGATCAGGTTATTGGTTCGTGATGGTAAGCGTTTGTCAAATCATTGGGTGCCAATCGTCGGTGTGCGCGAATGTGGTAAGAAACGTTATGTGCACATTGCTTGGAGTAACGGTGACTTCTGTTTTTTGTCGCTTGAGAATGCTCATGAGTTTGTCGTAAACCAACTAACGACGCCAAAGTTGGTTCTTAGAGGGATTCGAATTCCGTCGAATTGGAAAAAAGGTGGTAGAGTCGACAATCCTGGTGCTTCCATCAATGTCGTAAATAGTGGCATTGATCCTGTGCCTCGCCTTGTACTTATCAGGAAGGGGCAGGAGATGTTTCGCAAGTAACTTGTTTCTCAAGTTTGTTTTTGTCGGAGCTGGTCAAGGGAAGTAATAATGCAGGTGCGGCGTTTTGCAATCCACCGCTCGCAGAAGTTTGGTTCATTAAACTGCGATTTAACGTGCAGGCGGGTCATGCGTGGCGGCATCGCTCCGCTCGAAGTACTGCTGGTTCTTCCCGTCTTGATCCTGCTCTGGCTGGTCATCTTTCAGATTGGTTTCTGTTACATCCGGCAGGCAGAGGTGACGGTGACGGCGCGGAGTAGTGCGTGGCGGCAGCGTGCGAAGGAAAAAGGAGAGCCCTTCACGTTTGAGAATCAGGGCTCGCAGGGACGTATCGAAAAGACATCGACCGGCAGCGTGAAAATCAGCGGAATCTCTGCCGCGTTTCCCGATGCGAGGTCGAGGCACACGGTCATGGCCGGGACCTGGTCTCACCCCGATATCGACCTGAACGAGCAACCGAACTTCCAACTGGCGTTCAAACTGGCCCGACTAGGTCCAAAGCGTGAGATTATCGACAGGCTGGATGCCATCGAGAAGCTGGTGAAGTCCATGACGAAGTTGAAGGATGCATTTTCAAACCTCGGTTCTCCTTCGAAATTGGGGGCGAATCTGCAATCACTGGGGAACGACGTCGATTACAAGAGTTTGATCGGGGACGCGGTGCAGAGCTATGTGGCCCAGGAGGTTCCGGCCATCGCCGAGATCGAGAGCATGCTTGTTGGGATCAATAACACCAAGGGCCAGATCGAAACCGCCAAGGCGAATGCCTCCAAAAAGAATGCCGAACAAATCGACGCGGGAGTGAAGTCAATCGATCCGTTGGCCAAGAACTTTAATGCTCAGGTTCAGCAAAAAGGGGCGGCCCTGCAAATGAAGCTGGACACCTCTTCCAAGTCGGAACCGGATTTGAAGAAGGACATGGTCAAACAGGATTTGCAGCAGGAATTGTCGGACGTCAAAAAGTTTGCCAATGACCTGTTTTCCAACAGTGCGCAGTTGAAACAGGTGGCGAGCGGATTGTTTCGAGCAAATGGAAAAGAATCGGCAAATGCAGCGGCGGCAACCATTCGAGATCACTTCGTCGCTGGACTGCCAAAACTGGGGCCATTGCAGCAGCAGGTGTCAAAGCAGATTGCGGACGCAGAGGGATTCCTGAATGACAAGAAGCCCAAGGAGTTGCAGGAGGAGCTCAAGAAACTGACGACGACCATGATGCAACTCGACGAGAAAATCCGTGAGACAGACCAGATGTTGACGGAGTTTCGCAGGGCCCTGGAAAAGTCGAAAGATTAACTCGCATCCCCCGTTCCGAGTGGAGCGGACACGCAATCATCGACAGGACTTCATTTTCTCAATGCGACTTGCACAATCTTTGGAACATCCTTTCCGTCCACGTGAGCAATACGATTGAACGAGCCTCCCTCGACTCCAGCAACCGATGCCGCTTCGCCGCCACGAAAGCGGTTTGGACTGTGGTCCATCGGGAACTGGATCGGATCGCTGGCAACGTCTTTGCTGCTGGTCTGGATCTGCTGGTCAACGCTCAGAAACTGGCAGTCGCTGGTGGCAAATCCGCAACGTCTGGATCCCACATCGGTGCCAAACTCTGCCGATCTGGAGCTGCGTCACCTGACTCCTCTGTTGCCCAAATCGGACCTGGCGCGGTCCGGTGGCTGGGGTGTCGAAGGCTGGAACGGGCGATTGATCATCGAGCAAGTCGACGAGTCCGAAATGGATCTGACCATCCAGAGAATCCTGGAAACCAGCGAGCCAGGGACTGCTTTGCCGCCCGCCGAATTCTCGGAATGGATGGCCTCCGCCCGGTCGATTCTTTCGCAACCCCGGGTCGTCGGAACAAAACGAATCTATTCGTTGGATGATCAGCAATCGCGGGTACGGCTGGCCACTGAGATCGTTGGCGAGGAAGAGCGTTTTTGTGCCGCAGTGGCTGCCACGCGTGTTTCCGCGAATCGCTGGACCCTGTTCGCCATACAGGATCTGGAGGAAGCGACGTCGAAGCCGGCGCGGACTGGAATGCTGCCACTCGCCCCCGGCGCGACCATCAAGATGTCCCGATTGGATGAGGCAGGGATGCCGATTTTTCAGTTGATCCAGACCCCTCACTTTCACAGAACCACTGTCGAGTCCTGGATCAATGACGGCTGGAGCATCACGGATCAGGAGGCATCGAAGAAGTCTTCCTACACGGCGATCTGCCGCAAGAATGGAGTCGAAATCGCCGTCTGGACGACGGGGATTCTTGATCGACCGGGGTTGATGATCCTGACGCGGCTGAGTGCGTCAGCGCCCTGAATCGAGGCGATCACGGATCGCTCGAATGCGCCTTGATCCGCATTCATCCTGCTTTAGTGGCATAGACCACTTCATAGCGTGACCGCCAGGGTTCCATGTGGATTTCGGTGAATCCATGTCGCGATAGCATTCGATTGAAAACCTGCCGACGCTGGGACCGCCCGAGGAACATCCAGGCGTATCGCGGCGTGAGTCTCGTTAACAGAAACAGTCCGCCGGGCTTCAATGAACGGGCGACTTCCACCACGACGGACTCAAACCGCGGCAGCAATTCGCCCACCTCCAACAGTGTCACGGCATCGTAGGCATCGGGATGGTCTGACGCCCAGCGATTGAGGTCCCCCTGGTGAATTTCGATCCTCGACTGCTGCGATGATTCCAACTGCTCAAGGTGCTTGCGAAACCGGCGCAGCATGCCTGAAGAGAGATCGACTGCCCGGATGGACCCCTGAAAGTCGGGTGAGGCAATCAGCAGCAGACTGATCCGACCGGTTCCGCACGCCAGATCGAGCACCTGGCTGTCCGGCCGATGTCCAGTGGCATTCAGCAGCGGCTTCAGGAACAGCCGCTCGGTCACCTGAGGATCGAGATACGCTGCCTGTCGCCATTTGGATTCGTACGTTCTGCCGGTCGAATTGTAGAGCAGCAGGAGCAGTCCGCGGCCAAAATAACTGCATTCGGTCGCGGACAGCCACCACAGCAGAAACAGCACGGCAATCGTCAGCAGGATATTCGTAATCAAGTGGATGGACTCACCTCGCGGAAGGATGCGGAATTCGTGATGGGATAGGGGAAATCCCGTGGATTGTCTACCATGGCTGACGGATTCTCCATAGGATCTCATCAGGCAAATCTCGCTGGTGCAACGACATCCCGATTCGATCGGTTGCACGTTTCATGTTCATCGACTGCGGAGCTGCTCTTGGAAAGTCATCCGTTTCGGCTGCTCAGGAACCTGGGCCGGACCAGCGAGATTGTGACTGTGCTGCTCAATCACGGTTTCAGCGACCTCGTGGACCGAATCGGCCTGCGCACGGTCTGGTACCGTTCACGACGACTGTTCTCCCGCAAGCCCCCCGAGCCGACCCGGCATGTCAAACTGGTGGAGCGAATTCGCCTGACGCTGGAGAGCCTGGGGCCCACGTTCATCAAGTTTGGCCAGGTGATGAGCACGCGGCCAGACCTGGTTCCTCCGGAAATGCTCACCGAATTGAAAAAGCTTCAGGAACGGGTTCCACCCTTTCCCGCGGAAGCGGCGATTCAGCGCGTCGAAGCTGAACTGGAACGTCCCCTCTCAGAGTTGTTTCAGAGCTTTGAGAGCACTCCGCTGGCAGCGGGATCGCTGGGACAGGTCCATCGCGCGGTTGATTTCCGGGGGACTCAACTGGCTGTGAAAATCCGTCGGCCCGGCGCCGTCCGCGGTGTCGAGCGGGATCTGGCGCTGATGCAGGAAATTGCCATCCTGATTGAACGGCACATTCCCGAAGCCCGCATCTTTGACCCTGTGGGGCTGGTCAATCACTTCGCTCGCACGATTCGGCGTGAGCTGAATTTTGCCCGCGAAGGTCGAACCATGGACGAGTTTCGCAGGCTGTTCCGGCAGGACGCGACGCTGTATGTCCCCGATGTCTATTGGGACCTGACAACCGATGCCGTGCTGACGATGGAATACATTGACGGATTCCGAATCGATGAACTGGTCGGCGCGCCCATCGTCTGCCACGGACCGTCGACGGATACCGCGCACGGGGTCGAGATCCCCGCCGTCCGACTGGTGAATCCGGCCGAAATCGCGGCCAACGGCGCGCGGATCTTCATGAAGCAGGCGTTCGAATTTGGCGTGTTTCACGGAGATCCTCATCCGGGAAACGTCCGCATCCGTCGCGACGGAACAATCTGCCTGCTCGACTATGGCATGATCGGGATGCTTGAGGAAAAGACACGCGAGGAATTGATTGATCTGCTGCTGGCCATCAGTCAGCAGCAGGTGGATGCCGCCGTGAAGCTGGTCCTGACGATCGGTGAACCCTATCGCGAGGTCGACCGACCGCTGTTGCAGGTGGACATGCGCGACTTCATCGCGAATTACTACGGCATCCCGCTGGAACGCATGAACGTCGGACGGTTGCTGTCCGACTTTGTCGCGATCCTGTCCAGTCATCGAATTCGGTGTCCCGGGAGTCTGACACTGTTGTTTCGCGCCCTGGTGACTCTTGAGGGAATTGGGCGACAGCTTGATCCGGAATTCAACCTGGCGTCGCACCTGCAACCATTTGTCGAACGGCTGGTGCGTCAGCGGTATCAGCCGAGCCGGATCGCGGAACGCTTGTTTGATGAATCGCGCCGGATGCTGGAAATGGCGCACGAGCTTCCCATGCATTTGAATCGCACGATCAAGAAGATCAGCGAAAACGACCTGCGAATCCAGCTTGACCATCGCAACCTGGATCATTTCATCATGGAAATGGAACGATCCGGGAATCGACTGGTCGTGGGAATGGTGGTTTCATCACTGATCATGGCATCGGCCCTGATCGTCGCGGGAAAAGTCAGCTCGGTCTGGATCAGCGTGCCGATGTATGTCAGCTCCAGTCTGCTGGCGATCTGGCTGATCTTTGGTATCTTCCGCAGCGGGAGATTGTAGTTTTTTCGAATGCGCGACTGACAACAGGATCCCGGGAAATCGCCTGGCGATATCGCCTGGGTCGGATGCCTGTTCCCTCCAATTCAAGGATTGAATTTGATGCGACGTCTACTGGTCACCGGCGGATGCGGATTCATTGGATCCAACTTCATCCGACTGGAACTGTCTGCCGATCCCGACCTGTCGATCATCAACGTCGACAAGCTGACGTATGCCGGAAATGTTCAGAACCTGGCGGATCTGCAGGACAATCCCCGCTACCAGTTCGTGCGGGGCGACATTTGTGATCGAGAACTGATGTCGACGCTGCTGCGGGACTCGATCGATGCCGTGGTGAACTTTGCTGCCGAAAGTCATGTCGATCGCAGTATCCTGGATTCGTCGCCGTTCGTTCAGACGAACATCGTGGGGACTCAGAACTTGCTCGACTGCTGCCGGACACAGAAGATCGGGCGTTATCTGCAGGTTTCGACCGATGAAGTCTATGGGACTCTTGGTGACGACGGGAAGTTCACCGAAGAAACGCCCCTGTCGCCGAACAGTCCCTATTCCGCATCGAAAGCGGCTGCCGATCTACTCGTGCGCGCGTATGTTCACACGTTCCAATTCCCGGCGGTCATCACCCGTTGCTCAAACAATTACGGACCATACCAGTTCCCCGAAAAGCTGATTCCGCTATTCATCTCCAATGCGTTACAGGACCAGTCGCTGCCCGTTTATGGCACGGGAATGAATGTCCGTGACTGGATCCATGTGGCCGATCATTGCCGGGGAATCAGCGCGGCACTGCGAAAGGGCCGGGTGGGTGAGGTCTACAATTTTGGGGGCAATTCCGAACTGACAAACATGGAATTGACCCATGCCCTGCTGGCGGCGCTTGGGAAACCCGCTTCGCTGATCCGCCACGTTGCGGATCGGCCTGGGCACGATCATCGGTACGCGATCGATGCCACCAAAGCCCTGCGGGAGCTCAACTGGACGCCTCAAACTGACTTCCGCGAAGGACTGCGCCAGACCATTGACTGGTACCTGGCGAATCCGGCGTGGATTGCCGGAATCAAGTCGGGAGAATACCGCAATTACTACGAGCAGCAGTATGGGGCACGCCTGGGTTGATCTCGGCGCCAACCCGTTTCTTCTGTGCGATCAAACTTCTGAACATCCACTTTGCGTGACAGGTTCCCATGCCCAACGAGAACGCTTCGACTGGTGATCTGCTGCACCCGCGCGATGAAATCATGCAATCGATGGAGCGGATCTATCGTTACCGCATGACGACGACGTCGGGGGGGAATCTTTCGATCCGTGAACCGAATGGGGACACATGGATCTCCCCGGCGCGGATTGACAAGGGAAGCCTCACGCGCAATGACATCGTCTGTGTGAAGGCCGACGGGACCGTCGATGGTGTTCACCGACCATCGTCTGAATTTCCGTTTCATCGCGCGATTTATGCCTGCCGCCCCGATCTGCATGGCATCGTCCATGCGCATCCCGTGGCGCTCGTCGCGTTCAGCATCTGCCGGGCTCTGCCGAATACACGGCTGTTTCATCAGGCGCATTTCGTCTGCGGCGAAGCGGGGTTTGCCCCCTACGCGCTCCCCGGCAGCGAACAACTGGCCCAGCGGATCGCGAATGCATTTGCCGGGGGATTGAACTGCGTAATTCTTGAGAATCATGGTGTCGTGGTCGGGGGCGAAACCTATTCGCAGGCCTACCAGCGGTTCGAGGCGCTGGAGTTCGCAGCCAAGACCATCATCAAGGCGCGGTTGCTGGGAGATGTGCAATACCTGAATGACGAACAACTGAGCCTGGCGGAACGTCGCAAGGTGGAATTGAAGCCCGCCACGCCTCAACCTGCCTCCAGCGAAGAACGCGAGCTACGGCGGCAGCTTTGTGAATTCGTACGGCGCGGATGCCGACAGCGTCTGTTGATCAGCACCGAGGGAAGCTTTTCGGCTCGGCTGGATCGCGATGCCTTCCTGATTACTCCGTCACAGCGCGACCGCTCAACGCTTGATATTGGCGACCTGGTGCTTGTCCGCGGTGACACCTGTTCGGCGGGCCGTCCCAGCCGGGCGACGCTGGCTCATCAGGCCATTTATCGGCGACATCCGGAAATTCAGGCGATCGTGTTTGCTCATCCCGTCAACGCCACCGCATTCAGCGTGACCAACGCGACACTCGACGCCCGAACGATTCCCGAAAGCTACATTTTCCTGAGGGACGTTGGCCGCGTACCTTATGGGATTCAATACCTTCCCGGAGGGGAAATTGCCGAGTACATCTCGCCGAGGTCTCCGGCCGCATTGCTGGAAAACGACGGTGTGCTCGTGGTCGGAACCAGTATTCTCGACGTGTTCGACCGGCTGGAAGTCCTGGAAACAACTTCCGAAGCGATCATCAACAGCCGGCTGGTGGGATCGATCACCCCCATGAGTGCCCAGGTGATTGATGAATTGAAGTCGGTGTTTTTGAAAGAGTAGCTGAAAGACGCAGTCGTCGTCCCGCAGGATTTGCGGGATCCTCGCGTTCTGATGGCGGATTCGCGAGAATGTCAAATGCCCTGATCCCGGCGGTGAGTTCCGCGGGGGCGAACATTCGACATTCGAGACGACGATGCAGATTCTTCTGGTAAACGACGACGGGATACATGCTCCCAGCCTGCTGGCCATCTATTCAGAACTGAAGCGCTGGGGGGATGTGACCGTCGTCTCGCCCGCGGCCGAGCAAAGTGGTGTCGGTCATTCGATCACATATCTTCATCCGCTGGTGGTGTTGAAAGACTATCGCAATGGCGAGTTCTTCGGCTGGAAGGTCGAAGGCCGGCCGGCAGACTGCGTGAAACTCGGCATCCATGAATTGTGTCCGAGCAAACCGGACGTGATTATCAGCGGTCTGAATGCCGGAGCCAACGTCGGGCTGAATGTCATCTACTCGGGGACCGTTGCCGCGGCAGTCGAGGGGGCCTTTTTCGGGATCCCCTCCATTGCGTTGTCTCAATGGATGGATGGACCTCCCAATTTTGACGAGACCGCCCGGCGAGCCCTCCCCCTGTGCCGAAAGCTCTACGAACGATCTCAGCCCGGGATGTTGTGGAATGTGAATTTCCCGCCGCCGCGAGCGAACTGGCCGCGCGGAATCGTGTTTGTGGGAATGGAGTGCCGTCGCTCCGCGGACGAGATTGAAACGCGCGTAGATCCGCGCGGAAGAACCTATTACTGGAGCGGCCTGAATCCGCTCAAGTGTCACGTCTATGATCCGACGACCGACGTCAAGATGCTGACGGACGGCTATATCACTGTGACGCCGCTCCAATTCGATTTGACGCAGCAGAAACTGCTCGCGGAACTGCGGAGTGAGAACTGGGAGGTTCCCTCTCATGACTGACCCCAATCCCCCTAAAAAATCTGCCAGAAAGAAGTCCGCCCGGAAACCGTCGGGTCCACGAAGTCAGGGAGGCAAACCTCGCGGCGTTGCCCCGACTTCCGCAAAAGTCCCCGCAAATAACTCGGTGATGGAGTCTCCACCGGAGTCCACTCCGGCGCCACTTTCCCTGCCGCCGCTTCAACCCGGAAGTTCCCTGACGATCCCCGAATCCGCGGCAGGACAAACGGTCCTCGCTGTCCTCAGGGCGGTACGGCCGGGTGAATCGTGGTCGAAGCTCCGCAGTCTGATGCACAAGGCCTATGTTTCGCTGAACAGCACGGTTTGTGTGGACGAGGCACGGCGAGTCGTCGCGGGGGACGTGCTGGAACTGGGAGAGCAGCCGAATCGACTGCCGCCCAAGTCGTCGGACGTCCATATTGTCTATGTCGATGCTCATGTGGTTGTCGTCGAAAAGCCGACCGGGATGATGACTCACCGTCGCCCCGAAGAACGGAACTGGTCCGACGAACGCAAGTCACGGCAACCGGCACTCGATGAGTCACTGAATGATCTGTTGCAGCGCCGGGCCGTGGGCAGCGGACGAAACCGACCGCGTCAAAGTCAGGTCCGTTGTGTTCATCGACTGGATCGTGACACCAGTGGCATCCTGGTATTTGCACGCAATGAGGCGGCCGAAGAGAGTTTGGTTTCCCAGTTTCGCAGGCATTCGGTCGTGCGGGCCTATTGGGCGATTGTCCATGGCCGACCGCAGGACGGGACCATTGTCTCGAACCTGGTTCGTGACCGCGGGGATGGTCGCCGCGGCAGTGTTCAGAACCCGAAAGTGGGTCAACGCGCCGTCACGCATGTCCGCTGGCTGGAGCAACTGGGAGATTACAGCCTGGTGGAATGTCGATTGGAAACCGGTCGGACGAACCAGATTCGCATTCATATGGCCGAAGCCGGCCATATGGTTTGTGGCGACCCGAAGTACAACCAGCCGTATGGAACCGAGGCCCAGCGTGACACGAGCCAGGCGCCCCGACTGGCGCTGCACGCGGCGGAACTGGGATTCCTGCATCCCGTCTCGGGTGAAGAACTCTTCTTTCAGATGCCCTTCCCTGCCGACCTGGAAGACTTCGCGACACGATTGCGAAAATCCAGTCGGCGGATCGGGAACTGATCGATCGAGTCCGATTCGCCTCAATCAGGCGAGCAATTCCTTGATGGAACTGCTGGCGGGATCGGCGATCGGAATCGGCCGGCCGTCGATGTCAAACGACTTGGTGGAGTCGACGCCAACGGCCTGCAGGTACGTGTGGAACAGGTGGGCATGATCGACTTCGCGATCAATCACGGCCGTACCATGTTCGTTGGTCTTGCCGATGACAGCGCCCGGCTGAACGCGCGCCCCGCCCAACAGGACTGACCAGGCATTCCCCCAGTGATCGCGTCCAAACAAGTGATTGATGTTCGGTGTTCGCCCGAACTCGGACAGCACCACAATCAAGGTGCTTTCGAGCATGCCGCGGTCGGCAAGGTCACCGACAATGGTGGCGAAGGGGTGGTCGAATTCCCCCAGTTGCTCCAGGTGGAAATTGAAGTTCTCGTTGTGAGTATCGTAGTTCGAGTGGCTGACCTGGACGTAGGTGATTCCCTTTTCGAGCAGGCGTCGAGCCAGCAGGCAGTGACGGCCAAGGTCATGCTTTCCGTATCGCGCCTGGTCCTGGTCTGATTCTTTCGTCACATCGAAAATGTCACGTTGAGCCATCAACTGTTGCGCCTGCTCGTAGCTGTAGGTGTACGCATCGGTCATGGCCGTGCGTCGCCGCGACAGGAATCGTTCGTTGACAGCGCGACGCATGGCGTTCCGCTGGTCGTCCGAGGCCTGATTGATTGAGTCAGGACGAGCGGTATTTTGTGGTGGCTGCCCGTTCCCCATCAGCAGACCGGCGTACTTCGGACCGAGATAAGCGGCGTCGTTCGCCCGGCCCCCTCCACCCGCCGTAATTTGAATATGACCGGGAAGTCCTCCGGCATCCGGGGCGAGGGCTTTTGCCGCCACGGCGCCGATGCGGGGAAAGTCGGCCGCGGGGGTTTGCTTGCGCCCCGTCATCATCATGTACGCACCCTTGCCGTGGTCTCCTTCCTTGGTGTTGACGCTGCGGACAATTGCCAGGCGATGCATCTGCTTGGCCGTTTCCGGAAGCAGTTCGCAGATATGGATGCCTGGAACGGAAGTGGGGATGGCGCGAAACGGTCCCCCCGTCGGTGTATTGGGCTTGGGGTCCCAGCTTTCCAATTGGCTCAATCCGCCCGCCATATTGAAGACCAGGACTCGCTTCTGTTGCTTGGCAAGTTCCGCGGATGCCGCGGGCTGAGCCAGCGCGGAAAGGCCTCCCAGCACGGTTCCACCCGCGGCCAGAGTCCCCAGGAATTGTCGTCGAGCCATCAGGTGATCGTTGGATCCGCAGGCATATCCGCATTTCATGGCATTCACTCCCAGGTCACTGTCGCTCGAAAACTGCAACCGCCGCTCCCGGTGGTTGTTTGCCAAAAACAGGCCCGTAAACCGCAATCATCATCAATTCAGTGGTTGA
>Ga0265327_10004561_pt1 | contig 12204 bp, 10 predicted proteins | sample 41621metaG_FD_202089 | JGI IMG/M metagenome (GOLD analysis project Ga0265327, IMG submission 202089) | Rhizosphere microbial communities from Carex aquatilis grown in University of Washington, Seatle, WA, United States - 4-16-21 metaG | ecosystem: Host-associated > Plants > Roots > Rhizosphere...
CGCGGCGCACCCAATCCTGACGCGACGCCTGCCCGGCTCGGGCAGTGAACGGCCGGTCCGCGAGTCCGGCATTTGGCCGCACGGAACAACCCTCAGTGTTGCACCGCGCCGTCCGGCTCGCCATCCCGCTGGTCGCGCCAGCCCGTCAGCTGGCCGTCTTGGAAGGTCAGGCTCCGGTCCGCGCTGTTGCCAAACTTGTCATGGCCGCGGCTGGGATACAAAAAAACATCGCCGTGGTCATCCACCGGACGCCCGTAGGCCTGCTTCACGTCCTCTTTCGACATGCCCTTGACGAGATAGTGAAACGAGATCCCGTCGCGGATTTGCTCAGCCTTCTTGTCGGCTTCGTCTTTCTCCTCGGCTTCCTTCGCCCGCCGCGCCTCCTCCTCGTGCGAGGCCGTATCATCGGACGTCGAGACGTTGGCATCCTCCTTCGACTGGCGCGCCAGCTCCTCGTCCTTGCGCGCTTCGAAAATCACCCGCTGCTCGGGCGCCATATTGGAGAATCTCACCGAAACCACCCCGCCAGGGTAGCTCACCAGGACGGAATTGGCATCCCAACGCTTGATCGTGGACCGGTGCATCACGAAGCCGTTGGTCAGCTTGATGTCGGTCGGCAACTCTGCTGACGCGGCCGCCGGATCTATCGCAGCGGCCGCGGGCACCGGTGAAACGGGGGCCGCGACCGGCGCGGGCGGCGCGAGGTCGTTGCGCATCTCGGGCGGCAGTTGCGAAAAAGCGATCGCTCCCTTTCCACCGTCCCATTTGGCCACGACCGACGACGAGCCCACGGCCACCACGGTGACGTCGTGCAACACGGTGCCGTTCTTCAACTGGACTTCGGGGATCAACTTGCCCTTGGCATACTGTCCGGCCCAGACCGCCGGGCAGACAACCAAGCACGACACCATGGCCACGGCGGCCAGGCGGACAAAACGGCTCAGGAGGAGTGTGAAATTCACGGCCCGCTCATGCCAAATTGCCCCGTTCCGGGCAATTTGATTTCGGCCAGAGACTACGTATTTGGCGGGTTTTTAACAACTGCCCGCCGCGATGCCCCGGCTTTAGCCAGGACCGAAAGCCTGCTGGGCTCGGCTCAGACCGTGAAGAGCTCCTCCGGCTTGAAAAAGCGGGCCAATTCGGCCTTCGCGTTTTCGACGCTATCGGAAGCATGCACCACGTTGCGCATCATCTCGGTGCCGAAATCCCCCCGGATCGTCCCCTTCGCCGCCTTGCGGGAGTCGGTGGGCCCCAGGAGATCCCGGACCTTCTGCACGATGTTCTCGCCTTGCAGTGCCATCGCGATCACCGGCCGCGAGCTCATGAATTGCTCGATTTCCGGATAGAAAGGCTTGCTGGCAACGTGCGCATAATGCTCGCGGAGCTTCTCCGCCGAGAGGCGCATCATCTTGCAGCCCACGATCGTAAAACCGGCCTGCTCAAATCGAGCCAGCACGTTGCCGACGTGGCGCTGCTCCATGCAATCGGGCTTAAAAATGATGAAGGTTTTCTGCATATATCCTCTCACCAAAACATCCGGCCCCCGCCATGGGAAGCCTAGACTTTGCCCGCGCCCGGCCCGGCGCCCGCGCGCAGTTGCTTGAACGCCTTCAGTGCGGCGTTTCTGGCGTCGGTATGGTCGACCAGGGGACGGGGGTAGTTCTCCCCCAGCCTCACGCCAGCGGCCTCAAGCGCCGGCGCGGGCGCCTCCCACGGCGCATGGATGTGCTCTGCCGCCATGCGCCCCAACTCTGGAACCCAGCGGCGGACATAGTCGCCCTGCGGATCAAATTTCCTCCCCTGCAGCACCGGGGCAAAGATGCGGAAATACGGCGCCGCATCCGCACCGCAGCCCGCGCTCCATTGCCAGCCGAGGGTGTTGCTCGCCAGGTCCGCGTCCACCAGCGTATCCCAAAACCAGGCAGCGCCGTGCGCCCACGGCAGCCGGAGGTGCTTCACCAGGAACGACGCCACGATCATCCGCACCCGATTGTGCATCCAGCCCGTCTGCCATAACTGGCGCATGCCGGCGTCGACGATCGGATAGCCGGTGAGTCCGCGTTGCCACGCTCGCAGTTTCGCTCCGCCCGGATCCGCTGCCCACGGAAATTTCTCAAACTCCCTCCTCAGCGGCTGCGCGGGTGTCTCGGGAAAGTGAAACAAGAGATGATGCGCAAACTCCCGCCAGCCTAGCTCGGCCAAAAACACGGACGCCCCCTTGCTCGGAGGAAAGACCCCGCTGTCCTTGGCCCGCGCCCGCACCGCCGCCCAGACTTGGCGCGGGCCGATCTCGCCGAAATGCAGCCACGGCGACAACATCGACGTGCCGTCCCGGTCGGGTCGGTTTCGGCCCTCCGCGTAGTCATCCATCTCCTTCGCCAAAAACTGCCGCAGTCGCATCGCACCGCCGGCTTCGCCCGGTTGCCAGATCTTATCCCATCCCGTCGCCCATCGAACGTCCGCCGTCAACGGCAGCTCCTCCAGCTTGAGCGAGCGCGGCCAACGGCCGGGAGCCGGCAGCGCCTCGGCCGCGAACTTCGTGGGCGCCGCGACCGGCAGCGCCAGGCAGGTCCGCCAGTAGGGCGTGAAGACTTGGAATGGCCGGCCTTGCTTGTTTTGCACCGTGTGCGGCTCGTGCAGCAGTGCGCTGTTGAAACTGGTCGCGTCGATCCCACCGGCGGAAAACTCGGTCTTGATCGCCCGGTCCCGGGCCATGCCGGCGGGCTGGTACCGTCGATTCCAATAGATCGCCCCCGCTTCCGTCTCGTTCACCCACTCGCGCAGGATCGCCCGCGCGTCGCCCCGCGCCAGGATCAGCCGCGAACCCAACTCCCGCAACGAAGCGTCCAACGAAGCCAGCGAGCGATGTAGCCACCAGCGGGAAGCGCCTCCCGGTAGCCACTCACCCTCCCCAGCCTCATCCCAAATGAAAACGGGAATCACCGGCGCTCCGCGCGCCACGGCCGCCTGCAGCGCCGGATTGTCCTGCAAGCGCAGGTCCTGCCGGAACCAAAGTAACGTCGGCGTCAACGGCACGTCTTCACACTCCAATGGCGATCGGTCGGTGCATCGCGCAGCCCTAGATCGACTGGCGGTAAAGTTCCTCGTAACCGGCCGCGGCGGTCTTCCAGCTGAAATCCTTCCCCATGCCACGTTTCTGCACGGCAGACAGGCGGGCTGGATCGGCAAAGAGCTTGCGCGCCCGCTCCAGCGCGTCGCGGAGCCCTTCCTTGGTCGGCGCGCCCATCAACCCGGTGCCGCTCGCCGGCTGTTCGTCTGCATCCGTCACGGTGTCAATCAGGCCGCCCACGCGGCTGACGATCGGCACCGTCCCGTAGATCTGGGAATACATCTGGTTCAAGCCGCAGGGCTCAAAGAGCGACGGCATGATGAAGAAATCGCTGCCCGCCTCGATCAGGTGGCTCATCGCTTCATCCAGCCGCGCGCTCAGCGAGATCTTCTCCGGCGCTTGCGAAACCAGTTGCTGGATCTCCTCCTCGTAGCGCTTTTCGCCCGACCCCAGCACCACCAGCCGGCAATCCCCGAGCAGGAAGAAATCCTGGTTGGCCAGCAGCAGGTCCAAACCCTTCTGCTCCGCGAATCGGCAGACCATCCCGAAAATCGGCCCCTTGTAACCGGGGGCAAAGTTGCACCGCTTCAGCAGTTCGGCCCGGCAGAGCTGCTTGCCCGAGAGATTAGCCGCGGAATAGCGCGCCGGCAGCAAGGCGTCCGTGGCCGGATTCCAGACGCTCAGGTCCACGCCGTTCAACAGGCCCATGATGTCGTGCTCCCGCGTCTGGACCACGCCGTCCAGCCCGTTGCCGAACTCCGGCGTCTGGATTTCCTGGGCGTATCTCGGGCTCACGGTAGTCACGCGGTCCGCAAACAGGATCCCGCCTTTCAACAGGTTGATCTGCTCGTAATATTCGAGGCCGTCCATGTTGTTGAGGTCCTCCGGCAGGTTCGTCCGGGCAAAAACCGTCCGCGGAAACAACCCCTGGTAGGCGATGTTGTGGATGGTGAAAACGGTCTTCACCGCCAGCGTCACATCGTAGCGCCGCTCGGCGTCGCGCAACAGCATCGGCAAAAGCGCCGCCTGCCAGTCGTGGGCGTGCACGACGTCCGCCTGCAGATCCGTCAGCCGCAGCGCCTCCACCACGCCCTTGCAAAAGAAAATAAACCGGTCGGCGTTGTCCTCGTAATCCCGCTCGCCATTGCCGTAGGGATTGCGCCGGTCGAAAAACTCCTCCCGGCAGACGAGGTGGATTTTCAGGTTCTTGCGCGGCGAAAACATCCGCACATCCCCGGACAGAAACTGGTCGCCCATCTCGATCTTGAGCCGCGCGATGCGCTCCGCCTTGGCCGCATCCTTATGCTCCAACGCCACCCGATACCCCGGCACAAAGACCGAGACTTCGTGGCCGTTGTCCGCCAGGACGCCGCACAACGAGGCCACGGCATCGGCCAACCCGCCGGTCTTCACATACGGGAAAAATTCACTCGCCGCATGGACGATTTTCATCGCGCCATCCTAGACATGGGCCTTTCGTGAGGCCAACAACGAAAGCACGGCCCGCGCGCTGTGCCGATTCAACTATGACTCTCCGTGATCGTCTCCTCGCCCTTTTGCGCGAGGCCAACTACTCCCCCGCTAACGAATTCGAAATCTCCCGCCGCCTCGACTTAAACAAGAAGCAGCGTGCCCTGCTCGCGCACGAGGTGCGCCTTGTGCTCAAGAGCGGCGAATTTGCCCGTGCCGGCAACGGCCGCATCGGTCCCAAGCATTCCGCGGGCAACCGCCCCCAGGCCAAGGCGGCCACGCGGCCGATTTTCACACCCACCCGCCGCGGCCCGCAGATCCCGACCAGCGGGCCCGTCCCGTTGCCCGCGCCTGCCCCGTCCGCGCCCAAAGGATCCAAAGCATCCGCCCGCCCGCAGCCTGCCACCCGGGTTCCCGCCCCCGCCAGCGCACCCGCCAGCGCGCCCAAGCTGCATGACAATGAGCTGACCGGCCGGATCCAGTTTCGCGCCGGCGGCTCGGCCTTTGTCGTCCGCGACGACATTCCCGACGGCCGGAATGCACCCGCGCTGCAGGTTTTCCCCGAAGACACCGGCGTCGCCCTCCCCGGCGACCGCGTGATCGCGCGTATTTACCCGGGTCGCAAGGGCCGCCGTCCCGGCGAGAAGATTGGCAGCATTGTCCGGGTGCTCGAACGCGAGCGTGACACGATCGTCGGCAATCTCCGCCGCGGCCGCCGCGAATACGTCGTCCAACCCGATGATCCCCGTTTCAGCTACGAAATCTCCGTCGGCGACCCGGCCAGGAGCGGGCTCACGCCCACGCCGAAGGAAGGCGACAAAGTCGTCGTGAAGTTGGGTGACTGGAAGCGCCGGCAGGATCCGCTGAGCGGGACGCTCACCGCGCGACTCGGCCGGACCCACGAGCCCCGGGCCGAACTGCTCGGCATTTTTCTCAAGTATGAGCTGGCGACTGAGTTTCCCGCCGATGTCGAGCGTGAGGCCGCCGCCATTCCCGATCGCGTCCAACCCGGCGACCTCGGCGAGCACCGCCTCGACTACCGCCAGAAGGCCGTGTTCACGATCGACCCGGATGACGCCAAGGATTTCGACGATGCACTGTCCTATGAGCTGCTCGATGGCGGCGACGTCCGCGTCGGCATCCACATCGCCGACGTTTCCCACTACGTCCTGCCCGGCACGCCGCTTGACCGCGAGGCACAACGCCGCGGCAATTCCACCTACCTCGTCGGCGTCGTCATTCCGATGCTGCCGGAAAAGCTTTCCAACGGCCTCTGCTCCCTCGTCGAGGCGCAGGACCGGCTCTGCAAGGCGGTCTTCCTGACGTTCGCCAAGAACGGCCACCTGAAGCACACCGCCTACGCCAACACGGTTATTTGCAGCCGCAAGCGGCTCACCTACAAGCAGGCCTACGCGTTCATTTTCGAGGACGACCTCGATCGCATCAGGGCCCTGCCGCTCCCGCCAAAGCATCAAACGGGTTCGACGGGCCGCGCCCTGCGCGACCTGTCCCACGGCGAGCTGACGGACCTGCAAGGCTGGATTCGCGCGCTCTGGCGGATCGCCAGCAAGCTCCGCAAGGAACGCATGCACGGCGGCAGCCTCGACCTGGACATGCCGGAGACGAAGATCTTCGTCGACGCCGAGGGCTATGCCGACCGACTCGAGAAGATCGAGCACGACGAGAGCCACCAACTGATCGAGGAGTTCATGCTCGCCGCGAATGAGGCCGTCGCGCGGCTTACCCGCACGCACTCCCTGCCCTCGCTCTACCGCGTGCATGACGAACCGGACGTGGAGAAACTCGAGGAATACCGCGGGCTGCTCGCCACCTTTGGCATCGAGGTGGGCGACCTGACCGTCCGCGCCGAATTGGTGCGGCTGCTGGAGGTCCTCCGCACTCATCCGCAAGGCTACACGCTCCGCACGCAGTTGCTGCGCAGCCTGAAAAAGGCCGCCTACCGCGCGACGCCGGACGGCCACTTCGGGCTCAACAAGAAGGACTACACCCATTTCACGTCGCCCATCCGGCGCTATTCGGACCTCGTCGTGCACCGCGTGTTCGAGTCCTACCTCGTGAAGCACGGCGGCCACCCGGCATCCAAGCGCGGCGCCGGCTACGATCTCCACCGCATCGAGCGTCTCGGCGAGCACCTGAGCCTCACCGAAATCGCCAGCGCGGAGGCCGAGCGCGAGAGCGTGAAGATCAAGCTGCTCGAGTTCTTCGAGCGCGAATTCGCCAAGAAGGTAAAGACCCACTTCACCGCCGTGATCACGGATGTGCGTCCGAACGGGTTTTTTGTCGAACTGCTCGAGTCGATGACGTTCGGGTTCGTGTCCGCCGACACCCTCGGCGGAGACAGCTTCTCGCTCAACGGAGCCGGCAACGCCCTCGTCGGCCGGAAGACCAAGCGGGAGTTCGCGCTCAACGCGCGCCTCGAGGTCGTCGTGGACAACGTGGACCGCTTCAAGCGCCTGATCGACTTCCGCCCGGCGGAGTGAGCCGGGTTGCGCGGGGCGAATTCATGGGTAACATCCGCTCGCCATGAAAAACTACGATTTCACCGCCAAATTTCGCGCCGCCTACGACTTCGCCCTTGCCCAATACAGCAAGGGCGTCCGTGAGGCCGGCAAGCTGCTTGACCCCATCCACACCGCCTTCCTCGCCGCCAACGGAATCACGGCCCAGCATATGTTCGACTACGCCGAGGACCAGGCCAATGGCGGCGAACCCGGCTACGACAACGCCCTCGCCATCGAACTCGTCCGTCGGAGTTATTTTTTTAACGCCCAGGGCGGCAAGGCTTCCAGGCAGGTGCTCGACGAGTCCAAGCTTCCCACCAAGACCGACTCCGTGCGCGGCATCGAATGGCTTCCGCGCATCATTCCCAAGGCGAAGGCCAAGCTCCGCGGCGAACTGCCGGCGTCACTGATGTTTTGCTGCGGCGGCGACCGTCGCTTTTTCAAGGCCCACGACATCCTGCCCTCCGAGTTCCTCGGCGTGGTCTGGCGCTATGAGCACGACGACGACGCCCTCATTGACTGGGTCGTGAAAAGCAGCGCCGGAAAGTAACGCCCGCGCTGCGCCCGGTGGCGGCCAGTTCAGCTCTCGCCAAACAACTCGCCCTGCGCGCTGGGGGCGGGTTTTGCCCCGAGAAAACTGCCGTAGCGCTCGAGCCAGTCGTCCAGTTTGTCGGCGTAATACTGCGGGTCGTAGGGCGCCGCCGCCTCGTCGTAGAGCGCCAGCGCCCGCGCGCGTTGCCAGTCGCTCGTCTTTCCCTTCGCCTTGGCCGTAATGTAGTAGCTCACCCGCTCGCCCATCCGGGGATGCGGGGTGAGCTGCAAGGCAACCTCCGCGGACGCGCGCCGCGGCTTCCCGCCGTCCGCGATCAACCTCTCATAGGCGTCGGGATTCTGGTTCAGCGTTTCGCTCTTGGCCAGGTGCGCCACCGGCAGGGTTCTCGCCTGCAACTGGCGGCGGTAGTCCTCCAGCAACACCAGCGGCGAATCCGCCGAAACGCCGAGCAGGAACGTGATCAAGCCGTCACTCAGTTTCTTCAGATACGGTTCGATGCCGCGGGACCGGAGCGCACTGCCGCGCAGGGTGACCTTCCGGCCGTCGTAGAGCGCGTAGTTCTTCATCTTGTAGCAGAACATCGCCTCGTAACGACCGTCGTACTCCAGCTCGATCCCCGCGGGCAGAATCGGCGTCACCAGGGCCAGCAGTTCATCCGGCTTGGCAAAGTATTTCTCCGACGAAAGGTAAATGCCGTCCGTGTCCGCCTCGAGGATGGTGCAACCCTGTTTCGCAAACTCGTCGATGAGTTGTTGCAGCAGCTCCCGGCCGCGGCGCGTGACCTCCGCTGCCAGTTCACCGTCGCCGAACCTCGCGCCGGAAAAGCCCAGGTAGCCGTAGAATGAGTTGATCAGGATCTTGAAACTCGCCTGCCGCGCCTGCGCTTCGGCGCGCTCCTCCTCGTCCGCCTCGCTGCGGGCGATCAATTTGTATTTCAGCCGGTAGTCGCGCAGCCGCCGCAGCAGCGGAATGAAGACCCCCAGGGTGTCCGTCCGCGGATTCCGATCCATCGCCAGCAGCAGGCTCGGATACAGCGAGGCCACGTCGAAATGCAGGACATGCCGGAAAACTCCTTCCTGGAAGCTTCGCGTGTAGCCGCCTTCGAACGGCTGCACCTCCGGCGGCAGCGGACACGCCTGGCGCGCGTGGTAATACTCCTCCTGGAACAGCAGATCGATCTTCGAGGTGGCGCCCCGCAGCGTTGCCTCCTGCAGCAGCGTTGGAAAGGTCCGCACCTGCTCGAAATAGGTCGGCAGCAGCTGGTCGGCGAGTCCCTGCGTCTCCCGCAGGTCATCTTCGAGGTAGGCGCAGAACTTCGCGCGATCCTGACGGAATGTCTCCTGGATCTTGCTGCCCTCGATGTAGGTGCGGTCCGCACTGTCTTCGTCGGTGATGCCGAAGAAGACCGCCACGTCCTTCAGCCCGTAGGCTGTCAGTTCGCGCGTCGTGATGTCGTAGAGCTGGACGAGCAGGTAGGTGTCCACCACCGCGCGTCCGGCCAGGTCACAGCGCGGGAAATCGATCCAGCGTTCCGCCACTTTGAGCCGGCTGTTGCGAAACGTGGCGCGCTGCCCAAAACGCCCCCACGCACACGGCACGCGGAGGCGGCGGCACCGCTGACGGAGAAAATCCAGGTCGAACTTGAAGAGGTTGTGTCCCTCGATGACGTCCGGATCGATCTCCGCCAGGGCGGCATTGAAGGACTCGAGCAGGGCTTTTTCGCCCGCGTCCGTCTCGGCCTCCAGCAGCAGCAGGCGGTTCTTCCCGCTGCAACGCAGCCCGATTGCGAGCACGCGATCGTTCGGCTTGGCCGCATCGCTGAAGCTGCCGTCCTCCGAGCCCGTCTCGATGTCCAGCTGGCACCGGCGGAGATGGCCGAAACTCAGGTCGCGATACACCCGCTGCCGGTGCTGCAACAGAAACTGGCTCTCCAGCGGCCGGATGACGTCCACGCCGACCGTCAGTTTCGCTTCCTTAACGAAGGCCTCGAACGCCGCCAGATCGTCGGCGTGAACCAGCCGGTCATAGGTCCCCTCACCTTTCAGCTTCTCCAGAGTCAGGCCGTGGAGGTTGGCGTCGGCCGGCGTGTCGTTGAGCCAGGCGAAGGGACGGAAGGACTCGACGCGCTCGACCCGGCCGCCGTCGGGTGTGGACCAGGAGACGTGGACGCGGCCGTCGGCCGCCACCCACAGCCCGCAGATCGTCTCAGCCATGGGCCCGCCGGGTTAAAACGGCTTGGCGTAAACCATCACCAGCGCGATCAGGAGGGCCGAGAAGCCGATCAGCGAAAGCGTGCCCCGCAGGTGCGGCCGCCGGTAGGCGATGCCGGCCAGCGACACGAACGCCAGCCAGCAGGCCATCTTCACGATCATCCAGCCCTGCAGGTGGCCACCGTAGATCTTCGCCAGCATGGCGAAGCCGCTGATGAGCATGAGCAGCGCGGCCACACCCGTGACGATGAGCGTCCGGCGCTTGGTTTCCAGGACGGGATTGGCGAACGCGGCGAAGGTCCAGGCCGTGAGGACCAGCAGCGAGAAGACGTGGAGGATTTTGTAGTAGACCGGATCCATAAGGTAAAAGTTGACGCCCCGCCTGTGCCGTAGGCCCAAAGGCTCAGGACCTTTTTATGTTAAGGTGGGCGCCTCCTCCACAGCGTCTGCTTTCCGGTTTACGGCCTAGCATCTTCCGCGGCGGGTTCAGCTCCCGTAATAATTTCAAGGTAAAGAGCAGTTATTGAAAGCCCCTCGAACACTGCAGGGTGTCGGGCTGGAAGGTATGTCCGCCCCGCCCGCCGTCAAATGCCGAATCACGAGTCGAGGATGCTCGAATCGAGATGCTGGATGATCAGCTCCTGGATGGTGGCCAAGAACAGGTAGCACATGAAGGCCTTGCGCACGGGGTCGGCGAGCTGCTCCAAGTCGACATTCCCGCTCTCCAGCATCTCGTCCCCGAGCCCCTTCAGGTGCAGTTCGCGCAGCCGCAGCCGCACCGCCGCGGTCGCGCGCACGATCTGCTCGGCGTTGTCCTCGTCAAACGCGATCACGCCCTCGGCGAAAAACTCCTCATTGAACATCGCCAGCAACGCCGCCACGTCCGCCGTCTGCGCCTCCAGCAGCTCGCTGGTCCACGCCGCGGCAAATTCCGCGTCCAAGTCCGCCGGCCCCAGGGGCGCCGCGAGTTCCCCGCGCAGGCCGGCGGCCAGCTCCCGGATCACGTCCAGCAACGGCGCCACGACCGGCAGCGCGAGTTTGACCTCGATGCGCTTCATCCGGCGTCCTCGTGCTCCAGCACCGCCGTGAGGTGCCACTGCTGCAGGGTGAACGCATACGCTTCCGCCTTCTCCCGCACGCCGCTCCAGACGACCGACCGGCCCCGTTCGTGCACCTCGAGCATGTGCTTGCGTGCGGTGGACTCGTCGAAGCCGAAGACTTTTTTGAAAACCAGCACGACGTAGGACATGAGGTTCACGGGATCGTTGAGCACCACGACGAGCCAACGCCCCTCCCACTCGGTCGCAACCGCGCTCTGCGGCGCGGGCGAGCCCTGGGTCTTGGACTGCGACTGCGTCATGCCTTGGCTTGGGCTTCGGCCACAGCCGCGCGCACCGCCGCTTCGGCCCCGGCCAGCGGAATCTTCGCGACGTCCTTCGATGTCCGCCACTTCAGCTCGATGATGCCTTCCTTCAGGCCCTTGCCCCCGATCGTGAGGCGCAGCGGGATGCCAATCAGGTCGGCATCCTTGAATTTCACGCCCGGACGGTCGGCGCGGTCATCGATGAGGACATCGGCGCCAGCCTGTTCCGCCGCCGTGCCCAGTGTTTTGGCCAAGTCCATGGCCTCCGGGAGCTGCGGATCGAGCACACAGATGAGCACATGAAAGGGCGCGACCGCCCAGGGCCAGATCACGCCGTCGGCGTCGTGGCCCTGTTCGATGACCGCCTGCAAGGTGCGACTGATGCCAATGCCATAGCACCCCATCACGACCGGATGGTTCTGCTTCTGGTCGTCGGTGTAATAGGCGTTGATCTTGTCCGAGAACTTCGTGCCGAGGACGAAAATATGGCCGACCTCAATGCCGCGCCGCACTTGCAGTGGCTGGCCGGATTTGACGTCTGGCTCGCCGGCCTGCACCCGGCGGAAGTCGCCAAACTTCGTCACGGTCAGGTCGCGCGCGACGTTGACGTTGCGCAGGTGAAAGCCGTCCTTGTTCGCCCCCGTGGTGCCGTTGCCGACGAGACGGATCGCGTGGTCCGCGTAGATCCCGGCGAGTGCCGCGGGATTCTTGATCGTGCCCTTCACCGTGCCCAGGCTGCCCGGCTTGGCACCCATGACCGGCTCGATTTCCTCCGGCGTGGCGGGCCGGGTGACGGCAAAGCCCAATGACCCGAGTTTCGCTTCCTCCAGTTCATCGCAGCCGCGCAGGACGATCAGGAACGGCTTGCCGTCGCCGATGTAGACAAGGGTCTTGAATTGCTTGTCCGCCGACGCGGAATACGGCGGTGCGGCGAGAGCGGCAATCGTCACAATGCCCGGAGTCGCAAATTCCTCCAGCGCGCCGCCCGGGCTGGCATCCTCCAGGTTGTCGGGCAC
>Ga0265327_10004562_pt1 | contig 12204 bp, 27 predicted proteins | sample 41621metaG_FD_202089 | JGI IMG/M metagenome (GOLD analysis project Ga0265327, IMG submission 202089) | Rhizosphere microbial communities from Carex aquatilis grown in University of Washington, Seatle, WA, United States - 4-16-21 metaG | ecosystem: Host-associated > Plants > Roots > Rhizosphere...
AGCCGGTACCTCCCTTCGCTGGCATCGCGGTGGGGCGCGAACCAGCTGACCCCATGGTCCCAGCGGTCATATTGGCCGCGTTGCCATTTCAGGCTTCCGTCAATCATCGGCGCTCCCTCACGGGCCGCATGCCGGGGATTGTCATGCGGACGATCCTGTCCGTGCTCCTGTCAAATCCGTTGAGCGCGAATGTAAGCATTTGCCACCCATCCCACCTGGCCATCTGGAGCCATCCCTTAGCCGGTACAAATTCCATGGGTACCCGCTGGGTGTGAAAGCGACTCCGACACAGACTCTCTGCGGGAACGGCTATATGTAGCGAGCTGGTCAAACCGGCTCTCCGCTCAGTGATTCGAACACCAACGAGATCTCTAAGCTGGTCGTACACACTGGATGTCTCCAATTCGATGGTGAGGATTACCGGCTCAGGTTCGGGCATGCCTGCTGCCACGCTCCAACGGACTATTGGCGCTGCCGCGAGTAGTGCAAGTCGGTCTTGCGGGCGGTGAAGCAGAGCCGCGATTTCCTCCTGAGTGGGTTCCGGTGGCGCCACAACAGCTTCCGGGACCACGTCTACTTGGAACCTGGTGGGCGCTGATGTCTGGAACATCCCGATCCCCTGATCGTTTCGGCCCTGACCGTAAGAGGGGTTGGCCGTGCTGCGGTACGCCGCTTTCTGCTCTGGCGTTCCGTATGGTCCGGGGCAGCGGCCCAATGCGAGACCGTGCCATTCGCGGCCGCACACCGCGCATTTGTCCTGGTTGACGTTGTAGTCGTATCCGCTTCGCTGGCTGTAGCCGGATAGTTGCTCATCTACCAGCTCGCCGATGGCGTCGATAACGTCTTGCTCTGGGTTGCGGGTGTTCAACGGGATCTCCTGGCGCGGCGGCGCTTCTTGTACTCGAGTACGTCTCCCCACCGGAATCGCGGGCCGTCTGGGGTGTCGATGGCCCGGACACCTTCCAGCCCTTGCTTGGCGCGGCTGTTCCACATCCGCACGGCAGCCGGTGAGACATAGGCGTGAGCGGCCACTTCGGACGTGGTGAGAAGGTCGTCCTCGGCGGGCGGTGCAAGCTGAGGCACCACCCACAGCTGGTTGCCTTGGCTGTCGTCCTGCCAGTAGCGGTCGAGGTCAGCGACCGCCTCCAGCGCGCGGTGGCCGGGAGGTAGATGCTCGGCGAGCACCTCAGTGAGTTGTTCGGCAAGGCGCCGATACGAGAGGGCAACGCGCCGCGTCAGCTCTACCGGTGAGTCGCCCCGGTACCGGTGGACGTTCGGGTTGGTCAACGGGATTCCGCCACCTTCGGCTCAACGAGCGCGGATTCCAGTGCTGGAGTGGTCGGTACAGCTTGTCCGTCGATGTCGTAGGGCATTCCGAAGTTGATCTCTAACACGCCTTCAATCATCCTGGCACTCTTGAGTTTTGCTGTCATCCAGCGTCCGGTATTCGGGTCATGGAAGCTGAGGCTTTCGATGCTCACTTCTTGGGGCCTTTCACTGTTTGGCGTTCCTTCGGGGTTTGGTGTGGGATGAGTCCGTTGTTGAGGACATCCTGGATGCTTTCCGCGACGACGCGGCCCGCGCCGGGCAGGTCGATGGCCGGGTCAACCTCTGCCTTCTTGACGAGGGCAGATATCTCATCAAGCCTCGAATATGCCTCGGCTAGAAGGAATTTCAGCAAGTCTGTCTCCTCTTGTTCTTTGATCAGGTCAATTACTAGCCCTTGGAGCCACTGGTACTCGCGCTCAGGCCAGCGGGCACCGCATGTGGTGCAGTCGTATTCGGCGGTGCCGTCCCAGCGGCCAACGGTGTAGGCGCCGCATTGCTCGCCCTTGTGGTTGACCGCCGGGCACGGCATAGGGTCTGAGTGCCGGAGCGCGGCCCGACCAAGCTCCTGATAGACGAGCCTGGATGCATGCACGATCTGCATTGCGATGTCCACGCCGTCGAATGATTGGAGTTCCCGTGGTTGTCCGTTCTGGGGGTGCCAACCCTCATCACCGTCAGGTATCCGGCCCCACACAAGCATGTCCTGCTCCTTTTGGGCAAGCAGCACATCGAGATTGGGCTCAAGGATTTTCACGGCGTGCACGACGGTCGCCTTGTCGTGGGCGGGGAATCCTCTCCGCCCGTGCCGCTGCCGGCCATTGATGTTCATCGCGGTTTCCACCATCTCGGCGGCGCGGTCAGCGAGGTCAACGATGTGTGCTTGCAAGGCTTCGCGGTGCTCGTTGATCACGAGGGCATGTTCGTGGGTGCCGGATACTTTGGCGCCACCAGCGATGAAGCGCTCTCCCATGCCGTGGTGGAGGCGTTCCCAGTCGGCGGGAATACCTTTAACCGCGTACCGGAGTTTCGTGAGGCACCCGTCGCAGACCACGCCGTCTACGATTTGCGCGCCGACATGCCCGTCTTCGAGTAGTTCGCGGCGGGTGCAGCGGGCCTCGAAAGCGCAGCGGTGTGGGTCGCGTTGTGTCACTCGGGGTCTCCGTTCGCAAGTTCGAGGAGGACATCGGCATGGCAGGGCTGGTCGAGCGGGCAGTAGCAGCACAGGTCGTGTCCGCGTAGCAGCGGGACCAGGTCCTCTACGCGCTTCATGGAGCCGAGGAGCCAGCGGCGGTACAGCCGCACCGCGTAGGCGGCAGCCCATTCGCGCGTCCCGGTGCCCTGGAAGAACGTTCCGGGACCCTCGACTGTCCAGACGCGTTCGCGACGGCGGCTGAATAGGCCGGGCTCTGTTCCGGCGGGTACAACCTTGAACGGGTTCCCCCATCGGCCGGGCCGAGTAACGCAGATTGCACCTTCCGGTTTGCGCCAGCCCTTTACGCGTTGCCGCTGGATACGTTGTGGGCTCACTTGCTCACCCCGAGGTAGTCAGCGAGCACCTGGTGTAGGAGTGCGAGGGCGCCGTGGCGGTGATAGTGATCGACGCACCCGGATGCCGGTTCGGCGCGGTCGCTACTGGTCACGCTGTACTCGTAGCCTCGGGTGTCCGTGTAGTCGCTCCACTCAACGCACTTGATTTCCACGTGACCGACCAGCAGGCCGTTGACCGTGAGATCGACTGAAAGGCTCACGCGGCCTCCTGTTCCCATGAGTTGGCGCAGGTGATGCAGGTGCGGAGGACATACCGGCGTACCGGGTAGCCGTCCCAGCCCCAGTCGGTGTCGCAGAATTTCTCAAGCTCGGGCACCTCGATTTGGTGGGCGGTCTCCGTCGCGCACGCAGGGCAGGTGTCAAATGAGTTGAACACCATAGGGATTCGGTAGGGGCTGGTCTTGCGGGTAAACCAGCCGGTGTCGCCCTGCCGGGCGTTCGGCGGCCACACAGCAACATCCACCCAGGCGGGCCTACTTGTGGCGATGCTCGGTAGCTCTATCCGGTCGCCGGGGTGGAGGGTATCGAGCAGGTTGAGGGTCGGTAGTTCACCCTTCTGATAGATCAGCTCGAACGGCAGGGGCCAGCGTTTCCCGCTGCGTTCCAGCCAGATTGGCCCTGGCTTGGGGGTGGTCATTTCTCACCCCATTGCTGTTTGCAGTTGGTGCATTCGCGGCCGATGGTGGCCCCTTCTGGTAAGTCGTCGGTGTGAAGGTAGTGGGCGTCTACCCATCCGCAGCGGGGGCAGCTGCTGGTGGCTTTGAACTCACGCACCGAGATCAGGCCGGGGTAGTTGAGTACGAACTCGGGTGGTGCTGGTTGCTCCGGGCGAGTCTCGGCACCTTCGATAAGGAAGCGTGTACCAGTCCAGAGGTATCCGCACCGCTCGTTCTCGTCGTAGAACAATGTGTTTGGTATCCGGTGGCGCCTCCCAGACCCGGCCATCCCTCGTGGTACCCGCCCGGCGGGATGAAACGGAAACCTTCCCATGGCCAACCGTGACATCGCCGTCGAGGGTGTGTGCCGCGAGGGAGCCGTTTGTCGCGGTGATGGTGATGTTGGTGCCGGATATCAGTGTCGAGTTGTCCCCAGCCACCTGAACCTGGTTCGGTCCGGAGTAGTTGCGCCTGCGGCTCCAGATTAGGAGCCACGCCACGTTGCACACCACAACCAGCACCAAGGCGATGAGCGCGACCAATACCATTGCGGTCACCCTTTTCTCCTGCTCTCCATCGCCAGGATGTCGTAGACGCAGCCGAGCGCATCGGGCTGGGAATCGAACGCGGCCATGGGTTTCACCTGACCAGGCCGCCAGATCCACCAACGTGGCGTCGGGATCACGCCGGGCAGTGGGGGCAGCTCAGGCCACGGCGGGCGCTCGCCTGCCAAGGATTTGCGTATCCGCCAGAGCCCCAGCTGTTCTGGTGTCCAGTCACGCTCCATCGGGGAACACCTCCTCGTACCGGCGTACCGAACGCAAGATGTCCCGGTGGTTCCTGATCGGCGCTTCGCATGTTTCGCAGCGCAGGGATTCATCGCGGCCCGAGAGGATCGCGTTGAGGCCGCGCGAGGCCACGTCCATGCAGATCTTGATGACCATCTGGGTAGCGCATTCATGGCACATGAAGATCACCCAGTTGCCGAAATCGTTGACCCCGTCGCCCTTGCACTCGTCGGTCGCGTGAGCCTCGATCACGTAGACGGCGGCGTTGGGGCACGGCCCATCTCGGTGCAGGGCGCACTGGCATCCGGTTCGATGGCCTTGGAACTGCCCATTCAGATCGGGCAGCTCCGAGGCGACGAGCGCCTGAATCTGGGCTTCCGACAATCGTTCCGCCATCATTGCGCCCCGGCGTACGGCGGGTAGGTGGTGGGCAACATGGATAAGACGGTCACGTACTTGCGCATCCGGTCAGCTATCACCGGGCCGCCGTCCTCGGCGGTCTCCTCGTAGTCGGCTACGTCGGAGAGCGAGAGACGCGCCAGTTGCAGCCCGAGGTCGATTCCTTCCTGGAAGGCGGTTTGTAGCGCCTCCGGCGTGGCGCTGGCGCCGGGGGTCGGCTGGGTCATCGGTCGCTCCTGACCGGTTCACCGCACCCGGCGGCACCGAACTCATCCCACGGGATGAATCGTTCGACCTCGACCTGACCGTCAGTAGAGGCGACGATCCTGTCCAGATCGTCATAGGTTTCCGCTGACCATGTGTCAACCGTTCGGCGGCACCAGAATCCCCATAGCCGCCTCCGGCGCCCGGTGATGATCAGGGTCCAGCAGGGGATGCGCCCGGTGTTCCATAGGCGCACGCGCGGTGGCCTCTGACCGCCCGCTTCGAGCTCGCCGACTTCCTGGAGGGTCTTGTCGAGGATGACCCGGTGTCGCCACTTAGCCGGGCGGAAAGCCACGGAACCGGCGCGGCGGCGGCGCTCACCGGTGGGCGTCATTTCGGTGTAGCTGCCCCGCAGGACGATGGAAACGAACCACCACGGGTGATCGTGTAGGGCGCGGTCCTCGTCGTCACGCAGGAACTTGTGGAGATACACGTTCAGCCAGCGGTTCCTCGGGATCACATACCAGCGCAGCAGGTACGGCGGTTCGCCTTCGGCGCCGATGGGCTGGTGGGGTTCCAGCCGGAGCCACTTCCGCAGCCATCGGTGGTTGTTCGGTCCAGTGGTGGTGCTCATCGGTTCTCCTTGGCTGCTAGCTGGTTGGGGCGTTGCTTCTGGTGGAGTGGCATCACGCCGTCGCGCCGGATGCGGTACGAGCGCTGACAGGTTGGGCAGTAGGCGCGACCTTTATGCGGTCGGGTGAGCGGGACCTTGCCGCTGCCGGCGCAGACCTCGTCGCGAGCGTTCACCGCTGGTCCTTGAGGTACTGGTGGTCGCGGAGTACTTCGGCGGCCTCCTCTACGCGGTTCCACATCGCGCGGGCGCCGTCGTTGCGGTCGGGGTGGGCATTCCGGCGTGCTGCGCGGTAGGCGGTACGAGCCATCTCTCGGTCTTCGCCGAGGATGATCGCCTTGGCCCGTTCTTCGATATCGGAGCCTGGCCATGCGACACCTACGAGCAGTACCGCTGCCGCTTCCGGTGTGGCCTGGGCCTTGGTTTCGATGGCTTGCCATCCCCGGTATTGCTGCCCGGTCTGGGTGACGCCGTAACGGTCCACCTTGCGGAGCGCTTCGAGCGCGAGGGCGATGGCGCGGAGGTTGTCCTGCCAGTTGGTGAAGGTGTCGCAGGGGAACGACAGTGGTCCGGTGCGGGATTCGATGTTCAGGATGACGCCGGGGTGCTCGGGTTTGGCGGTGGCACGGGGCATCCCGTCGATACGGAAGTCCTGCTCGCGCATCGCGATCTGGAGGACGGCTGGAGCGTTCCGCTGGCCGTTCCCGAGGTGCCAGAGTTCCCGGTCGAGCAGGTTGAGGGTTTCGCTCCACTGCGCGGAGAAGTTCGAGCGTCGGCGTTCCTGGGTGAGCTGGTGCGGCCAGGCGGTGATCGGGCGCAGGGTCATGTTCGTGGGGTAGCTCGTCATGCGGACTCCTTGGGTGCTTCGGGGTTGCATTGGCAGCGGCGGAGGCTGTTGTCGTCGGTGTCGATCCAGCCGCGCCCGTCGCAGTGGGTGCACGCGGCGATGCGGGCGCGGCGTTCGGCTTTCTCGCGGACAGGGCGTTCGGCGTCCCATGCTTCGCGGCGTTCGCGGTGCCGCTGGCATGCGCGGCACGGTTCGTCGGTGCCGCCGGGGTGCTTGGGGCAGTAATCGGGGGGCGGCGCGGAGCGCTCCCCAACCCAGGTACCTACGGAAGGTGAGATAACACCCTGACCCTCACCCTGACCCGACCCTGAGGCGAACCCTTCTCCAAAGGGTTTCGGGAAGGGTTCCATTTCCCCAGGTGGCGAAAACCCTTCCGGCAACCCTTCACCAAAGCCTTCTGTAAAGGGTTCAGGAAAGGGTTCCGATAACCCTTGGGCAAGGGTTCCCAAGTGCGCCAACGCTTCCGCGTGCGCCCGCTTCAAATTGTCGCGGAGCTTCACCGCTTTCGAGCTTTCACCCGCGATCGAAGGCAGCGGCACCCGCTCCAGTTCCCCTGCGAGGACGTACGCGAGTTTCGGTGACTCCACGTGGGCCGCCGAGCGGAGCGCGGACAGCATCACGTTGGGCTGCTTGCCAACCTCGTCGCGACGCATGAACGACCGAACCAAGGTTTCCCCGGTGTCCTCGTCGGTGAACACATACCGGCTGCGCTCCAGCCGGACCAAGGCCTCCTCGACGGCCGACTCGTGAGGGATGCGTCCGCCGTGGCGGAGAGCCTTCCGCCAGCGCCGCATGCTGATCGGCTGCACCCCGGCGTAGTTCATGGCCGGTTGCGCGATCAGCACACAGAACAGGAGCTTGTCGAACACCTCCTGCGCGCAGAAGTCCTCATCGGTCCACATCGAGAACCACATACGCCCGTACTCGCGAGGCACTACCGCTCCCCTTCCGTCTTGTAGTTGTTCACCAGCCGAACTCCGTGGGGACATACACCTGCGTTTGAGAACGGATGAACCCCGAATCCAACGGCGGCTGATCAGATTCCGTCACCCGGATAAGCAGCCGCCACCCGCGCCACTGAGCGGATGTGGCGGTGTGGAGGTTCCACCAGTTCCAAGAAAGCCACTGCTCTAGTGGTGAATCCCGATAGGAACCCCTCTCGGAATACGGTGCGGCTTCAACCTTCCGGGACAACTCGCCATACAGACCGGTGTCCTCGCCGTGTTCCAGGTCAACCGCCCACGGCTTCCACAGGAACCTTGTGGGGCAGTCATTTCCGACATGGATCGTGTGGAAGCGGGGCCGGTAACCCTCGGTATCTTGGGCGCATTGAGCCTTCATGGACGGAGGGCCAGCGTTGAACGGTGAGCCCACCTGCTCCGTCACGGCGTGAAGGCGTGGAACGCCATCGGTGTGCCAGCCCGGTATCGCCGGGATGAAACCCGGCAGTAGCAGCGAGACCTTCGTGTCCACAAATACGTGCTTGTGGTCACCGACAATTGGCGCCTTTTCCAGGCAGCGCTTGACCGCAGGACCGCCGAACAGCACTGCGTTCTGGAGGCTCGCACGCTCCAGGTTTGGGGTGGACGGGAGGCATCCTCGCTCCTCTGCGTCGAGCTCGATACTCGCGCCCAGCCTGGCTAGCTCAACGTTGAACGTGTAGACGGTCACTGGACCACCTGCCATGGCTTGTCGTCGCGGACGTGCCACCCGAGGCCGGGGAGCTCGGGCCCACTTTCGACTTCCACCTGCTTGTCGCTCGGCGGCTGAACCACGAGCCATGTCAACCGCTGCTCAGCGTCCGAGTAGTAGCGGCGGGCGAGCCGCCCATCCCCATGGGTAGCGACAGTGCCCTCGGCGTACCCAAGGCGCGTGGAATTGATCCGCTGCAGGAGCGCGATCGCAAGAGCTTGAGCCGCTTTCGTATCGATCTTCTTCGTCTGGCCAGCGCCGTAGTCCGGCTTGAAGTTGACAGCTAGCCATGAGTCATCCACTGTCTCGCGCAACAGCCGAACCAAGTTGGCTAGCTCGCCCTCGGATACGGTCACGCGGCCATCCAGTCTTACCGGCGTTGGAGGGGTGTCGGTCATGGTGTGTTCTCCGCTCTCTTGATGATCGCCACGCCCGCAGCCCGGTACGCGAGGGCCTGTACTACGTGCTGTGGCAATGGTTCTGGTGTCTTGTTGATCGAGACTTTGCGCTTCACTTCGACGCGCCCGAGCGGGTATATAGCGGTCGGTTCGTGGATCCACCACAGCCCGCACCCGTAGACAGGCGGATGCTCTATGAGCCCAGCCGGTACCGCATACACAAATCTGTGGCACACCCGGCGCCACGGTTGGACCTTCTCCCAGGTCTCCTTTGCGGCATCGGCTTTGGAGACTTTGATCTCAATCGCGGTGCGTTCCAGGCTGTCGAACATCAGCGCGTCTATCCGGCGTGTGTAGGGCTGCCCATGCCCATCGGGCAGCTCAGCCCAGGTTGGGTGGTCATCGTGTATCACCACTTCGGGTACCAGCGCAGCGTCCCGGTGGTGTTTACGCAGCGCGGCGAGCACATCGGCGGCGTTCACGACGCATCACCCCGTTCAAGGAACTCGATGCCTTCTGCGAGGGTGTCGAGCCCTACCGGCGCCATGTTCCAGGCGTCCACGCCGACGTGAAGCTGGCGCTGGTGCACGTAAGGCAGGTAGCTTGCGGTGCTATGGGTATGGCCGTGGAGAAGCCATGCGCCTTCATCGCGGAGCCGGTACTGGTTGTAGCGCTCGGCAGTGGTGTGGTCACCCAGGTAAGGCAGATGCGACATGAGTACGGTTCGGCCGCCGATACGGCGCCGCGCAAACGGCTGCACCGACTGAAACACCTGGAGGTAGTCGCGTTGCCACTTGTGGGCGTCGCGGTACATCGGGTGGCACCGATCATGATTACCCGGAACCAGATGCTTCTCGCCCGGTCTCTGGTACAGCCACGCAAGAGACTTCATCTGGGCGGTGTTGGTTCCAGAACTGTTGTCCCCCAGATCCCATACCTGGTCTCCGGGGTGAACGACGGCATCCCACTTCTCCGCCAAGGTGCGGTCATGCCACTCGATAGCCGCGAGCTGCCGATCCACAGGGTTGGCCGGCAGGGCGATACCGGCCCGCTCCGCCCGGATCAGCGCGACGAGCCCGTGCCCGATATGCAGGTCAGAGACGAACCAGACGGTGGTCATCGGGAACTCCCCACTAGTACCGCCGGTTCGATGGGTTGCTTGAGCATTCGTGTCCGGCGTTCCGGCTGGGGGAACAAGCCGTCCATCCCGGGTGGGTCCCGACGTGGACGCGGCTCACCGTTGCCGCCACCGTCCGGGCCTCTGAACTCGATGCAGTGGTATTGATCGCCGTACCGATACTCAGGCTGTTCCATCCACTCCGTGGGCGTCTTACCGAGCAGCGCAACGCAGATCAGCGGGCAGCCACCCGGAAACTCGGTGGGCGCGGTCTTGCGCTTGCCCTCTTCATACCGGCGCCAGGCCAATTCGGCTGGGTTGTGGCACCGGTAGCACCAGTTCTCCATCCAGCCATGCCCTTCGGTGCCGTTCGAGAACGGTGGTTTGTCGCGGGCCGTGGCGGTGATCTCGGCTTGGGTGCGCATCAGTTCGCCGCCGCCTCAGCGACCGAGCGGAGGAGCTTCGTGATCGCGCGAGTGAGGTTGCCGCCGCCCACCCCGTATCCCCGTTCCAGACGCCCGGCGGCTTCTGCGTACATCGAGGCATCGGTATCGTGTGGCCCCTTGTGCATAACCATCGGGACCTGAACGACTACATGCCCTTCCTCGGCCAACCGCTCACGAATGCACGCGACAACGCTCTCGGCATCGCCGCCGAGTTCCAGTTCCTCAGCGGTGGCGCCGTTCAATGACTCCCAGATTCCCTCCGGTGGAGCAACGTTCGGCGTATCCGGCTCCGTCTCGAACTCGCGGCCTTCGTTCCGGTGCCCGAGTGGGCAGTGGATCGGGTGCCCGCTGAGCCAGACCGGGACACCGAAGCTCGTGTCGCAGTGGTCGCAAATCACTACCTCCAGCACAAGTTTCACTCTGAGTGTCGCCATTGTTCAGCGCTCCTTGTAGTCCGGGTGGAATACGTCGAGGTTCCTTGTCTCACCTTCGATTCCGAGGAGCCGTTCGCGGACCTCGCGACGTATCTCTTCCATCGCGGCCGGGTCTGTCTTGACTGCGCGAACGAGAGTCTCGGAAACGCGGTCAGCCTCGGTATCGTCCTGGCTGTAGTTGAGCGCGCAGGTTGCGGCGCCCGTCATGAATCCATCGAGATAGATGTCGATGAGAATGCTCGAATCGAGCTGCTGCACTATTACTTTCGGGCTGTCGGTCATGCGTATTCTCCTGCGTGCTGGCACCAGCAGTTGGGGCAGATGTCCCGTATGTCGGTGGGGGTTACTGGGTTCGGGCAGTTGGTGTGGACGAGGGTGTCGTCGTCGTAGCGGACTTCATCGCCAGGGCGGATCAGGTCGTCGCCGTAGTCGCACCAGCCGCCGAACTCGGCGCGGAACGGACGGCTGCTGCTCATCGCCGGAGTCCGATGTTGTCTCCGGCGTCGCCGAGGCCCAGGAGGTACTCGAGGCCGGGATTGTCGTAGAGGTTGAATGTCATGGTCACGCGGTTCATCAGGTGGACGTTGTGCCCGCGTAGAGCGCGGTGGCGGACCGCGAACCGCTCGGCCTGCTTGAGACCGTCCCGGCCGCCGGGGAACTCCCAAGTGGCCTTCACTTCATGGCCGTATTCCTCGTCCTTGGTAGTGGGGCAGTCCTGGCACTCGGCGACCCATATCCGTGCTTCCGGCTCGGGGTTCATGCCTGATCCCCATACCCGGCGATGTGATCGGCGGCGGCCTGCGTCAGCGCCTCCAGCAGGTCCACGGTCTCGCCGAGCTGCTTGTCGGTGGTTCCCCACTGCATCCAGCCGAGAGGCGCGATCTGGAACTTGCGGGTCACACCATCGGTGGTGGTGATTTGTCCGCGTATCAGCTGGACCTTCACGGGTACATCCCCAGCACCCGGTACGTGCGCGTCACGTGGCGGGAAACGCCATCCCAGTGCAGATGACCCATGGCACACGCCTGGCACACCCAAAGCGTTTCCGGGGCGGTCAGCTGGTCCATGCTGCGAGGGCACAGCTCGCAGGTCACCTTGATGACCGCACCCACCGTTGGCCGCTGCTCCGCCGCCTCCCCGGCTCCCGGTTCATCGGCAGGGGTGACGGTGGCGCGCAGACCCCTTATCCACGCGAGCAATTGCTGGCCCTCCGCGTTCTCGATGGTGTCCGCGGCGCGGCGGACAGCTTTCGCCGCGTACCGGGCTCCCACCTCAAGAAGTCCTGCGAGATTGCTTGCCATGCTTGGTATCTCCTAGTAGTCGGCGCTGGCGTCGGTTCAGCCCAAACGGTGACTGCTGCTCCCGTCTCCGGGTCGTGGGCTGCCGGCGGGGAATCGGACGGAACGTGACCTTGGTCTGGTCGGTGGCCGGGTCGTACACCGCCGAGACGGGCGCGTAGTAGGCGCCGTGCCTGTCGGGGCCGAATGGGTGGGTGTCGGCCAGGATGTGTGCGGCGATGTCGCCCTGGTAGTTGGCGACGTTGCGGGTGGCGCCGGGGAACAGGTCTGCGAACTCAGTCATCAGGAGGCCGCCTTCCGGCTGCCCCAGAGATGCTGGAGTTCATCGACGCTGGCGCGATGTTGGTAGGCGTCCCCGGGACAGGCCTCCACCAACACTTCCTTGCCCCAGCGCTTCTCACACTTGGTACCCCAGCG
>Ga0265327_10004563_pt1 | contig 12203 bp, 9 predicted proteins | sample 41621metaG_FD_202089 | JGI IMG/M metagenome (GOLD analysis project Ga0265327, IMG submission 202089) | Rhizosphere microbial communities from Carex aquatilis grown in University of Washington, Seatle, WA, United States - 4-16-21 metaG | ecosystem: Host-associated > Plants > Roots > Rhizosphere >...
CCCAAGAATTTTTATGCGCCGCATCCCGGCTCTGTCACCGCAAACGTATATAAAAAAAACTATTTGTCCCACGTACGGATATCGGGGACAGATGTGCAACCACAAGATTGCACCCGGGAGGAACCAGGATGGTGCGGCTCTTCGGCGTGTCCGCGCTCGCCGTCATGGCGGCCCTGGCGACCCCCGTGCTGGGTCAGGACAAGGCTCCGGCCAAGATTTCCGCGCCCGGGCGATACACGGGCTACTCCAGCCCGGCGTACGACGGATGGACGCTCAGTTCGGTCTACGTGCCGATGCGAGACGGCGTGCGCCTGGCCATCGACATTTTCCGTCCCACTCGAAACGGCGCGGCCGCCTCCGAGCGCCTGCCGGCAGTCTGGATGCATTCGCCCTACAACCGTCGTCCGAAGGACGGAAAATCCGAGGCTGAAGTCTATCCAGGGCGGGCGCTGGATCTGGTGAAATACGGCTACGTGGTCGCGGTCGCCGACTTCCGTGGGCTCTACGCCTCGTTCGGACAGAACAAGCTCTACAACAATGGCGAGTACGTCGGCGCGGCCTGGAACGACGCCTATGACGTCACCGAGTGGCTGGCCAAGCAGCCGTGGAGCTCGGGCAAGATCGGCATGTGGGGGTGTTCGGCCACCGGTGGCAGCCAGCTCCAGGCGGCGGCGACCCGGCCGCCCTCGCTCAGGGCCATCTTTCCCATGAGTCCCAACTTCGACGCCTACGAGTTCGCCAACTATGGCGGGGCCCCGTCGGTCTCCCAGGCCAATCCGAGCAGCGCCGCCGAGCGCGACGCCCAGGCCACGCCCGTGGACGGCCCAGACGGGCCGAAATTGCTGGCGGAAGCTCACGCCCAGCACAACGACGACCTGGGCAACCAGCGCGACCTGCCCTTCCGCGACAGCACGTCTCCCACCCTTGGAGCCGATTGGTGGAAGCGGGCGAGCCCGTCCAGCTATGTCGAACAATTCCGCAGACCCGGGCTGGGGGTCTATGCGGCGGGCAACTGGGACGAATCCAACACCAAGATCGCGCCCGCCCTGATGTTCGGCAACATGCCCAAGGGCCAGGCCAAGCTGCTGTTCGGACCGCACGGCCACTGCGGCTGGGCCGACACAGAGGCCCACGACGGATTGGCGATCCAGATCGAGGAGCTGCGCTTCTTCGACTACTGGCTGAAGGGCGTGGACAACGGCGTGATGTCCGAACCGGCCGTGACCTACTACACCTACAACGCCCCGGCCGGTCACGAATGGCGTCAGGCGAGCGCCTGGCCGCTGCCGAACGAGATGCGCGTGAAGTACTTCCTCCGCGCAGGGGCCATGAGCCCGACCGGGTCCGCACCAGCCGGGCGTGACGCCGTTGCCCTGGGCGAACCCGCCAAGGCGGTCTCGACCCAGCTCAAGCAGGCGCCCGGGGGGCTGATCTACGAGACCGATGCGCTTTCGAACGCCGTGGAAGTGACGGGCTATCCGGTCGTCGACCTCTGGATGTCCGCCGATGTTCCTGACACCGACGTCACGGCCGAACTCTCGGACGTGGCGCCGGACGGATCGACCCGAAGCTACCAGATGGTGGGCAGGCTCAGGGCGTCGCACAGGAAGCTGTCGGCGCCGCCCTACGCCAACTTCGGCCTGCCTTACCACAGCCACCTGACCTCGGACGCCGCGCCGCTCCCGAAGGGGCAGCCGGCGGAGGTCAAGTTCGCCATGACCCCCATGTCCTACCTGTTCGCCAAGGGGCATCGAATCAGGCTCAGCGTCACCTTCTCCGATCCGGACGCCAAGGCCGGGCAAAAGGCCGAAGCCTCCGTCCTTAGCGGCGCCGGGACCCCTTCCGCCATCGAGCTGCCGATCATCCAGGCCAGGAACTGACCCTCGCTTTCGAGAGGATTGCCCATGCGTGCGCCGACTCTGCACCTCGCCCTGGCCATGACGGCCGCCGCCACCCTGGCCGCCGCCGCGGGGTGGGCCCAGGAGGCGCCGGCGCCGTTCACCGGCAATGGCGGTTACCCCGCCGTGGTCGAACCGGCGCCAGGTCTTGCGACCCACACCGTCTATCGTCCGCGCGACCCTGGCGCCCTGAAGGGGGCCAGGCTGCCGATCGTGGCCTGGGCCAACGGAGCCTGCGCCAACGACAACAGCGGCTTCCGCAGTTTCCTGACCGAGATCGCCTCGCACGGCTATCTCGTGGTGGCGATCGGCCCCTATGTCGAACATCCGCTCCCAAGGCCCGCCGCACCGCCGCCGGAATCTTCGGCCTCGGGGCCCGGGCCGGGCAAGGACCCCACCCAGTCCTCCCAGCTCATAGACGCCGTCAATTGGGCGGTGGCCGAAAACACCCGGCCGGGATCGCCGCTGCGCGGCCTGATCGCCACCGATAAGGTCGCGGTGATGGGCCAATCCTGCGGAGGACTGCAGGCGCTGGACGTGGCTCCCGATCCGCGCGTGACGACGGCGGTAATCTGGAACAGCGGCATCTACACTCGCCCCGGAGGGCGCAGCGGCATCCGACTGTCCAAGGACAAGCTGAAGCAGCTCCATGCGCCCATCGCCTATTTCATCGGCGGCCCCACCGACATCGCCTATCCCAACGCGGTCGACGACTTCGCCCGGATCGAGGGCGTGCCGGCCTTGCTGGCCAACCTGCCGGTGGGACATTCGGGCAATTACGGACTGCCGGAAGGCGGCCCCTTCGCCCGCGTCGGCGCCGCCTGGCTGGACTGGCGGCTGAAGGGTGACGCCAAGGCCAAGGCCGTGTTCGTCGGGTCTAATTGCGGCCTTTGCGGCGACCCCGCCTGGACCGTCCAGAGCAAGAACCTTCGCTAGGGGACAGTGATGCGCCGCTACTTACGCTTGTCGGCAGGGGTGGCGGCGATCGCCGGCGGCCTGGGCATGATGTCCGCGGCCCATGCGTCCGAAGGCGCCTGCACGGCCTTGGCCAGGACGGCCATGCCTCAGGTCCGCATCGTTTCCGCGGTCATGGTGCCGGCGCAGGCGGCCTGGGCCCCGGACGGCCAGACGCGGCCTTTCGCGGTCAAGGCCCCGTTCTGCCGGGTGCAGGGGGTGATCGAGGCCGAGATCGGCTTCGAGGTCTGGCTGCCGGAGCCCGACGCCTGGAACGGCAAGTACCTGGGAACCGGCGTCGGCGGCGACGCCGGCGTGTTCAATTTCCGCGACACCCCGAGAGGGGTGGCCAGAGGGTATGCCGCGGGCACGACGGACAGCGGTCACAAGGCGGCCGACCGAACCTGGATGCTCGGCCACCCCCAGCGTCTGAGCGACTACGAACTGCGCGCCCATCACCTGCTGGCGGTGACGTCCAAGGCGCTGGTCCGGACCTACTACGCCAAGCCGGCCGGCCACGCCTACTTCATCGGCTGCTCCGGCGGTGGACGTCAGGGCCTGAAGGAGATGCAGAAGTTCCCGGACGACTACGACGGCGTGGTGTCGGGAGCCGGGGGCCCCAAGACCCCCGAAATGACCGTAAGGCGGATGTGGGAGTTGCTGCTCCGCGATTCCCGGCCGGGGCTGATGTCGCCGGGGGACTGGAAGCTGGTCGCCGACGCCGGCGTGCGCGACTGCGACGCCCTCGATGGGGTGGTCGACGGAGTGGCGGAGGATCCCAGGCGCTGCGCATTCGACGTGGCGTCCCTGCGGTGCAAGCCCGGAGCCGCCGCGGGGGGGTGCTTGAGTGACGAGCAGATCGCGTTCGTGCGCAAGTTCTACGCGGGTCTCCGCGACGAGCAGGGAAGGGTTCTGGACCAGGGGCTTCTGCCCGGGGTGCTGGTCGATTCCGGTCGTTCGCGCCTCGCCCCGGCCACGTTCGGCCAGGCCATCCGCAATCAAGCGGAGTGGAACGGCGAGGGCTTCAGCGTCGCCGGCGATCTCGCGGCCATCGATCGGGTGATGCCCGAGCTTCGCGCTGACCAGACGGATCTGTCCGCCTTCAAGGCGCGGGGCGGCAAGGCCATCCTGTACGAGGGCTGGATGGACCCGGCCGTCGCCGCCCTGATGATGGTCGACTACTACGAGGCGGTGGAGAAGCGGATGGGCGGCGAGTCCGGCGCGCGCGACTTCCTGCGGATGTTCATGGTGCCCGGGATGCTTCATTGCGGGGGCGGGCCCGGGCCCGATCAGTTCGGCGGTTCGGGCGATGAGGCGCCCCAGCCCGACGCGGATCACGACCTGCTGAGCGCTCTGGAGGCCTGGGTGGAGCATGGTCGGGCGCCCGAGCGCATCGTCGCGTCCAAGGTCACGGGCGGGGCGGTGGTCCGCACCCGACCGCTTTGCGCCTACCCGGCGCAGGCCCGCTATCGGGGAGCCGGCTCGACCGACGATGCGGCCAGCTTCGCCTGCGCCGTCGACCCTCTCGTCGCGAATATAAATCGTTTAAAATAAAAACTATCGGTTGACCGACCTATTTGGCCTGTGGAAACTCCGGTCCCGAAGATGGGCCAAGCCCATCCTTGGTGAGCGCCGCCCAAGGCGCGCAGACAAGCCGGCGCGCAGATGCCGGTCGGGAGGCGACAATGAATTTCGGTGCTCACCGCAATGTTCTGGGCGTGCGCGTGCTGCTCGCCGGCAGTTCGATGGCCGCGCTGATGGCCGCGTCGGGCCCCGCGATGGCCCAGGCCCAGTCGGCCGCGGGCGCCTCGGCGACCGCCGCGGACAGCGGCGGCGGCGCGCCGCCGTCAGCCGTGAATGAAATCGTGGTCACCGGCAGCCGCATCCGGGGAACGGTCGCGGTCGGATCCGCGGTGATCGGCCTTTCGCGGGAAGACATTGTCTCGTCCACCGCGATCACGACCACCCAAATGCTTCAGGAAGTACCGCAGGTCGCGAACCTGGGCGTGTCAGAGACGTCGCGCGGCCAGGCCGGCGGCTCGGCGAACATCACCTACAGCTCGGGCATCAATCTGCGCGGCATCGGGCCCTACGCCACCTTGACCCTGCTGGACGGCCACCGGGCCGTGGGCCAGGGGACCGGCGGCCAGCTGTTCGACCCCTCCGCGATCCCGACCATAGCCCTGCAGCGGCTCGAAGTGGTGGCGGACGGCGCCTCGGCCATCTACGGCTCCGACGCCATCGCCGGCGTCGTCAATTTGATCCTGCGGCGCAACTACAACGGGGCCGAGGTCAGCCTGCACTATGGCGGCGGCGACCACTACGACGAGCGCCAGCTGAGCGCGGTTCTGGGCCGGACCTGGGACACCGGCGGGTTCATGATCGCCTACGAGAACGGCTTTCACAGCAATCTCAGCGGCCGCAACCGCGATTTCTACAGCTCCAACCTGACGGCCAAGGGCGGGGGCGACACGCGGGTGACCCAGTGCTCGCCGGGCAACATCACGCTCAGCGGCGTCAGTTACGCCATTCCGGCCGGAGGCGTGACCGCCTCCAACGCCGGCTCGTTGGTCGCCGGAACCACCAACAAATGCGACCTGATCAAGAACGCCGACCTGCTGCCCATGCAGAACCACAACAGCGCGGCCTTCACCTTCAACCAGGAACTGGGTCCGGTCGTCAGCCTGTTCGCCGACGGCTTCGTCCTGCGTCGCGACTTCACCTTCCACGGCGGGCCTGTCTCCGGGAACCTGACGGTGCCCAGCTCGAACGCCTTCTTCGTCGCGCCCGGCGGTGCTCACCCCGCGAGCGAGACGGTCGGATATGCCTTCACCAACGACTTCGGCCTGAACAACGATAGCTTCGGATATTCCGTCGCTTACGAGGCGACCATCGGCGCGGATGTGAAGCTGCCGCACGACTGGAAGTTCGAGGGCGACTATACCTACGGGCGCGACGATGACCGATCCACCGCCTACAACCTGAACAACGCTGGCCTGAACGCCGCGCTCGCCAGCTCCAATCCGGCCACAGCGTTCAACCCCTTCGGCGGCGCCAACAGCGCGGCGGTGCTGGCCAATGTGAAGAACAGCGCCTTCATCGCGCCCGGACGGACCACGCAGCAGGAGTTCGAGGGCAAGTTCGACGGGCCGGTCATGACCATCCCCGGCGGCGACGTGCGAGTCGCAATCGGCGGCGAGTATCTGCGTGAAGACATCTGGAGCGGCCTGAACAGCGGTCCGCCCACCGCCTTGACCGCCTATCGCATTCCCGCCTCGCGCGATGTGAGGTCGGGCTACATCGAAGCCTTCGTGCCGCTGGTCGGCGCTGCGAACGCCATGCCGGGCATCCAGCGTCTGGATGTGGATCTCGCCGGACGGTACGAGTCCTATTCCGACCAGGGGACCACTTCCAATCCGAAGTTCGGCGTGAACTGGTCGCCGGCTCACGGCTGGTTGTTCCGCGGCAGCTACGGCACCTCGTTCCGCGCGCCTCTGCTGGCTCAGACGCACCCGGCGTCCACGGCCCTCTACGTCCAGAACTATTCCGACCCGACATCGCCGACCGGCGTCACCCAGGGCCTCACGCTTTCGGGCGCGTCGCCCAACCTGAAGCCGGAGACGGCCAAGACCTATTCCGCAGGGGTCGAGTACCAGCCGGACTTCCTGCCTCGGGCGAAGTTCACCCTGACCTATTTCGACATCGATTATGAGAACCAGATCACCAGCTATCTCAGCGATCTGACCCTCCTGCAGCGCGAGAGCTATTTCTCACAGATCATCACGCGGAATCCCAACCCGGCCTACATCAGCACCCTGACCTCGAAGTACGTGGTCAACGGCGTGCTTCCCAGCCCGCTGCTCCTGTTCGTCAACGGCCAGAGCCTCAACCTCGGCAAGAGCGTGACCCGCGGCCTCGACTTCCAAGCCGCCTATCACCTTCCGGCCATGTCCTGGGGCGACGTCACCCTGGGCCTCAACGGCACCTATCTCACCACCTACGATGTCGCGGTGACGGCCTCGGCGCCCCTGTTGACCCAGCTGAACACCATCTTCAACCCCCTTCAGTTCCGCACGCGAGGCAGCGCCGCCTGGCGCAAGGACGGATGGGACGGCGTGCTGTTCGTCAACTACACCAACGGTTATAAGAACAACCGGGTCACGCCTGTGCAGAACGTCGACGGGTTCGCCACCGTGGACCTCAACCTGGGCTATACCTTCGGCGACAAAGTCCTCGGTGGGTGGGCGAAAGGGGTCAAGGTGTCGGTCGACGCGCGCAACCTGTTCGATGCCAAGCCGCCGTTCGTGAACATCGCGCCCAGCCCGAACGGCGGCGGCGGCTTTGATCCCACGGCGGCCGATCCGGTTGGGCGCGTGATCGGGATCACCCTCGACAAGAAGTGGTGAGGAAACGATGAGGGGCAGGCGGCTAGGCGGCGGGTGTTTCCGAGACCTTCCATGAGAAACATCCGCGAGGGTCTGGCCCGCGCGTTCTTCGCCGTGGGCGCTGTGGCGCTGCTGGTCGCCATGGCCTCGGACGCCGCTGCGGTGCTCGGCCGGCGCCTGGGACTGCCGTTCCTTGGGGCGATCGAACTTGTCCAGGCCTGCGTGGTGGTGGCCACTTCTTCCGCCATGGTCGGCGCGACACTCTCCAATGCCCACGCCACGGTGCATATCCTGCTTGAGAGAGCGCCGCCCGCCGCCCGCAAGGCCCTGCTGGTCTTCGGCGGGCTGATGGGCGCGGCGTGTTTCGCCTTCCTCGCGGCAGGATCGATCTGGATCGTTCGCGACCTTTGGGGCGGCCACGAGCAGACCGAGCTTCTCGCTCTGCCGATAGGCCCGCTCAGAGTGTTCTGGTGCGCCAGCGCTTCCTTGATGGTGGTGCTGTTCATGTCCCGCGCCATCAGCGGCGCCAGGGGAACGGAAGAATGACGCCGGAGGCCATCGGCGGACTGGGCCTTGTGTTGCTGTTGATCCTGCTGGCCCTGGGCTCGCCGATTGGCCCGACTCTCGTGCTGGTGGGCGCGGGCGGTCTGGCGCTGCTGATTTCACCCGAGGCCGCGCTGATCAAGAGCGCCGTGCTCGCCTTCGGCACCATCTCCAGATACGAGCTGGGGGTGCTGCCGCTCTTTCTACTGATGGCGCACCTCTGTTTTTCCGCCGGCGCGAGCCGCGACTTCTTCGCCGCCGCATCGAGCATTGTCGGCCACCGGTCGGGCGGGCTCGCCCTGGCCTCGATCGGGGCCTGCGCGGGCTTCGGGGCCATCAGCGGCTCCAGCCTCGCCACGGCTGCGACGGTCGGCGCCGTGGCCCTCCCCGAGATGCGCAAGAATGGCTACTCGCCGTCGCTGGCGACCGGGGCCCTGGCGGCCGGCGGCACCCTGGGATCGCTGGTGCCCCCGAGCGGCGCCCTCATCGTGTTCGGCATTATCGCCGAACAGTCCATCGGCAAGCTGTTCGTCGCCTCGATAATCCCCGCGGCGACCCAGGTGCTGTTCTACATGGTCGCCATCTGGGTGATGTGCCGGATCAACCCGGCGCTCGGGCCCGCCATGGCCCGGGCTTCCTGGCGCGACCGCCGCGCCGCGCTCTCGCGGGTCTGGGATCTGTCCCTGCTGATCCTCCTCGTCATTGGCGGACTGGCGGTGGGGTGGTTCACGCCCACGGAAGCCGCATCGGTGGGGGCGGTGGGGGCGTTCGCGCTTTGCGCCTGGCGCCGCACCCTGACCGTGCCCGCCATCGTCAAGGCGCTGCGGGACACCCTGCGGACCACCGGAATGATCTACATCGTGGTCATCGGGGCCCTGATCTTTTCCGCGTTCATCAGCGTGAGCGGCCTCACCAACGACATCTCGAACGCCGTGGCGGGACTGCAGGCGGGGCGGCTGGCGGGCCTGTGCGCCATGGCCCTGGCGCTGCTCGTTCTCGGATCCTTTCTGGACGGCATGGCCCTGATGCTGCTGACCACGCCAGTGTTCCTGCCGATCGCCGTCAAGCTCGGCGTCAGCCCGATCTGGTTCGGCATCTTTCTCGTCCGCACCATGGAGATCGGCTTCGTCCACCCGCCCGTGGGCATGAACGTCTATGTGATCCATGGCCTGGCCAAGGACATTCCGCTCACCACCATCTTCCGAGGGATCATCCCCTTCCTGGTGACGGATTTCCTGCACTTGGCGCTGCTCATCGCCGTGCCGAGCATGACCCTGTTCCTGCCTTCCGTGCTGGGAGCCGCGTGATGGGACGCGCGCGAACTGGCCTGATCGCGGCGGCGCTGGCGGCGGCTCTATTCGGCTGTGGGCGTCAGCCTGCGCCCGGCGTTGTCGAGTTGACCTACGCCTCGCCGTACCCGCCTTCCCATCCTTTCAGCCGGGCGGACATCGATTGGATGAAGTGGGTAGAGGCCCATTCCGGCGGCCGCCTGCGCATCAAGCCCTCCTGGGCCGGCGCCCTGATCTCGTCCGACGAGAGCATGATCGAACTGAGGCACGGCATCGCCGACATCGGTCTGATCACCCCCATCTACGAGCGCGGCGGCGTGCAGATGCTCCGGGCCCAGAGCGGCTTCTACGGCGGCGTCGCCAGCATTCCCGAACAGGTCGCCGTCTATGATTGTCTGGCGGCGTCGACGCCTGAGTTCGCCAAAGAGCTTGCGGGCCTTCATGTCCTGGCCGTGCAAGGGGGAAACCTGCCGGGCGTTCTGACCCGAAACAAGCCCGTCAGCAGACTCGAAGACCTCCGGGGCTTGCGGCTGCGCGCGCCGGTCGAACTCATCCCGGTGCTGAGAGATCTGGGCGCTGATCCGGTCAACATGCCCATGAACGACGTCTATTCGGCCCTGGCCAAGGGCGTGCTCGACGGAGTCGTCGCCCCCGCCGACACCCTGCAGACCTTGCACTTCGCGGAGGTGGCCCACCACTTCTGGCAGCTGAAGATCGCTCGCGGCGCCTATCCCGCCCGCGCCGTGTCCGACCAGTCCTATCGGCGGCTGCCGCCGGACTTGCGACAGCTTCTCGATGAAAGTCGCTCAGTCTGGGAAGCCGCGCTGGATCGACAGATCTCCCGTTCGGTCGCCGCCGGCGAAGCCTTCGGCCGCACGCACGGGGTCACGTTCCTGCAGGCCACGGCCGACGATCAGGCGAAATGGAACGCCGCCTACAATCGCGGAGCCCTGCAGAGCGCCCGCGATCTGACCCGCTACGGCCTGAAGGGGGAGCCGGTGTTTTCCCAGGCTCAGACCGTCATTTCTGAAATCCGCGCGGGCCGCTCTGCGGCCTGCGCCTCCAGTAGTCCGAGCGTCTAGCCATGCCTAAACCCCTCGAAGGCGTCCGCGTCGCCGACTTCAGCCATGTCATGGCCGGCCCCTTCGCATCTCACTTCCTCTGCCTGCTGGGCGCCGAGGTGATCAAGGTCGAGCCCCCGGGACGGGGAGACGCCTTCCGCAACTACGGCGCGGACCGCCGCTACGACGGCATGGCGCCAGCCTTCATCGCGGCGAACGTCGGCAAGAAGTCGATCGCCCTGAATCTAAAAGCGCCCGAGGGCGCGGACGCCGCGCGCAAGCTCATCGCCAGCTGCGACGTGGTGCTCGAGAATTTCCGTCCCGGAGTCATGGACCGCCTGGGTCTGGGCTACGAGGTTTGCCGGGGCCTGCGGCCGGACATCATCTTCTGCTCGGTGTCGGGCTACGGGCAATCCGGCCCGCTTCGGGACTACCCCGCGATCGACAACATCGTCCAGGCGGCCAGCGGCATGATGAGCCTGGGAGGCGACCCAGGCGGTCCGCCGATGAAGGTCGGCTTTCCCGCGATCGACACATGGACCGGCCAGACCGGCGCCGTGGCGATCCTGGCCGCCCTGCTGCAGCGCGAGCGTTTCGGCGGCGGCCAATACATCGACCTCGCCATGCTCGACGCATCGCTTGTCTTCATGGCCTCAGCGGCGACACCCTATCTGGTCACCGGCAGGCCGTTCGAACGGACGGGCTCCGCCGGCTATAGCGGCCTTCCCACCGCAGGCATGTTCAAGACCCGCGAGGGCGGAACGGTGTCGCTCGGGGTGGTGCAGCCTGTCCAGTTCGAGCGGTTCTGCCGCGTGATCGGTCGGTCGGACCTGCTCGAGGATCCGCGCTTCGCCACGGCCGATTTGCAACGGGAGAACAGCGCCGCGCTCGAGGCCATTCTGGCCGGAATATTCATGATGCGCGACGGGTTCGAGTGGGAGCAGGTGCTCAGCACGGCGGGCGTGCCGTGCGGCCTGGTCCGCGATGTGCCGCAGGTGTTCGAACAGCTGGAGCACCTTAAAGACCGCCAGCTTCTGTTTCGCGTGCACGCGCCGGGTTTGCCTGATGGCGAGGACATCGATGTCTTGGGTGCAGGCTTCATGTTCGCCCACGACGGTCCGAGCGTGGACCAGCCGCCCCCTCGCCTGGGCCAGCACACCGAGGAGGTGCTGCGCCATCTCGGCTACAGCGACGCGGACATCCGCAGGCTCGAGCAGACCGGCGTCGCCGGCGCCGAGATCGCGGCTTAGCCTCGACACAGGGCCGGTCCGGTGTATTACCGGATAATCCGATGTCTAGAGGTTGGGGATCAGCGTGGCTTCCACGGGCAGTCAGAAGCGGCCTGCCGACAAGGCGACGGCGAAAGCCGCGGCGAAGCCTGCGGGCGGCGACGGATCCGAGTTGCTCGATCTCGGCGTGCTCAACGACCTGCTCGGCTTTCGCCTGCGTCGCATCCAGAACCATCTCGCACGGGCGTTCCAGGACGACCCTCGTCATGGCGACCTGAAGAGCGGACTGTTCAGCATCCTGGCCTTGATCGCCGCGAACTCCGGCGTGTCGCAGGCGCGACTGGCCCTGGAGGCGGGCATCGACAAGACCGCCCTGGTCGCCCTGCTCGACTACCTCGAAGAAGAGGGGTGGGCGGTGCGCGTCCGAGCTCGCGACGACCGTCGCAAGCACTCCCTGCACGTGACCGACAAGGGCGCCGCCGCCCTGGAGACTCTCACGACAGCCGCCCACGACACCGAGGCCAAGGCTCGCGGCGCGTTGACGGAAAAGGAGCTGGCCCAGCTGCTGGCCATCCTCGACAAGCTCTACGCCACCTGCTTCCGCGAGGAAGAACTCTAGGGATCGAGGCAGAGTTCGGTCCGCACATCGGCGTCATCCTCGCCGGGTAAGTGCGCCAGATGCCGAAAGACGGGCGGGCTGTCGGACAGCTTGACGGGGCAGCCGATCTGCCGGACGGGGCCGTCCGGTCCGGGATGGACCGGCGTCATTCCCCGCGCACGGTTGTGCGGATCATCGAGCGCTTCGGCAGGTTCATAGACTAGGGCGGCCTGGGTGCCGGCGGCA
>Ga0265327_10004564_pt1 | contig 12202 bp, 10 predicted proteins | sample 41621metaG_FD_202089 | JGI IMG/M metagenome (GOLD analysis project Ga0265327, IMG submission 202089) | Rhizosphere microbial communities from Carex aquatilis grown in University of Washington, Seatle, WA, United States - 4-16-21 metaG | ecosystem: Host-associated > Plants > Roots > Rhizosphere...
AGTAGCTCCAAGACATGGAGCCGTTCGTCGGTCCTCGTCCGAGGATTGAAGAGGACGGCGTCGGGCTTGATCGTGCCCGAGAGGACCTTGCAGAGCGAGATCCGACCGGCGTGCTGGTCGGTCACCGTCTTGCACACCACCAGCAAGGGTTGCGCGGTGGGATCACATGCCACCTCGATGGTGTTGTCAGCGGCCACCACTTCGGCCGGCGGCCGTTGCGTCGGCGAGGGGCACAACTCCACCAGGAGGCGGGCCAGCCGGTCGACCCCGACGCCCGTCGCCCCCGAGCAGCACAGCACGGGGAACACGGCGGCCGAGGCCACGCCGCCGGCCAGCGTCGCCTCCAGTTCGGCCCGGTCGAGCGTCTCGCCGTCGAGGTAGCGGGTCATGAGGTCGTCGTCGCCGACGACGATCCCCTCCACGAGCTGCTCGTGGACCTCGTGCTCGGTCACGGCCAGCTCTTGGGGGATGGGCCCTTCGTGGCCGGAGATCGGCGGGCCCGCACCAAGTTCGTAGAGGGTGGCGGTGTCGTCGAGGAGGTCGATCACCCCGCGAAACTCGGCCTCGGCACCGACCGGCAGCTCCACCGGGGCCACCCCGGCCCCGAAGACGGCCCGCACCTCGGCCAAGGTTCGGTCAAAGTCGGCGCGCTCGCGGTCGAGCTTGTTGATCACGATCACCCGGGGGAGGCCGAGGGTGGCGGCGGCCCGCCAGGCGTCTTCGGTCTGGGCCTGGACACCGTCGGTGGCGCTCACCACCACCACGGCTAGGTCGGCCACGGCCAGCGCGGCGTGCAGGTCGACGGCGAAGTCGGCGTAACCGGGGGCATCGAGGAGGTTGACCTTCACGCCGTCGACGGTGAAGGGGGCGATGGCGAGCGAGACGGACAGCTGGCGCGAGGTCTCCTCGGGCTCGAAGTCGCAGACGGTCGTCCCCTTGTCGACCGACCCCTGGCGGGGGATGGCACCGGTGGCCGCCAGGAGGGCCTCGGCCAGCGTGGTCTTGCCGGCACCGTGGTGGCCGACCAGGGCCACGTTGCGGATGTCGGCGGGCGTCAGGCGTGGCACGTTGCGCACCTCCTCGGGCGCCGTGCCCGACGACCGCCGCCGGCCGTGCGCCCCCGCGCCTGAGCTTACGGTCGCCGGAGCAAACCTGCCCGGGGCGTGACCCGGACCGCTCCCCGAGGGCTCCCGGGGCCGGGTGGTACCCTGGACAGGAGAGCGCGGGGCCGGCACCGCCCGCGAGCCGGGAGCGCGGCATCGACCGCCACCGGTCCGAACCCCCGATGACGGGGACCGTGGCGCAGGGTGCGTCACGAGACGAGGAGAGTGCATGTTCGACGGCCGCTGGCGCCAAGCGGTGGACCGCAGCACGGGGCCGGTCGGCGGGTGGCTCGTGCGCAGAGGGATCAATGCCGACCTGCTGACCGCGTCGGGCCTGGTCTTCTCGGTCGCCACCGCGGTGGCCGTGGGCAGCGGCCACCTGCTGCTCGGCATCCCGCTCCTGGCGCTCACCGGCTTCCACGACCTGCTCGACGGCCCGGTGGCCAAGGCCGCCGGCACCGCCTCGGTGCGGGGCGCCTTCTTCGACTCGGTCGTCGACCGCGTGTCCGACGCCGTGATCATGGGCGGCGTGTCCTGGTACCTGATCTCGACCCACAGGGGGGAGCTGGCGCTCTTGCCCCTCGCCGTGCTGGGGATGGCGTCGGTGGTCTCCTACGAGCGAGCCAAGGCCGAAGCGCTGGGGCTGTCGGCGGCCAAGGGCGGTCTCATGGAGCGGGCGGAGCGCATGATCCTCCTCGGCGTGGGCTTCCTTGCCTCGTGGCTCCTGGTGCCGGTGCTGTGGATCATGCTCGGTCTGGTGACCGCCACCGCCGTTGGACGGTTCGTCCGGGTGTGGCGGGAGGCCGAGGGGCCGCCACGGCCTGCACCGAACACCCGCGCCTCGATGCCGGCCGACACCGCCGCTGGGCGGTGGCGCCAGGGTGGGGTCGAGTCGCGCTGGCGGGCGTGGCGTGAGGGGTCCTCGGCACGTCCCGGTGGTGGGCGCGCCGGCGAGCCGCTCGGGCGGTGGCGGGCCCGTCGCCAAGAGGCCTTGGCCAGTCGGACCCATCGTGCTCGACGGTCGGCCCGTCCGCGCACCGCGGCCACCCGGAGGGACGCCGGCACCGGCGGGACCCACCGGGACTGACCGGCCACCCTCCCCACCACCAGCATGGGCGACCAGCGCCAACGGCTGACCTACCTCACCTACCGCGCCCTCGGGACGCTCGGCGAATACCTGCCCCGGCCCGTCGCCGCGGCCATCACCGGCGTGGCGGCGGAGGTCATGGCGCGCCGTCCGAGTGCCGCCAAGGAGGTGCGGACCCACCACCTTCGCCGGGTGCTCGCACACGGCTCACCGGTCGTCGCGCCCGACGAGGCTCTGGTGGAACGGTGGACCCGGCGGTCCTACCGGGCCTACGGCCGCTATTGGTTCGAGGGCGCTCGGCTGCCGGCCACCGGGCGGGCCGAAGTATGCAGCCACATGTGGGTCCTGCGGGGTTGGGACCACGTGGTCCGGGGCATGGCCGCCGGCAAGGGCGTGGTGCTGGTCCTCCCGCACGTGGGGAGCTGGGAGTGGGGGGGATCGTGGTTGGCCGCCGTCGGCTATCCCATGACCAGCGTGGCCGAGCGGGTCGAGCCGCCGGCCCTGTTCGACTGGTTCGTCGAGGAGCGTCGGGCCATGGGTCTCACCATCGTCCCCCTCGGCCCCGACTCGGGCGGGGCGATGGCCAAGACCCTGCGTTCGGGGGGACTGGTGGGGTTGCTCTGCGACCGCGACATCGTGGGCAACGGGGTAGAGGTTGACTTCTTCGGCGAGCGCACCACCTTTCCGGCCGGTCCGGCCACCCTGGCCCTGCGCACCGGCGCGCCGCTGCTGCCGACGGCCGTCTACAGCGGGCCCGGACGTGATCACAACGCCGTCATCACCGCGCTCGATATCGAGCGGCGGGGCGCGCTGCGCGCCGACGTGGCCCGCGTCACCCAGGACATCGCCGTCGCCTTCGAGCAGCTCATCCAAGCGGCGCCCGAGCAGTGGCACCTCTTCCAGCCCAACTGGCCGAGCGACCCGCGGCCCGAGGGCACCGGGGGCTAGTCGATGCGGGTGGCCATGGTCTGCCCCTACAGCCTGAGCCGTCCCGGGGGAGTGCAGGGGCAGGCGACTGGGCTCGCCCGCGCCCTGCGGCGGCTCGGCCACGAGGTGGCCGTGGTGGCGCCCGGGACATCAGGCGACAGCACGCCCGAGACCCGGTTCGACGGCACCCATGTGATGGGAGGGGCGGTCGGCGTGCGGGCCAACGGCTCGGTGGCCCCGGTCTCGCTCTCGCCCCTGGCGGCCCGTCGCGTCGAGCAGTTCGTGCGACGTCACCGGGCCGACGTCGTCCACCTCCACGAGCCGATGGCCCCGCTGCTCGGCTACGGCTGTCTGCTCGGCCGGCCGGCCCCGTTGGTGGGCACCTTCCACCGCGCCGGCGACAGCGGTTGGTACCGCGCCCTTGGTCCGCTCACGCGCTGGGCCGGTCGGCGGCTGGCGGTGGCCTGCGCGGTTTCCGAGGAGGCCCGGCGCACGGCCCAGGCCGCCAGTGGTGGCACCTTCGAGGTGGTCTTCAACGGGGTGGAGGTGGAGCGGTTCTCGTCCGCCGCGCCCACGCCGTCGGACCGTCCGACCGTCCTCTTCCTCGGTCGCCACGAGGAGCGCAAGGGATTGGGCGTCCTGCTCGAGGCGATGGAGTCGGTGCCCGACCCCGTCGTATTGTGGGTGGCGGGCGACGGGCCGGCCTCGGTCGCGCTGCGGCCCCGCTATCCCGAGTCCGAGCGCGTCAGATGGCTGGGGCTCCTCGACGAGTCCGAGGTGGCGTCCCGGTTGGCCGGAGCCGATGTGCTCTGCGCCCCGTCGCTGCACGGTGAGTCCTTTGGCATGGTGCTGCTCGAGGCGATGGCTGCAGGATCGGTGGTGGTGGCCTCGGACCTTCCCGGCTACCGGGCGGCGGCGGCCGGCCAGGCCGAGCTGGTTCCCCCCGGTGACGCCGGCGCCCTGGGCCGGGCGCTGGCCGGGGCGCTGGCCGACGCCGCTCTGGCCACGGGTCGCAGCTCGCCCGAGCAACTGGCGGCGGGGCGAGCCCACGCCGAGGGATGGTCGATGGAGCGCCTGGCCCGCCGCTACGAGGCCCTCTACCAGCGGGCGCTGGCCGACGGTGGCGAGGTGGGGGCCGAGTAACCTTGGGCGGCGATGACCGACCAGCCCTCCTCTTCTGCGTCCGGACGCAGCTCCGGCGGCGGGGGAGGCGGCTCGGGCGGTCGGCGGCGGCGCCGCCGGCCCTCTGGAGGTCAGAAGTCGGGCGGTGACAGCCGACAACGGGGCGCCTCCCAGAGCTCGTCGAGCAACAAGGGCGGCGGCAACCGGCAGTCCGGCCGTCCCTCGTCGGGCGGTGGCCAACGCAACCGGGGCGGCGGATCGGGCTCGGGTCGCCGGGACGGACGGCCCCGCACTCCGGCGCCGGAGCCGGTGGCCGTCGCCCCGAGCACGGTGGCGACCGTCGAGACGAAGCGGCTGTCGGTTTCCGAACGAGAGATCCGGTCGAACCGCCGCCGGGCCCACGTGCTGGCGATTGGGGCCGGCGCGGTCCCCGGCGTCGTGCTTTTGGTGATCCTCGCCCTGGTGGCCGGACCCATCGTCGGGGTGGCCGTCGGCGTCGTGGTGGCCGCGGCGATTGCCCTCGCGTTGTCGCGCCGTGCCACCTCGGTGGTGCTGTCGATCGTGGGCGGCTCCGCCCTCGACGACGACGCCGAACCTCGGCTGGTCAACGTGGTCGACGGGCTGTGCGCCACCTTCGGGGTACCGCGGCCGCGCCTGTGGCTTGTCGAAGACGCGGTGCCCAACGCCTGCGCGCTGGGGCGACGGCCGCAGAGCGCCGTCCTGGTGGTCACGAGCGGGCTCTTGGACCGGCTCGGCCTCATCGAGACCGAGGGCGTCGTGGCCCACGAGCTGGCCCATGTGAAGCGTCACGACACCGCCGTGGCCGAGGTGGCCGCCCTGCTCTGCTATCCGCTCGCGGGATCCCGCGGTTCTGACGCCCTCGTGCACCGCCTGGTCGGGAAGGGCCGCGAGTACCGGGCCGATCAAGTGGCGGTGGCCACGGTGCAATATCCGCCGGGGTTGCACGACGCACTGGGGACCCTTGAGGGTGGGCCGTCACCGTCGGCGGACTCGGTGTTCAGCGGCCGCCGGTGGCGCGCCACCCGGTGGCTGTGGATCGATCCCATGGTCGAGAGCCGCGGAGACGCAATCGAGGGGGAGCTCGACGCCACCTCGGTGCGGCGGGCGGCCCTGGCCGAGTGGTGACCTGACCGAGACCCCCGTGGACGGCGTGGGGCCCTCGGCGTTCGCCGGTGGCGGCGCACGGGGCCGGTAGCATGGGGCCATGAACGGCCCGTCCGAGGAGAGCGCGCGCCAGACCGGCACCTTCACGGTCAAGCGCGGCCTGGCCGACATGCTGCGGGGCGGCGTCATCATGGATGTCGTCGACGCCGAGCAGGCCAAGGTGGCCGAGGACGCCGGTGCCGTGGCGGTCATGGCCCTCGAGCGGGTGCCGGCCGACATCCGACGCGATGGCGGCGTGGCCCGCATGAGCGATCCCGCCCTCATCGAGGCCATCAAGCAAGCGGTCACGGTTCCCGTCATGGCCAAGGCACGCATCGGCCATTTCGCCGAGGCCCAGATCCTCGAGGCCCTCGGGGTCGACTACGTCGACGAGAGCGAGGTGTTGACCCCGGCCGACGAGGCGCACCACATCGACAAGTGGGCGTACACCGTCCCCTTCGTCTGCGGAGCGACCAATCTCGGCGAGGCCCTTCGCCGGATCTCCGAGGGTGCGGCCATGATCCGTTCGAAGGGCGAGGCCGGCACCGGCAACATCGTCGAGGCCGTCCGGCACCTGCGCGCCATCTTGGGCGACCTTCGGGCCATCACCCAGGCCGACGGGGCCGAGCAGTACCGCTGGGCCAAGGAGATGGCCGCGCCGATCGGTCTCGTTCAGGAGATCGCCCGCACCGGCTCGTTGCCGGTCCCGTTGTTCTGCGCCGGCGGCATCGCCACCCCGGCCGACGCTTCCTTGGTGATGCAACTGGGCGCTGAGGCGGTCTTCGTCGGGTCGGGGATCTTCAAGAGCGCTGATCCCTCGCGCATGGCCCGGGCCATCGTGGAGGCCACCACCCACTTCGCCGACGCCGACCACGTGGCCAAGGTGAGCACCGGGCTGGGCGAAGCGATGCGGGGTCAGGAGATCGACGGCCTCTCGGAGCGTCTCGCCGACCGCGGCTGGTAGCGGCGCACCACTTTCGGTGACCATCGGAATCCTCGCCCTGCAGGGTGACGTCCGCGAGCACGCGGCCGCCTTCGGCGAACTCGGGCTCGCCACCCGTCCGGTGCAGCGGCCCGCCGACCTCGACGACCTTGCCGGGATCGTGCTGCCGGGCGGTGAGTCCACGACGCTCTCGCTGCTCCTCACATCCTCGGGCCTGTTCGACCCGCTGGCCCGCGCCCTGGCCGGGGGCCTGCCGGTGTTCGGCACCTGTGCCGGCATGGTGCTGCTGGCCCGCACTGTCCACGGCGGTCGAGCCGACCAGCGGACCTTCGGGCTGCTCGACTGCGCGGTGCGCCGCAACGGCTACGGGCGCCAGCGGTTCTCCTTCGAGGGCTCAGTGGAGTGCTCAGGCGTGTCGGCGGCCCTGGCCGAGGCGGGTGTGCCCTCGGCCGCCGGCCCCTCGACCATGCCGGCCGTTTTCATCCGGGCGCCGGTGGTCGAGTCGGTGGGTCACGGTGTCGAGGTGCTGGCCACCCTGGAGCCCGACGAGCCCGTGGTCTGTCGACAGGGTTCGGTCCTGGCGAGCTCCTTCCACCCCGAGCTCACCGGCGACGGTCGCCTCCACCGGCTCTTCGCCGCCATGGCGGGCCTGGCGGTGCCGGCGTAGGCGACGTCCGCCCGACACGAAACGGAGGGACGCCGGCCGACCACCGGCCCGGGGAGTGGACCAGTGGCCGGACGGCGGGGATCTGCGGCGTGGGGGTTAGCCGCCGCAGACGGTGGCGCCGTCGGATCCGACCGTCACGCTGCCCGAACCCGCGCTCGACCCGGCCGAGAGGGTGGCGCTGAGGGAGAGCGGGAGCGATGTCGCGCCGGGTACGCCCGGGATGGACTGGCACGAGCTACTCGGCCCCGACCCGGCCGAGGGCAACGACGACGACAGCGAACCAAGTGTCGGCGTGCTGGGCGCAGAAGGGAGCGAGGGCAGCGAGCCGAGCGACGACGTCGACGGCAACGACGACGTCACCGTCGAACCTGTGGGGAGATTCGGTGCCGAGCTGGACCCGCCCGAGGTCGTCCCCGACCCCGACCCCGACAGGGTGACGCCCCCACCCGAGCCGCTCCCTGACACCGAGCCACCCGAGGATCCGACCGTCCCGTGCACCGACGTCGTGGAGCTTGTACCCGTGGGCAGCCCGCTCGTGGGCAGCCCGCTCGTGGGCAGGCTCGGCAACCCACCACCCGCCAGGCCGCCGGCCCCCGGGAGGCTCGGGAACGCTGTGAGTGGCAGCCCGGGCAGTCCGCTGGCCGGCAGCGACGTCGGCAGCGACTGGGCACTGGCGGGGGCGATCGAGGTGCCGGCCACCAACCCGCCGGCGACGGCGCCGCCCACGGCGCAGATGATGGCCCCGGCCGCCACCGCCACGAGCCGCACATGGCGATGCGCCGCTCCTCGCAGTGAGGCCACGGTGCCCGAACGTCGATGACTGCCGGGGCGCGCGGCCGGGACCGGTCGTCGCGCCCGGGCCGGCGACGGGCCCGAGGTGGCGTGAGAGGGGGTGTGACCGTGGTGGTGTAACACTGAACTGCTCCTTTCGTGCTGTGGGTATTGGGGACGTGCGAGTGTCGGGTCCGTTGCGTGGCCGATCACGTGGTGGCCTCCGGCGTCATGGACCAGCCGGCGATGGTCACGGTGTTGGAAGTGACCACGAGGTGCACGGCTTCGTCGTAGGTGCCCGGGGCTGCGCCACCGGTCACCGACACCGTCGTGGTGAGCACGACCGCGGTGGGCGAGTCGTGGGCGGAGAGGATCTCCACGTCCAACGGCGAGTCGTGGCCGGTGATGACGCCACCGTTGAGGGGCGGCGGCACCGGCACTGCGGGCTGGGTGATCGCCGACCACCAGCTGCCTTCGCCTTGTGCGGCCGCGTGGAGTCCGGCGAAATACGCCTCGAGCGCGGCCGCTTCGAGGTCGAGGGGACCTGGCGACTGCTCGAAGCTCGGTGCGGTCTGGCCACCCAAGGTCAAGATGCCCATGGGGACCTCGTTGTTCGCCAGTGTGAGTCCCTCGGCCGCCAGAGCCGGTGGGACCGGCACCGTGTAGGTGGGTGGGGTAGGCGTTGACGCCACCGCATCGGAGCCAGGGCGCCCTGCGCTGTTCGAGCGGGCCGCCGACTCGACGGCGTTCACCACCAGCCGCTGCGAGGTGAAGAACAGCGCGTCGGGGGGATAGCAGGTGTCGAGCACCAGGGTCGGGGCCGTGGAGTTGGGCAGTGCCGTGCCCGCGGGGACCACCTGGCTATCGGTCACGGTAAAGGTGGTGATGGCGCAGGCCGTCTCGTAGAGGACACGGTCGCCGGCCTTGAGCTGGCCAAGATGGCCGAAGAAGCTGACGTCGTGGGCGAGCAGGACGGCGGCGCCGGCGGCGCCGGGCCACGCTGATGTCGAGTCGTGACCGACGGCGACGTCAAGGACGGCGTCGGTGGTGCCCTGTTCCACTGGGGCACTCAGCCCGAGGGACGGGATGCGGAGGAGTCCGTCGAGCTGTCCGTCCCCACCCACCCGCACCGCACAGGTCCGATCCGGTTGTTCGGTTGCGGCGTGGCGGATCACCGAACGCTCCTTAGCCAGCAGCCGGGCCGCTCCGGTTCGGGCATGTGCCTGCCATCCCATGGCGTACCCGCCCAAGGCCAGCGCACCCCACAAGAGGGTGATGCCGGCCACGGTCACCGCCGCCATCGCCAGGCGCGAGCCCCGGCGCGGGTGATGCGTCGAGGAGGCGTCGCCGGCCGTGGGGGTCCGTGCTCGCACTGCAGTGATCCCTCGGTCCTCAACTGGGTGGCCGTCGGGCCGGATCCGGTGGCGGTGGGAGTACGGCGGAGTCCACCGGACCCGGACCCGACGGCCTATCGCCCAGCGCCTGCGCGCCGCCCCGGTCTGGGACGAGGCGCCCCGCCAACTGCATGAGGCGGCGCCGGGCGATGATCATGAGACCCGCAAGGCCTGCCAGCACGATGAGGGCGATCGGCAGCGGGCCGTTCCAGAACTCACCGGTGTGCACTGTGGTGGCGCCGACCACCGGCGCGGCAGCCACCGGCGCGGCGGTGGCCGTGGTCGTAGGCGTCGACGCGGCCAAGGTGGTGCTGGGGACGGTCCCTGTGATCGACGCGGTGGCCGAGGCCACCTGCAGGTCGAGACCCCCGCTACTGGCTGTTGCGGTGGTGGCGCCGAGACCCTGTACGGCGTCGATCGTGACCCCGTCGGCGGTGGCCGACCCCTTCCCGGTGCCCGGTGTGGCCGAGCCCGATCCGACGGCCACCGAGGTGGCGAGCGGGGTGCCACCGAGGAAGGTCTGGGAGGCACCGGGCGCCAATTGGTAGCTCTGCGTGCCGCTCACCGGGGAGCGCAGCGTGACCGAGACCACCCCGGGGCTGTCGGTGGCGGTGACCTGACCGGTCGATCGGGTGAGTGCCACTGTGGCCGAGGCGGCGCCAACTGTGATGGTGAGGAGGGCGGCTCCGCCGGCACCCAGTCCGCCCAGCAGGTTGATTTGGGTCCCCGACACCGAGCTCTTGGAGCTGGCGGTCGATGTCGAAGCGTTGACGGCCGACGACGACGTCCCGATGTTGGCGCTCACCAGCGACGTGAGCGATGAACCCGAGGCGGTGGCCAGGGTGTTGAGCACTGTCGAGAGCGGGGTGCCGCTGGTGGGAAGCGGCGGCAGGGTCCCGAGCACCATGCCGAGCGCGCTCACCACCGTGCTCTTCGGTGTGATGGGGAGGGGCAGGGCGCTGGCCGAGGGACTCACGGCCACGGAGGCCACAGACCCGTTGGCCGACGCCGTCGGGAGACCGTTGCCGTCTCGTGAGGCTGCCGCCGAGCTGCACGCCGCTCCGAGGCTGAGCAATGACCCCAGTGGAGCGGGGAAGGGGACGGTGGGTTGGGCACAGCTGTTGGGCAGTGTCTGGCTCGTGCTTGGCGCGCTGGCCGTCGCCTGCTGAGAGGAGACGGCCGCCGGGGTCAGCTCACCGTTGCCTTGGGCCTGGGCCGCGCTCGAATTCCCGGCGGCCGCCGAGGAGGTCCCGCCGGTGAGCGTCGTGCCGGCCAGGGAGAGCTTGAGGGCGACGCCCGACGCCCGAAGGGCATAGGGGTTCCCCGATGTCGCACCCGCCGCTGGCGCTCCCAGGACGGCCGCACCGGCCACCGCCGTACTCGTCACCGCCACCACCGCCCACCGTCGGATCTGCACTTGACGACCTCCTCATCGCCGCACCCGTCCGTCCGGGCAACTGCGGCTCCATTGCCCGGTAGAACGGCCGCCGGGCGGGGACCTTTCGGTCGGAGGCAGGTGTTTTCTGTCGGACCAGGCGGCGTTGCGCGAGCGGTGGGGCGTGGCCTCAGGCGGGCGGCGGGCCCTGGGCGGTCTGCCCCCGCGGGTAGCATCGGTCGGGCAGGCCGGCGCGGGAGAACGCCTGCCCAGAAAGGCGTTCCATGTCGGGTCACTCGAAGTGGTCCACCATCAAGTACAAGAAGGGGGCGGCCGACCAGGCCCGCTCGAAGGTCTTCGCCAAGCTCATCCGTCAGCTCGAGGTGACGGCGCGCGACGGCGGGAGCGATCCCGAGACGAACCCCTCGCTGCGCACGGTCTTCCAGAAGGCCCGCGACGCCTCCATGCCCATGGACACCATCGACCGGGCCATCAAGCGAGGCTCGGGTGAGCTCGAAGGGGTGCGGTACGAGGCGACCACCTACGAGGGCTACGCGCCGGGTGGTGTGGCGGTCATCGCCGAGGCCCTGACCGACAATCGGAATCGCACGGCCGCCGAGATCCGCAACCTCTTCAACCGCAATGGCGGATCGATGGCCGAGCCGGGAGCGGTCAGCTGGCAATTCGAGCGCAAGGGCGTCCTCGAGCTCGACCGCTCCCTCGACGAGGAGAAGATCATGGAGGTGGCCGTCGAGGCCGGCGCCGAGGACCTCTCCGACAGTGGCGACCGTTGGGTCCTCACGTCTGCGCCGCACGACCTCGCCGCCGTGCGTGACGCCCTGGTCGAGGCGGGGGTCACCCCGAGCTCGGCGGAGCTGACGCTCGAACCCACCACGACCGTCGCCGTCACCGACGAGAACGAAGCCAAGAAGGTGCTGCACCTCCTCGAGCTGATCGACGACCACGACGACGTCCAGTCGGTCCACGCCAACTACGACATCGCCGACGAGGTACTCGCCACCTTCGACGCCTGATCGTGGAGCCGTTGGCGCCGGGTGGGAGCGCCTCGGTGGCGATGGCGCCGCCGATCGACACCGCGGCACACGAGAGTCCGAGCCCCGACCAGCGGCTCATTGTCCGCTGGCGTCGTCGTCGGTGGGTCACCGTTCTCGGGCTGGCGTTGCTCGGCGTAGTGGTCGCCTACGGGTTCGTGTTGCGGGCGTGGCTGGTGGCCCACACCCCGCTCACGAGCGACCAGGCCGTGGTCGGGCTGATGGCCCGGGCCGCCATGGCCGGCCACTTCTCCACCTTCTACTGGGGCCAGGCCTACGGCGGCGCCGAGCCGTACGTGGCGATCCCGTTCGTTTGGGCCACCCATGGCAGCCCCTTCGCCCTCGGCGCCACCGCCGCCTTCTGCTGGGCGGTGGCGGCCGTTGTAATCGGGGTGGCCGTGGCCCTGGTGACGGGACGACGGTTCATCGGGGTGGCCGCCGGGACCCTGGCCTGGGTGTGGCCCTACGCGGTGGTATGGAACTCGTTGCGCGAGAGCGGCTTTCGCGCCGTGAACGTCGTGTGCGGGCTGATCATGATCTATGCCGCGGTGCGCATCCATCGGGGGGGCAACCGGTGGGGGAACGGTGCGGTACTCG
>Ga0265327_10004565_pt1 | contig 12200 bp, 14 predicted proteins | sample 41621metaG_FD_202089 | JGI IMG/M metagenome (GOLD analysis project Ga0265327, IMG submission 202089) | Rhizosphere microbial communities from Carex aquatilis grown in University of Washington, Seatle, WA, United States - 4-16-21 metaG | ecosystem: Host-associated > Plants > Roots > Rhizosphere...
ATCATCATCCCGAGTCGGCAGAAGCACCTGTTTGTAAAATGAGATGCGACGGTACGCCCTGGACCGACAATGCGATTGGCTGACGTGATGTATCCGGCATGTTGATCTCTAACGAACCGTTCACCGCCGGACTGTGTCTCATCCTCATAACCCGGATTCGGAAGAAACCTAGCGGACACAGAATTCAAATGGACGTGAATGACCTCTTCTTTGGAAACGCTTTGGATGCATCGGGCCGCCTCGGCGACCTGGAACAGTTCAGCGACTACATTGACGGATACCTGCGGAGGGAGCAGGAGTACTTCCGCGAGGAAGCCCACCCCGATTTGGAACGCGAATTCCTGCCACTGTTTTCTGCCACGTTTCCGCCCATTCTCAATTCATCGCTGGTGGTTTCGAGCGTGATGCTTGTTGAACTGGAGTTGAGAGGATTCTCAGAGGCGTTGCGCGAGCACTTGTCCTTGCCCTTGGCGATGTCTGACCTTCATGGATCACTGCTCGAACGGTTTCGTAAGTACGCCCTGCAACTCGCGGGCCTCGACTTGCAAATGACAGACGATGCGTGGGCGGATGTGGTCGGAGTCTTCGAGATTCGCAACTGCCTCGTCCACAGTTACGGTTCACTCGACCGCTTTTCTCGTCGCTCGTTGGTCGAAGCATTCCATCGACGACACGGTAGTCCAACGATCGATGGTGATATCATCCAGGTTGATAATGCGACTTCATCCAAAGTGCTGAAAATCGCATCTGGTTTTTTCGATGCGATTTACGGATCGGCACTGCGTCGCTTCCCCGGCCAGCACAAATGGCCACTTTGACCCCGCCACAAAGCGTCGTCAGGTTACCCAAGCGGGTTTAGACCGCGAGACTTTCCGGGTAATGTGCAGCGGATGATGGCCCGGTGGCGGAAGACGGTTTGAGCGGAGTGCAGAGCGCTCCATTTTTGCCGCTCAGCGGCAAAAATAGAGCAGGAGAATGGAGAAAGTAGAGAGTAGAAAGACAGTAGACACTCTCCTTCTCCATTCTCCTGCGGTCTACTCTCTACTTTCTTCTCTCTTTTTGCTTTTCTTCTGGACTGAGCACGATGGCTTCGCCTTCGATAAGTTGCTCGTCTACCAGAAGGCCGTCGATTTTGCCGACCCGATTTGCGCAAAGTCCGACAACTTCACTCGCGGATACAGATTCCTCGCCGATCAGTTGAATCGTGCATCTCTGTCAATCGCAGCCAGCATTGCTGAAGGCAACGGACGCTTCACGAAACCAGATCGGAAGAATTTCTTTGGAATCGCGCGTGGCTCAGTTCACGAATGCGTGCCGCTTCTGGAACTCGCCTTGCGCCGGAAGCTGCTTGTGCCGAAAGAGCACGAATCGCTCTAATTGCAACTGGAAGAGATCGCGCGGATACAAAGTGGCTTGATCAAGGTTCTGGAAAACCGTGAAAGCTGAAGTAGAACGAAGAACGGATTTCAGCGCGGACGCTTGTTTACGCAGATTCTCGTTCGATCTAAACTGAACAGGTCTATTCATCAGCCCGGCAGATACGACCCGGCCTTGTCGATTGCAATCAGCGATCGGATTGAGGACATGGACAAGATTGTAGAGCAGGTCGATATCCTTCGCGGCAGTACAGAGCATCGGCTCTCGCTGTTGTTGCGGGAGAGTGTGCGGCGTAACCAGGATCGGACGCTGAAAACTCGTATCCTGGAGCTGATCGACACAACCTTCGGCCTGGGATACTGGTGGTTCCGAACATTTGACTACGAATGCCAGAACCCCGATGGGACATTGTGGAAACGGCATCAGGTACGGCGGACACTTGCTGGGTATGTCATCGCCTGGGGCCGTTACAGCGAGTACTACGACGATGGAAAAGTACAGTATGAGGGCATCTCCCGACTGTCGCTCATGACCGGTCGGGTCAAGTTTCGAAGGCACCATTATTGGCTTCCAGACGGCTCGCCAGTGTCGCAACTCGAATGGATGCAATACATGTTTGGCCCTGAAATCGAGGGTTGCTTCGATCCCGCGTGGGAGAAGTAATTACCCTGTTCCAAGTTCCAACGGCGCGGAATGCGGGTTATCGCGATGCGATGATATTCATGCGGTTCGAGCACAGTGCAGAGCACTCCACTTGTCTCGCCGAAGGCGAGCAGACGAATTGAGGACGGTAGCGAAACTCGCGTACCGTTGCCTTACTCAAAAGGCTGGTATCTTCGGATGCCAGCCTTTTTGCGTTTTATCGCCAGTTCTGGGAACCACTTCGAGCACCGCCGCTCGTCTCGAAGTCTCCGTCTCACCCCGCCGCGCGACTCACCGTCGCCAGCCCGCGTCGGCTTTTCGGCCCGATCTCGCCCGAAATTCTCGGTAGTCTCTGCGTCTCGCCCCGTCTGAGTAGACAACCGTTGCGAGCGCTCTACCGGTTGAGAATGACATGGTTGTGAGCGGTGAGATCATTGATTCCGTCAACCAACTGGCTACCCCGAAGCCGTCCGTCCCTCGGTCGGTCAGGTAGAATGCCGGATGCAGCCGAGTGAGGAAGAGATCTCTATACCTTCGAGATGCAGAGGAAGACGAACCCATGTTTGTGCAACACCGAGAACGACACCGTACGGATCGGATTGGCTGGCTTCGCGCCGCGGTGCTGGGGGCGAACGACGGCATCGTGTCCACGGCGAGCCTGGTTGTCGGAGTGGCAGCCGCCCATTCCAAGTCGAGTGACATTCTGGTTGCGGGAGTGGCCGGGTTGGTTGCTGGCGCGATGTCGATGGCGGCCGGGGAATATGTCTCGGTGAGTTCCCAGTCGGATACGGAAAAGGCCGACCTGGATCGCGAGCGAAAAGAATTGGCGACGGAGGATGAATCGGAACGGAACGAACTGGCCGCGATCTATGCGAGCCGTGGCGTTGAATCGTCGCTGGCCAGGCAGGTGGCTGATCAACTGATGGCCCACGATGCACTGGCGGCCCATGCTCGGGACGAACTGGGCATCTCGGACCTGACGACCGCCAAGCCAGTTCAGGCGGCCTTCGCCTCGGCGGGAACATTTGCGATCGGTGCCGCGATGCCGCTGGTCACCGCGCTGGTCACACCACGCACGGCATTGATTCCGGTTGTCATCACCACATCGATCCTGTTTCTTGCTCTGCTGGGCGGGTTTGGTGCCCACGCCGGCGGAGCCCCGGTCATGAAGGCCGCCATGAGAGTGAACTTCTGGGGTGCGCTGGCGATGGCACTGACGGCTGGGGTCGGTGCGTTGTTCGGAGCAGCCGTCTGACGCGGTTTTCGGAAACGCCATTCAGCGACGCGGTCGCCTCGATACCAGATTGGAAAAAGGTCCCGGTTCAATGAGTGACTTCACGGGCTTCCCCGAACACGGACGCGGCCGTTCTGACCGCTTCCAGCGCCGCGGGGAACCCGGCATACACGGCCATCTGCAGAATGATTTCGAGGATCTGGTCGGGACTGCAGCCGACGTTCAGCGCGCCGCGGATATGGTCCTTCAACTCGGCCTGCGGATAGCCCAGGACGGTCAAGGCGGCCACGGTGAGCATTTCTCTCGTCTTCAAATCGAGACCGGGGCGCGTGTAGACATCGGCGAACGGAAACTCGACCAGACAGCGCGCCAGCCCGGGACTTGTCGCTTCGAGGCTCTTCAGGGCGGCGTCGATTCCCGGGCCGAACATCTTTCGCATCGTGGCCAGCCCCCGGTCATGACGAGTCTCTTCCGGTGGCATGCGCAAGTTCTCCGTGGCGATGAAACCACCATCGTTGGAAGTCATCAATGGTACTTCTTCAGGCATTCCCGAACCGGCCAGCGACTCGGCAGCAGCTTGCCTTGCGGTTCGGCGAACCGGCAATGGAGTGTCCCCAGGCGCTCGAACGTGATCTGGATTTCCGCACCGGGGTCGATGAAGTCGTCGTGGTCGAGACCAGTGCAGTCGGGGATCGTGCCAAAGCCCGCTACCGTGCCGGGCTTGAGCGGAGCCATGAACCCTAGCCAAGCGAACACGTCTTCGGCCTGGCGGCTGATCTCGGACGTCGATCCCTGATACTTGACCTGCCCGTTCACCACGACCGTGACCTTGAGGTTGTACGGATCGCCGACCTCGTCGGTCGTGACCAGATACGGCCCAAGTTGGTTGCCCTTGGCCATGTCCTTGGTCAAGCAGAACCCGCCCACGAACTCCGTGGCCTGAACGTCGCGGGCCGAGACGTCGTTGAAGATGCAGAAGCCTGCCACTGGCTGTTTCACATTCCCGTACACGACGGCCAACTCAGGCTCGACATCGAGGCGTGACGTGTAAGCCGGCCACGGAACGGTCTCTCCGTCGCCAACGATGGCGTTCATATTGGACTTGTAAAACGACAGCGGCTCCGGCCGACCAGGGACGGACTCGGGTTTCGGAGCCATCACGGCCTTAGCGAATGCCTGCAACAGCGACGCTTCCTGCGGGTTATCCTTCTCATACTTCATGCAGGTGTCGCATGAGTTCTTCAGATGTCGCGGCGTCAGGCCGAAGTCGAACAAGGCGACGACCTCTACTGGCTCCAGCAGACGGACAGCATGGAGGGGGAAGTGTTCGCCGCTACCGAGTTCGCCGAGGTGCTGCTCGCCCCAGGCGAGCAGTTCCCTGGCCTCCCGCTCGCTGTCGGGAAGGTTGGCAAGGTAGGATCGGCTGTCAGCCAGGTGAGGGGAGGGCTTCCCTGCCTTGCTTTGCAGCACGGCGAGCGGCACGGCTTGGTCGCGGACGACGACACCGAAACAAGGGTTCGGGGAGTCGGCGGTGGTGAAGCGGATCAGTTTCATGGCATTGTTCCTTTGCTGCATTTGGACTGGATTAGAATTCGGCTTCGATCCCTTTGGCCTTTGCTACTTCGTAAATGGCGTCGAAAGTCCGTGCCGAGTCCCACGGCACGTCCGGGGCCTCGTTGCGGAACTCGCGGTACGCTCGCTCGACGTTCATGTACAGCCGCGCCGGCGCGCGCCACTCGCCGTAGGGGCCGAACTCGATCTTCTTGGCCGCCTCCAGCGAGCTGAGTCCGGCGTCGAAGCACTTCCTCGACTCGTCACGGACGTACTGCAAGTACGCCTTCATTTCCATCGCCCCCTCGATCCCGCAGAGCGGGCCGTGTCCGGGAACGATGACCTCGGGATCGAGTTCAATCATCAGATCGAGGCACTTGAACCACTTCTCGTATGATCCAGTCCAGCCCATCGGCGTACACTGCCGGAACAGCACGTCGCCGGCGAACACCACTCGTTCTTCGGGCAGATGGATGATGGTGTCACCCACCTGATGGCAGGGGCCGACATAAATCAGGTGGACTTGCTTGCCGTCCAGGTCCAGTTCGTAGCGTGCGTCGAACAGGGTCGTTGGCAGGACCAGTTCGATGTCGTCGAAGTTGTAGTCTTCCAGCAATTGCTCTCCGGCAGCCTCCAAACCCGGGTGCAGAGTTTTGAGGACGAGACGCGTCAGGAAGCGGCCGACGCCGTGGAGCAGTTTCTGACTCTCCTTCGGCTCGGCAACCTGCTTCATGCGCTCGGGGACCGAGCGGTGGGCGATGATTTCCGCGCCTGTGAAGAGTTGATTGCCCCAGACGTGGTCGGCGTCTTCATGCGTGTTGATCACCCGCTGAGGCATGGCTGGCCACACCTTGCCGAACATCTCAATCATCTGGCGGGCGTGTGACAGGTCCGATTGGGTGTCGATCACGACGCCGCCGCCGCAGTTGATCAGCCCGGAATTGGCGTCACAAACCCGGTTTTTCTCGTTAATCACCGCATAGCAGTGATCGCTGACTTGATGCATCTTCATGAGGATCGTCTCCACTCAGAATTACGGTTCTTGTTGGGCATAAGGGCCGGCTTCGGAAACGATCACGCCGTTTCGCTTCACGTATTCATCCCAGAGTTTGAGCATCGCGTCGCGCTTCTCGGGGTATTTCGCGGACAGGTCGTGCATCTCGGCGGGATCGTCCTTGAGGTTAAACAACTCCCAATCGCCGGTGCCGCCGGCCCCCTTCAACAAGTACAAGAGCTTCCAGTCACCCTGACGGATCGCCCGGTTGCCGAACAACTCCCAGCCCAGCCACTCCGCATCCGTGCGGGTCGCGCTCTCCTGACCGGCGAGCAGCGGCCACATCGACTTCCCTTGCGGTAGCGCAACCGTGCTCCCTGTTCTCTTCGCCGGGTGTTCGACGCCGGCCGACTCTAGGAATGTCGGCATGAGGTCCATGACGTGCAGGACGGAGTGATTGATTGACCCAGTGTGATTGACACCGGGGCCGCTCACGATGAGCGGCGCTCGAATGCCGCCCTCGGCCTCGACGCCTTTGAATAGGCGAAACGGCACGCTGCTGACCTGGGCCCACGACTGGCCATACTCAACACATGAACCCGGGTGACCCCAGTTTTCAGGGCGGTTGTCAAAGGTCTTTGAAAACCAGTCCTTCGCCGCTGGGGCCAGTTTGGTCACCAATTCGGCCATGTCCTCGCCGGCCGCCCCGTTGTCCGAGATGAAAACGATCAGGGTGTTCTCGTATTTTCCCGTCTTCTTCAGGTGGGCGAGCAGCCGGCCGATCTGATCGTCCATATACTCGATCATGGCCGCGTAGAGTTCCATCTTGCGGGCCGCCAGCCGTTGCTGCTCCTCCGTCAGCTTGTCCCAGGCGGGGAGGTTCGGCAGTCGCGGGAAGGTGACCACGTCCTGGCCGACGATCCCCAGCGTCTTCTGCCGTCGGAGCCGTTCCTCGCGAATGGCATCGTAACCCGCGTCGTACCGGCCTTTATACTTGTCCCGCCACTCGTCGGGCACGGCCAACGGGCCATGCGGGGCCTGATAGGCGAGGTAGGCGAAGAACGGCTTGTCATCCCGGCCGCTCCCATCGATGCTCTGGATGATGAAGTCGGTCAAACCCTTGGAAGAGTAGTAGTCTTTCGGCAGTTCCTTGACCTGCTCCCCGTTCCGGGTGTAGGTCACCTTGGGTTCCGAGGGGAGCAACCCCAGCATGTCGGACCAGTGGCTGCCGGCTCCTTGCAGAAGTGAGAAATCCCGCTCGAACCCCCGCGCCGCTGGCCACTGATCGGGCTTCTCGCCCAGGTGCCACTTGCCGGCCATGTACGTGTGGTAGCCCGCATCGCGGAGTAGAGACGCCACGGTGACGACACGAGTGTTGAGATAGCCTTCGTAGCCTGGCTGGCCGCGCTGCGTTTGGCCGGTCCACTCGGCCATGTTGCCGATCCCGGCGACGTGGCTGTCCGTCCCGGTCAGCAGCATCGAGCGCGAGGGGGAGCAACTGGGGGCGACGTAGAAGTTCGTCCCCCGCAGACCTCGGGCGGCGAGAGCGTCAATGTTCGGAGTGTTGATCTCGCCACCGAAGCAGCCGAGGTCCGAGTAGCCCATGTCGTCGGCGACGATGAGTAGGATGTTCGGTTTACCCTGCGGTAAGTCGGCCGCTAGGCAGGTCGAATCCTCAAGCGAGATCACTGTTGATAGAATTATGGCCGCAAGTATTGCCCGCGTGCTCTGCATGGTCTGGTCCCTTCCGTGATGGCCGCTGGCATGAAGACCCCGGGAATCGTGAGTCGAGTATGCACTGGACCGCAGACGCCGCCTATCGAAATTCCGCAATCCATGAAAATCACGCCGCAATCGGACAACCCCGACAAGCGCAGCCTGCTGTCGGCAGTCACGGTGGTCGAGTTCACCGATCCCACGGCCGTTGGCGAAACCATCGAGGTGATTGCGCAGGATGTGGTGCAGCTGGAATCGAAGCCCCTCCGGGTCCGACGAATCGTCGTCCGGCTGGGCACGGCCCTAGTGTTGTTACATTCCACGAATCTTGCAGTTCGTACACGCACCAGACTCCACGCTGATTTCGTGGCATATACCACCTTTGCCCCCAAGACGGCTGGAACGGTGAATGGGTTGCCGATTCGTTCTGACCGGGTCTTGGCGAGCAAGCCCGGAGCGGAGGTGGAATTCGTCGTTGCGGCTGGCTACGAAAGCATTGCTTTCCTACTGCCGCCCGAGGACATCCGATCCCACCTGCAGAGTCGGCATCGGCAGGACGAGTTCCGCCTGCCCCTGAATGTTGAGTTGATAACACCCAGTCCCGCCGCCACTCACCGACTGTACCGATTTGGCCGCCGCCTCATTGATATGGCTGCTCGACAGCCCGAGGTATTCGAGCTACCACAGACGCAGTCAGCCGCGCAGATCGAACTTCTCGAAATCCTCCTGGCGACTCTTCGCTCGACTGGCCACATCGAAGCAGCGCCTCATGACGTGACGCGACAGGCGCATAGCCAGATCGTGCAGATCGCAGAGAATTACGCCCTGTCGCACGCCGCAGAACGCCTTTACGTGACCGACTTATGTGAAGCAGCGAGTGTGAGCGAGCGGACCTTGCAATACGCCTTTAAGGAGTTGATGGGGATGACTCCGGTGGCATTTCTGACCCGGCTCCGACTTCATCGGGTTCGGCAGGCGTTGCGTGCGGGGACTCAGGGTACAACGACCGTGACGGCCGAAGCGCTGCGGTGGGGCTTCTGGCACTTCGGTGACTTTTCCCGCGCCTACAAGGACTGCTTTGGCGAATTGCCGTCGGACACTTTGCGTCGCCCGTCCGATATTGGTTGACCATCACGTTCTCCTGGCAGGACTACTCGTGGGCCACGGTCAGACCGCCGCACCGCCCGAAACCCGCCCTGCGACCTTCAACAGGTCGGCCTTCACATAGACGATCTGGTGCTCGCGGTGCCATTCGCTGGGGAAGACGTTCTTCAGGCGATTGGCCTGGAACCGGACGGGGCAGTCGATGAAGCGGTTCTGGTCGGCGCGGGTGGCTTTCTGAGAGCGCCTTCTTTTGTGGCCGTTTTGCACATTTCCCCCATTTTGGGAATTACCAAAAACAGTAGGTAAGCTGGCCTTGCAAGCATTTGCGGTTTCCATTAGACGAATTCGACGACACGGTTGTGGTGGCAATTATCACACACGTAATAGCTTCCGGGGGGGAGCATTCAATGGACGGGGCGATGGGTTCGCAGGCAGGGAACGCGCAGAGCGTTGTCACGGACGGCAACAATTGGAACGACGGGTTGGAATGGACTGCCGTACTCTGGATCGGGTTTGTGCATTTGGGTGCCTTGGCTGCACCCTTCTACTTTACGTGGAGCGGCCTGCTCCTGATGGTGTTCCTGAGCTGGTTAACGGGGAGTCTGGGTATCTGCCTGGGATTTCACCGGCTGTTGACGCATTCCAGTTTCGAGACGTATCGACCGCTACGGTGGATGTTCGCGTTGTTCGGTACGCTGGCGGGGGAGGGCCCCCCAATCATGTGGGTCTCGGTGCACCGCAAACACCACCGTTTCAGCGATCAAGAGCATGACCCTCATTCGCCTCGTGATGGTGCCTGGTGGAGCCACATCAACTGGATGTTCCCCCGCCGTGGCTCACGGCACTGGGCTCAACTTTACCGCCAGTATTCCCCGGATCTACTGAAGGATCGGTCACTTCGGCTGCTCGAACGAACGTTTTTCTGGTGGCATCTCCTGCTCGGAATCGTGTTGTTCTGCGTCGGATGGTTGGCGTGGGACGCGCGCACAGGCGTGTCGTTTGTCGTCTGGGGAATGTTCGTGCGGTTGGTCTACATGCTCCATGTCACCTGGGCGGTCAATTCGGCATCGCATATCTGGGGTTATCGCACGTATGAAACACGCGATAACAGCCGCAACCTGTGGTGGGTCGGCCTACTGGCTTGGGGCGAGGGCTGGCACAATAATCATCACGCATTCCAACGGACGGCCCGTCACGGCCATCGCTGGTGGGAATTGGACGTTACTTATCTGGCGATCGCGCTGATGGAACGCACAGGACTCGCTTGGAACGTCGTCCGTAAGCCTGTACCGGTTGGTGAATCGACGAACGCAGTTCATTTCGCTGAAAACAACCCGTTTTTCGAGGTCGAACAGCAACCTTCGACATAGGAACGCCCTGCGTGCGTCCGCATGCCTAAAATCGAAGGCGGCCACAGACGCAAATACCCACAGTGGATTTCCCTGGGGCGAATAGTTGATTCCTGGTCGCCAAACGGCACTCAACGTTCCACGGCTTGATTGACGGAGTTGGATTCACTGGAAGAAAGCGTTCTGTGCGTGTCGTGATGAGACGCGGCAACCATGTCGGCGACGTAATTTGCGGACGAAACAATTGCGAGGCAAATGGCTTTTGTTTCATTGGCAAGTTTTTCAAACTCGATGCCGTGCTCGCTACATCGCTGAAAAAAGTAAGCTTCCGCATCGCTCAATTCGACGTCATTCACATGTGTCGCACGTGTCACGTTGCCCCCCCTTCCCGGACGGCCAGATGAAATAAATTGATGTTCTTTTGCACATGCAGGCAGTCTTGGCATGGCTGCTAACATATGTGTCACTTCCCTCGATTTTACAATGGCATCCGAATTCCGTTCAAACGAGAAACGGTGTTTCGCAATCACACCGCGGCGACCGAAAGTTCCGCGGTTGCCACGAAAGTCTAAAAGAACAAGACCCCGCATTTCTGCGGGGTCTTGCTGACTTGCGAGCTCTTACGGGAACCGATCGTACTCCGGGCAACACGCTGTCTCAGTGTCCGTCTCTATCGGACAGCCTCCAAAATGCGGTAGTCGTAGATCCACCCTTCCCCCTCTTTGTCGCTGAGGATTGCCACCCTCCCTGTCGTCGTGAATGCCAGCTTGAAGATTTCCCATTGCTCATCGCTGATGTCACCCTGCTGTGACGTCACGCCGCCCTCTTCCCAAACAATGGTGACACCACGACCACCGGCAATCTCAAAGTGACCAAGCCGGGTGACCCGGCCAAAGTGCCACTCGAATTTGGCTCCCGCCTTTTTCGCCTGTGCCGCTTCAAGCGCTTCCCCACCAGCCTCTTCGATTGATTGCCCTGTGGGAGATATTCTTGCGGCGTGATGACTGTTTTGATTTTCGAGGCGTTGTGATATTCAAAAACAACCGTGCGGACTTTTATCCAGTCCGGAACAATCGGCGTTTCACAGTAGCGGCATCGTAGGGCGCCATCCACCTGCACATTGGCACTGCTTGGGTTGAGGCTATTGCAAGTTTTGATTTTCCAGGAGTTTAGCGATCCGTCGACTGAGCCGTTCGGAGAGATCCGCCGGGAGTGTGGGGATCAAATTGGTCAGGACGTCCTGACCAATTTGTTTTCCCCATTGCGGCGTCGCTGGTAGGGGTCAGGTGTTGAATTTTCCCAATTTGGCCGAAGTGATGCCTGTGTTGCATAGCAGAGAGCTGGCTCGGCCAAATTGGAAAAATTCAACACGTGACCCTGCTTGCGAATGGATGGTCGTGGAAGCGGTGTTGGATAGGCCAACTGCTATTCGCTCTTATCGGCGTATATGACGCGCAACTCTCTTCGGACGAAGTGTGCCCCGTATCGAAGGGCAGGGGACGCAGCTCAATTTCATTCTATATTTGAGGCGATAACGGCTCATCCGCTGAAGGGCTGTATGGCACCATCAGCGAGCAGCTCGCGCAGAATGGCATCCCGACCAGGATTTCGCAGCACCTTGAGGCTCTGGAGGAACTCGGTGGTCTCGACTCGCTGGGTGGTCCGAAGACCGACAACATGTATCACGCTGGCTGGGCCTGGGGCGGGCAGCACTCCCTACAAATCCACCAAGCTCGTTGGAGCGCACTTCGGCGGCACTCGCCAGCCGATGGCCGTCTCGTGGCCGAAGCGCATCGTGGCGGACCCGACAGCGCGACCGCAGTTGCACCACGTCATCGGCATCGTGCCGACGATCCACGAGCTGACCAAGATCACCCCCTGCGGCGAGTACGGCTTTGGCGGACTGAGCATCGGCTTCCGCCGCCTCAGTCCGCATGCTCTCTTTCGCTAGTTGAGACGGATCGTTGACTGACTGGCACCCAAGGAGCGATACGATTCCGGCACTGATAACAGCCACGCGCAACACGGATTGAGACATGAAAAAGTCCTTCAACGCTCAGGTTTCAGAAATGACGGCAGGAGCGATCCCTTGCCGGTGGTCGCAATCGTAACCGTTCACGGGTCGGGGACTGACGCATTTTCACAGCGAAAACAAACACCTTCATGGACGCGATGCGACTCCGAAGAGCCGGTTGCCCGTGAAAATGGGTCTGTCCCCCTCGCTTGCCCGTGA
>Ga0265327_10004566_pt1 | contig 12199 bp, 5 predicted proteins | sample 41621metaG_FD_202089 | JGI IMG/M metagenome (GOLD analysis project Ga0265327, IMG submission 202089) | Rhizosphere microbial communities from Carex aquatilis grown in University of Washington, Seatle, WA, United States - 4-16-21 metaG | ecosystem: Host-associated > Plants > Roots > Rhizosphere >...
GCCGACGTCGAGTTCGCCATCGCCACGGCGCGGGCACCGGACGAGAGTGTCGATCCCAAGGAGCTCTGGCGCCTCTTGGCTGAGCGGTTGGCCACGCCCGGCGGTGGGCCGGCTCCGGACTTCGGCCACCAACCACTTGGACTGTCCGGGACCCTCGAGCTCGAACTCCGCTCGTTAGCCGGCGTCGTCTCGGTGGGTCTGACCACCGGACTGACACCGGCCACCGGTGCCGACTTGCAGCTCACGGTCGTGGCTGACGAGCCGCAGGACACACTCCGCCTCGAGGTGACCCGGGTCTTGGGCGACCATCTGGCCGGGGCCACGGTAAACATCGTGGCCACGGCCACCGCGGACGAGCGCGCACGGCGCATGGCGACGCCCGCCGACGCGGCACCGTCGACCCCGACGTATCCCGCTTCCCCTGCCACCGCCGGCCCTCCGGCGAACGGCAGGTCGACGACCCCTGCCTCCTCGTACGCCACGGCGCGTGGCGACGAACCGCTCAACGGCAATGGGCGGTCGTCCCACCAGCCGACGGACCAGCGGGTCACCCTCCTCACCGTCCGCTTCGACCCCGACTCGGGGACGAGCCAAGTCGACCTGGCCTACGGCGCGGCGCGGGCGTCGGGGCGGGCCACGGCCGGTCCGCTGGCCGGCGGTGCGCAGGCGACGCTGGCCGCCCTCGAGGCCCTCGGCCTGGAGGTGCCCTTCTACCTCGTCTCCGCCGAACGGGCCACCGGCATCCTGGGCGAGCCGGTGGTGGTGGTGGTCGCCCCACGGCGAACCGATGGCGGGTCGTCGGCCACTCCCGGCCGCCGCCAACTGGCCCGGATTGGCGCAGCCGAGGGGTCCGAGCCGGTCGAGGCGGCAAGCCGGGCCACGCTGGCCGCCCTCAACCGCTACCTCACCCAGGGGAGGAAGGCACCGCCGGCTTGACCGTCGTCCGAACCCCCTACCGCTACGGGGCCTCTTTCGATGACCGGACGACCGGCTTGCGGTTCGAGGCCCACCACCCCGCGGCGCGTCCGGACCGCTGGGTCGACTACCTCGAGGGTGCGGCACGAGAGTTCGCCCGTTACGGCCTGGGCGACCTGGTCGACCGCCGGTCGCTCGAGCGGGCCGAGGGGGTCCCCCTCTTCTTCGTCGGCGTCGACAAGGAGGACCAGGTGGTGGCGGGCCTGCGCTGCCACGGGCCACTGGAGGGCCCTGCCGCCTCCCAGGTGCTGGCCGAGATGGCCACCTCGCCCGAGGCCCCGGACCATGTGCGCCTCATGTCGGCCGCCACACCGTTCGGCGTCATCGAGACCAAGGGCGCCTGGCGCAAGATGAGCGGCAGCGGCGACCACCGCGTGGCCAACGCGCTGTCGCGCTGCTGCGTCCATGCGCTCGAGTGGCTCGGCTCCGAGGTGGCGGTCGCCGCCGTGGCCGACCGCATGGAGGAGCTGCTCGCCATCTCGGGGGGCCGGATGCTCGGGCACGAGGCGGCGGCCTACCCCGACGAGCGGTACCGGACCGTCATGATCGCCTGGCGTCGCTCTCGCTACGGCCCCCTGGTCACACCGGACCAGGCGATCCTCCTGCGCGACGAGTCCCGCCAGCTGCGATGCGCACCGGGCCCGGGAGCGACCACCGGCTGGGTGCCCGTCGTGCTCGACGTGAGAAGGCGAGCCGACCGCCAGGTGCTGTCCAACCTGCGGGCCGACCCGGGCGTCGACGTCCTCGACGGCCTGGCCGCCCAGCGAGCCGAGCTCTACCGCCTGCTGCCCAGGCCCGACGAGGAACTGCTGGAGGAGCCGCCGCGCTACGTCTACTACCCGTGGCGCCGGACGGTGGTGCGAATGCTCGGCCCCCGCGCCTACCCAACGGTCCGCCTCGACCGCAACCGCAACCGCATCACCCGGGCCGAGCAGGAACGGCTGCGCGGCCGACGGGTGGGGGTGGTGGGGCTGAGCGCCGGTCACTCGGCCGCCACCACCATCGCCCTCGAGGGCATCTGCGGAGAGCTCCGGCTGGCGGACTTCGACGAGGTCGAACTCACCAACCTCAACCGGCTGCCGGCCACCGTGCTCGATTGCGGGGTGAACAAAGCGGTCGTGGCCGCGCGCCGTATCGCCGAGATCGATCCCTACCTTCCCGTCCGCATCGTCCCCGAGGGGCTCCACGCCGGGAACGTGGAGGAGTTCGTGGCCGGCCTGGACGTCCTCGTCGAGGAGTGCGACGACATCGCCATGAAGGCTCTCGTCCGCGAGGTGGCGCGTCACCACGGCGTCCCGGTCGTCATGGACACGAGCGACCGAGGTTTGCTCGACGTGGAGCGGTTCGACCAAGAACCCGAGCGACCGATCTTCCACGGTCTGCTGGCGGGGGTGACGGCCGACCAGATGGAGGCCCTCTCCACCGTGGAGAAGATCCCCCACGTGCTTCGACTGGTCGACCCGTCCCGGGCCTCGGCCCGGGGAGCGGCCTCCCTGGCCGAGATCGGCCAGACCCTGTCGACCTGGCCCCAGCTGGCCTCCGATGTCACCCTGGGCGGTGCCTCGGTGGCCGCCACCGTGCGGCGCCTGGGGACCGGCGAGCCCGTGCCCTCGGGTCGGGTGCGGGTGGACGTCGAGTCGCTCCTCGAATCGATGCAGCCCCCCGAGCTCCCCCCGGACGTCGAGTGGCCCGAGCCCGTGCCCCCTCCCCCGCCGGAGGACCCGATCGAGGCGGTGATCCACGCCGCCACCCGTGCCCCGTCAGGTGGAAACGCCCAGCCGTGGCGGTTCGATCTCGCCGGCGACGTGCTCTCCTTCGTCCTCGACCGCTCGAGGACGTCGCTCATGGACGTGCGGTCGCGCGGCAGCTACGTGGCGCTGGGAGCCGCCCTCTTCAACGCCCGGGTGGCGGCGGCGGCTGTCGGCCGGGTGGCTGAGGTCGTCCTCTTTCCCGAGGGCCCCGCCTCCGACGTCGTTGCCCACCTGGTGCTGGGGTCCGGGGACGACCCGGCCCTGGGCGCCCTCTACCCGGCCGTGCTCGACCGGTGCGCCAACCGACACAAGGGGGTCCCCGGCCCCGTCGACCTGGCGCTCACCGGCCGCCTGGCCGAGGCGACGCGCACCGAGGGCGGCCTGCTGCACCTGGTCACCGCCCAGGACCGGTTGGCGGAGTGTGCCGAGATCCTGGGCGCCGCCGAGCGCATTCGCTTCCTCGTGGCCCGCCTGCACAACGAGATGGTGAGCGAGCTGCGGTTCCCCGGCGAGGACGTCGACACCGGCATCGACGTACGCTCCCTCGAGCTCAGCCCGGCCGACCAGGCCACCTTGGACGTCATCCGTCGGAGCGACGTGATGGCCCTGCTGTCGGCCTGGGACGGCGGACAGGTCCTCGGCAACAACGCCCGCGGGTCGGTGCTCTCGAGTTCAGCTCTGGCTGTGGTCACGGTGGGCGACGCCAGCCCCGCGGCCTACCTGCGCGGTGGGTCCGCCGTCGAGCGCGTGTGGGTCGAAGCCCAGCGGGCCGGCATGTCGGTGCAGCCGGTCTCGCCGGTCTTCGTCTTCGCCGTCCAACAAGCCGACTTCGACGAGCTCGGCGGGAACGGGCGGGGCGACGAGCTCCGGGCGCTGGCCCGGCGCTTCCGCGACGTGGTCGACATCCCCGACCCCACAGAACTGGCGCTGGTGCTTCGCCTGAGCCACGCCCCGCCCCCGTCGGTGCGCAGCCTGCGACGACCGCTCGACGAGGTACTGCGCCGCCTCCCCTAAGGGGTTCGCACCGACAATTCCATGACTCCTTGGTTCTGGACCCCGGCCGGACTACGCTTCGGCGGGGGAACATCCGCAGTGTCGGTGCGTGATGAACGGGGACATGGTTACTGAACGAAGCGTCGGTGACGACCACATAGGGAACGTCCTAGCCGGGGTGATCCGCCTCGTGCAGGGTGCGGTGGCCGCGTCGTTCGTTCCCACCCATTCCTTCGACAGTGCGGTCATCTGGTCGAATCTGGGCCACACCGATGTGGGCACCGCCCTCTCCACCCTGGTGGCGGCCCGCCTCGACAACGGTGGTCCCTGGGGGGAGTGCCTAGGTCAGGGTCCCGAGGGCCCCTGGACCGCCTGGATCCAGCCGGTGCTGGCACACGACGGCGACGGCCGGGCCGACCCGGCGGACACCTCGGGGCAGGCCGACGGTGCGCTGGCCGTGGCGCGCCCCGGCCATGGGGTCCCCTTCACCGCCGCCGAGCAGGAGACCGTCCGCCTCTTCGCCCGACTCTGCGGCGGGGCCAGCCACTCCACAGGGGCGACATCAGAACGCGCCTACCAGCGCCGCCTCGACGACCTGGTCTCCCAGATCAGCGAGCGGCTGATGTCGACCACATTGCCGACGATGCGCGAGGACCTCGAGTGGACCGTCGAGACGCTCTGCAAGTTCCTCGGCGCCGACTTCGCCTTCCTCCGCCGCAACGATCACGTCGCCGGGCTGAGCGTGCTGATGGCCGAGTACCCCCGCCGAGACGTGGACCCGTCCAATGATCCGCTGGGCTCGGTGCCCTTCGACTCGGACCCCGTCTTCGCCGCCACCCGGGACCTGAAGGTCCCCATCATCATCCAGAACCTGGCCGAGGAGGACGAGCGCTACGCCAACCGGATCAAGGAGGGCACGGCCGGCGCAGTGGCCACCTTCACCGGGGCCGGGGTGCCGCTGGTGCACGCCGGGGTCACCGAGGGGTGCCTGGCTTTCATCTACCTCTCGGACATCGACTGGTCCGAGCACGAGATCAACGCACTGCGGGCCGTGGCGGCCCTCCTCGTCCAGCTCGTCTACCGCGTCGACGCCGAGGAGCGGCTCCGCCACAACGCCCTCACCGACGACCTCACCGGATTGGCCAACCGCCGGGCGCTGCTGGCCGAGGTGTCCAGCCGGGCCCGCGGGGCCAGCCAGCCCCTGGCGCTCCTCTTCGTGGACCTCGACCGGTTCAAGGTCATGAACGACCACCTCGGCCACCGGGCCGGTGACCGCGTCCTGCAGGTGATCGGGGACCGCATCCGCACCTCGCTGCGCCCGTCGGACTTCGCGGCGCGCCTCGGCGGTGACGAGTTCGTGGTGCTGCTCGACGACTCGGGCGGCGTGCTCGGGGCCACGGCCGCCGCCAACCGGCTGCTCGAGGTGATCTCCCGGCCGATCGACGTCGGTGGCCAACTGGTGGCCCACTCGGGCAGCGTGGGCATCGCCGTCAGCGAGGACCCCAACGTCAACGGCGAGGACCTCCTGGGCCAGGCCGACATCGCCCTTTACGCGGCCAAGGCTCAGGGGCGCAACCAGACCGTGGTCTTCGACCACCGCCTGGAGGCCAGCGTCGCACAACGCTCGAGCGTCGAGCTCCTCCTGCGCAAGGCCCTCAACGAGAACGCCTTCCGGGTCCTCTACCAACCCGAGTTCGACCTCGACACCGGTCGCATGCTGGCCGTCGAGGCCTTGGTGCGTTGGGAGCGCGACGGCCAACTGGTGGCCGCCTCGGACTTCGTACCGGTGGCCGAGGAGACCCATCTCATCTTGGACATCGACCGGTGGGTCCTCGACGAGGCGTGCATGCAACTGGCACGCTGGCGCCGGGCCTACCCCACCTTGGACCTCATCATGCGGGTGAACATCTCGCCCGCCCAGTTCGCCGTGGCGGGCATCGTCCAGGCGGTGGCCGACACCCTGCGACGCTCGAATCTTCCCCCCGAGGCCCTATGCCTCGAGATCACCGAGCAGGCCATGATCGCCAACGTCGACGAGGCCGTTCGGCTCCTGAACGACGTGCGGTCCATGGGCGTGAAGTTGGCCATCGACGACTTCGGAACCGGCTACAGCTCGATGATCCAGCTGAAGAACCTGCCGATCGACGTGCTCAAGATCGACCGGGTCTTCGTCGACGGGATGGCCACAGACGCGACCGACCGGGCCATCGTCGACACGATCATCCGCCTGGCCGACGCCTTCCGCATCGAAGTGGTCGCCGAGGGGCTCGAGACCGTTGCCGACCTCCGGGCCTTGAAGGCCCTCGGGTGCCGTCGGGCCCAGGGCTACCTGCTCTCACGGCCCAAGACCCCCACGGACTTGGAACCCCTCTTCGGCGGCATCGACCTCTCGACGGTCCGGCTCGAGCCCGAGCCCGCCGCCGGCCTCACCTGAACAGCTCCCCCTTTAGCGCTCGACCCGGTGGGCGGCCCGGCGCCGATGGCGCGCGAGGGCCAGTGACACCAGCTCGTCGAGGAGCCGGCCCGGCGCCAGACCGCTCACCTCCCAGAGCTTGGGATACATAGAGATGGGCGTGAACCCAGGGATGGTGTTCACCTCGTTCACCAAGAACCGGCCTGTGGCGTAGAAGAAGTCGACCCGGGCCATGCCCTCCACCCGCAGGGCGCCGTAGGCGGAGACCGCCGTCTCCTGCACCCGGGCCACCTCGTCGTCGGAGAGCGGGGCGGGGATCTCGAGCTTGGCCCGGTCGTTCAGGTACTTCTCCTCGTAGTCGTAGAACCCGTCGGGCGAGACGATCTCGCCGGGAAGCGAGGCCCGGGGCGCCTCGTTGCCGAGCACGGCCACCTCGACCTCTCGCCCGTCGATGTTGGCCTCGAAGACGACGGCGTCGTCATAGGAGGCGGCCAGGCCGATGGCCGCCTCCAGCTCGGCGCGTGTGTGCGCCTTGGTGATGCCGATGGACGACCCGAGGTTGGCGGGCTTCACGAACATCGGGTACCCGAGGTCGACCTCGACCCGGTCGCAGAACGCGGCGTTAACGAGGTCGACCCGCCGGGCCAGCCAACGACCCTGGGGCACGCCGTGCTGGGCGAGCACCTCCTTGGCCGCCGTCTTGTCCATGCACAGTGCCGAGGCCAGCACCCCGGCCCCCACGTAGGGGACGCCGGCCACCTCGAACAGCCCCTGCACGGTGCCGTCCTCCCCCATGGGACCGTGGAGCAGTGGGAAGACGACGGTCTCCTGCTCGCCGTCGGCCCCCGGCAGCGCGCCGACGGCGATCGCGTCTGCGGGCTCGGCGCGGTCGGGCGAGGGGAGGGCCGCGTCGGTGTCGGGCATGCCCGCCACCAGCCGGCGGGCGTCGACCCAGCGGCCGTCGTGGGTGATGCCCACGGGCACCACGTCGTAGCGGGAAGGCTCGAGCTGCGAGAGGACGAAGCGGGCCGAGATGCACGAGATGTCGTGCTCGGCCGAGCGCCCGCCGTAGAGGACCACCACTCGGATCGGGGGGGCCACCGCCCGATGCTACCGCCCGACCCCAGTCGCCGAGCTGGATGACGGCTATGCGAACATGGGCCATGCGCTTCACCGCCGCCGGTCTGGCCGACGCGGTCGGCGGGGAGCTGGTGGGCGCCGATACCGCGGTCGACGGGGTCTGCGCCGACAGCCGCACCCTTGCTGGCGGCCAACTCTTCGTACCGCTCGTGGCCACACGCGACGGCCACCGATTCCTGGCCGACGCCGTGGCCAAGGGAGCCCCCGCGTATCTCACCCAAGGTCCCGTGGTCGAGGGCGCCAGCGCCGTGGTGGTAACGGACACCGGGCAGGCCCTGCTGGCGGTGGGGCGGGCGGCGCGGGACCGCCTCGGTGACCGGGTGGTCGGGATCACCGGCTCGGTCGGCAAGACCACGGTGAAAGAGCTGGTGGCGGGGGCCCTGGCCACCACCTTCCGCACCGTGGCCAGCCCGGGGTCCTACAACAACGAGATCGGCGTCCCCCTGACCCTCGCCAACGCAGAGACCTCGACCGAGGCCACGGTGGTGGAGATGGGGGCCCGCGGCCCCGGCCACATCGCCACCCTCTGCCTCGTGGCCCGCCCCTCGATCGCCGTGGTGACGCGCGTGGGCCTCGCCCACCTCGAGCAGTTCGAGAGCCTCGACGGCGTGGCCCGGGCCAAGGCCGAGCTGGTCGAGTCCCTTCCCGCCTCGGGCACGGCCGTGCTCAACGCCGACGACGACAAGGTGGCAGCCATGGCCGAGCGGTGCGCCGGGCGCGTCGTCCTCTACGGCCACGCACCGTCGGCCGAGGTGCGCGCCGAACGGGTGGTGCTCGACCGGTTGGCCCGGGCCTCCTTCGCTCTGGTGGCGCCCCAAGGTTCGGCCGAGGTGACGTTGTCCCTCCACGGCGAGCATCAGGTGTCCAACGCGCTGGCGGCGGCCGGGGCCGCGCTGGCGGCGGGGGTGGGGATCGACGCCGTGGCCGAGGGGTTGTCTGGGGTGGGCCCCCCGCCATGGCGGATGAGCGTGCACCAGCTCGAGGACGGCGCGCTCCTCGTGAACGACGCCTACAACGCCAATCCCACCTCGACCCGGGCCGCCCTCGAGTCGCTGGCTGCCATGGAGGGAACCCGCCGGGTCGCCGTGCTCGGGGAGATGGCCGAGCTGGGAGCCTCGTCGGAGGACGGCCACCGCCAGGTGGCCGAGCTGGCCGGCTCCCTCGGCATCGTCCTCGTCCCCTACCGCACCGCCGCTTACGGCCTCCCGCCGGTCGAGGGCGCGGCGGACCTCGTCGGTCAGATGGGGCCGTGGCGTTCGGGCGACGTCATCCTCGTGAAGGGGAGCCGCGCCGCGGGCATGGAGGCAGTCGTCGACGACCTCCTCGCCCCCCGCGGCGGATGAGGCCGGACCGGCGCGGGTAGAACTGCTCCCGAGAAAACGAGAAAAGAGAAATAGCCACTTCCGCCGGGCGACGACTACTGGCACAATCGACGGTGGACAGCGACACGGACGACGAGCTTCGTGCGATGACCGGTGGGTGTGGTCTCGGCCTGGAAGGTGAGCGGTCATGGATGAGCCAGTGGTGAACGGGTTCCGAAGAGGATCTGTGGTGGGCAAGCGTGTGGCGATGTCCGAGAGCGCCTTGGGCCCGATCTCGCTCGACCGGATGGGCCCGATCCTGCGTGACCTCGTCGCCTTCGACCTCGTGGTGCGGACCGAGACGGGGGCCTTCGAGCTCCGCCCCGAGGTCCAGCGCTGGCTGGCCGACGCCTCGGTCCGCTCGGGCCCTCCCGGCACGGCCGAGGTGTTCGTCGGGCGGCTGTGCCAGCGCTGCGGCGCCATCGCCGTGACCAGGATCGTTGACGGTGTCCGGGTGTGCGCCACCTGCCAGGCCACCCCAGTCGCCGAGGCCGTGCCCGAGCCGTCCCACCACGCCCGGCGGTGGCGGACCCGCAAGGCGGGCTGACCCTTACGAAGGCTGGCTCAGCGGAAGTCCCTCGAGCCCGGAGCCGGACCGAGGGCAAGCGGCTCGAACCGCTCGGCCACCACGTTCACCACTCCCTCGGAACGCTCGAGGCGTCCCCGCACCACGAGGGCCGGTGAACGCCGGGCCACCTCCCACCAGCGGACCCAGGCCCCGCGCGAGCAGACGACGTTGACCATGCCGGTCTCGTCCTCCAGGTTCAAGAAGACCGCGCCGCGCGCCGTGTCGGGCTGCTGGCGATGGGTCACCACGCCGGCCACCGTGACCCGGCCGGCGCCCGCGTCGGGGAGCGCCGAGGCCGGCACCACCCCCCGGGCATCGAGCTCGGGACGGAGGAGCTCGATGGCGGTGCGCTCGGGGGTCATCCCGAGCGACCACAGGTCGTCGGCGATGGCCTCGATGGGGGCCGGGGCCGGCAGCGGTGGGGCCACGCCGCCCGTCACCACGCCGGGCAGCCGACCGGCCACCGCCTGGGCCGCCGCCCCGGCCGTCCACACGAGCGAGCGACGGGACGACGGCGAGCCCTCGGCCGAGAGGGTGTCGAGCGCGCCGGCCAGGGCCAGGGCCTCGAGCTGGGGGCGGGTGAGGCCGCCCCGGCGAACCAGGTCCTCGGGGCCGGACCACGGCCGGCCGGCGACCAGGCGGGCCGCCGTCGGCGACCCGATGCCGCGCACGGCCGCCAACCCCAGCCGGAGCTCCGGGGCCTCGCGCTCCCCCTCCAAGGAGGCGCCCTCACCGCTGGCGTTCACGTCGGGGCGCCGGACCACCGTCCCGTGCCGCTTGGCGTCGGCCAGCAAGCTCTGCGGCGACCAGAACCCCATGGGTTGGGCGTTCAGAAGTCCGGCGGTGAAGGCCACCGGGTAGTGCACCTTGAGCCAGGCCGACGAGTAGACGAGGTAGGCGAAGGACAAGGCGTGGGACTCGGGGAAGCCGAAGGCGGCGAAGGCGGCCAGGCTCTTGAAGATCCCCTCGGCCACCTCGTCGGTGACGCCCTGGGCGGCCATGCCACGGAACAGCCGGCCGCGCAGGCGCGCCATCCGCTCGTCGGACCGTTTGTGACTCATGGCCTGACGCAGTTCGTCGGCCTCGGTCGAGGAGAACCCGGCCACGTCGATGACGATCTGCATCAGCTGCTCCTGGAAGACCGGCACTCCCAAGGTGCGCTCCAGGGCGGGGCGCAGGAGCGGGTGGGGATAGGTGACGGGCTCGGTCCCGCGGCGCCGGCGGATGTAGGGGTGGACGGCGTTGCCCTGGATGGGACCGGGGCGGATGAGGGCCACCTCGACGGCGAGGTCGTAGAAACAGCGGGGCCGGACCCGAGGGAGCGTCCCCATCTGGGCGCGGCTCTCCACCTGGAACACCCCCACCGTGTCGGCCCGGCAGAGGAGGTCGTAGACGGCGTCCTCCTGGGGGAGGGCCCCGAGGTCGAGGGCGACGCCGTGGTGGTCGCGCACCAGGTCGACCATGTGGTGGAGGGCCTCGAGCATGCCGAGGCCGAGAAGGTCGAACTTGACCAGGCCGGCGGCCGCGCAGTCGTCCTTGTCCCACTGGAGCACCGTCCGCCCCTCCATCCGAGCCCACTCCACCGGGCAGACCTCGCTCACCGGCCGGTCGCAGAGGACCATCCCCCCGGGGTGGATCCCCAAGTGCCGGGGGAAGCCCAGCATCTCTGTGGCCATCCGGCGCACCGCCGGCGGCAACTCGGCGCGCTCGGCCAGCGGCCGGCCACGGTCGCTGTCCTTGGCCCAACGGTCGATGTCGGTCGGGTCGTGACCGAGGGCCTTGCCGACGTCGCGGATGGCCGAGCGCGGGCGGTAGGTGATGACGTTGGCCACAAGGGCGGCGTGGCGGCGACCGTGGCGGTCGTAGACGTACTGGATGACCTCCTCGCGACGGCCCGACTCGATGTCGACGTCGATGTCGGGGGGCCCGTCGCGGGCCGGGGAGAGGAACCGCTCGAAAAGCAGGTCGAGCGAGACCGCGTCGACCAGGGTGACGCCCAGCACGTAGCAGACGGCCGAGGTGGCGGCCGACCCCCGGCCCTGGCAGAAGATGCCCGAGCGCCGACAGAACTCGGCGATGTCCCAGACGGTGAGGAAGTACCCGGCGTAGCCGAGTGTGGCGATGACCGACAGCTCGTGGTCGAGCCGGGCCCAGGCCCCGGCCACCCGCTCGGCCGAACGCGGACCATACCGTTGGGTGCCGCCGCGCTCGACCAGCTCGGCCAGCCAGCTCTGCTCGTCGTGGCCGGCCGGTACCGGGAAGCCGGGCAGCCGGGGTGCGGTGAGCCGCAGGTCGAAGGCGCAGGCCGCGCCGATCTCGGCCGCCCGCTCGACCACTCCGGGCCAGCGGGCGAACCGCCGGGCCTGCTCGGCGGCCGGGCGCAAACACGCGGCGGCCGAGGCGGGGAGCCACCCGGCCAGCTCGTCGAGGGGCCGGCCGGAGCGCACCGCGGCCAAGGTGGTGGCCCGGGGGAAACAGGACGGGGTGGCGTAGTGAACGTTGTTGGTGGCCACCAGGTCGACCCCGGCCCGGACCGCCAGGTCGGCCAGACCGTCGTTGCGGGCCGTGTCGATCGGGTTGCCGTGGTCCCACAGCTCGAGCGCCAGGTGCTCGCGCCCGAACGCCTCGACTAACCGGTCGAGCTGGCGACGTGCCGCCTCGGGCCCCTCGTCCACCAAAGCGGCAGCCACCGCGCCCTTGCGGCAGCCGCTCAGCACCTGCCAGTGGCCGCCGTGGGCCTCGGCCAGTTGCGACACGTCGAACTGCGGGCGTCCCTTCTCCCCCCCGGCCAAGTGGGCCTCGGCCACCACGCGGCTCAAGCGCGCATACCCTTCGGGGCCTCGCGCCAGCACCACCAGGTGGTGGCCGTCGGGGTCGGCCACCTGGGTCCGCGCACCGGCGGCCAAGGAGAGCTCCGCCCCGAAGACGGTGGGCAGCCCCGCCGCCCGGGCCGCCTCGGCGAAGCGGACCACGCCGTAGAGGCCGTCATGGTCGGTCA
>Ga0265327_10004567_pt1 | contig 12196 bp, 9 predicted proteins | sample 41621metaG_FD_202089 | JGI IMG/M metagenome (GOLD analysis project Ga0265327, IMG submission 202089) | Rhizosphere microbial communities from Carex aquatilis grown in University of Washington, Seatle, WA, United States - 4-16-21 metaG | ecosystem: Host-associated > Plants > Roots > Rhizosphere >...
TCGTCCGGCAGCACGCGTGGGAGGGCGTTGATGCTGAGGTCGAGGTCGCCCAGCCGCAGCGCGGCCAGCAGGGCATCGTTCAGATTGACCATCAGGCGCAGCCGCGCCGCGGGCCGCTGCTGATGCAACCGCAGGAAGGCCGGCACGAACAGGCGTTCCGCGTAGAGCGGCGAGACGCCCACGCGCAACGTACCCATCGCCCCGAGGTGCAGGTCCGCGGCTTCCTTGATGGCGTCCCCCAGGCTGGCGCGCAGGGTGCGCGTGCGCTGGCGGAACTGTTCGGCCACGGGCGTGAGTGTCATGCCGCGCGAGCCGCGCTCGAACAGCGGGAAGCCCAATTCCTTTTCAAGCCGCTGCAGGCCCTTGGTCAACGCGGGCTGCGACAAGCCGAGGGCCGCCGCGGCGCGGCGCACCTGGCCGTGCTCGGCCACGGCCAGGAAGTAGTCGATGTCGTCCAGCCGCAGGGCCATGATCAGCGCCTCCATGAAGATTCTTGCCGAAGGCCGGCGGGGCTTCTCCGATAACCACCTGTTATCGAAGCGCGCGGCTGGATTATCCGCAAGAGGGAAGCGGCTTCCTAGACTTCCCTGACCCATTCAGGAGACAGCCAAATGAACCATCTTTCCGCCAGGCCGGAGGTCCGCCCATGAACCTCGGCATGTACCTCGCACGCGGCGCCCGGCAGTGGGCCGATCGCCCGGCCGTGCTGTTCCGCGACCGCGCCCTGAGCTATCGCGACCTCGAACTTCGCTCCAACCGACTGGCGCACGCCCTCAAGGCACTGGGCCTGCAGCGTGGCGACCGGGTCGCCTTGGTGTCCCCCAATCGGCCGGAAATCGTGGAACTGGAGTGCGCGCTCTACAAGGCCGGACTGGTCAAGGTGGCACTCAACTCACGGCTCGCCCCCCAGGAACTGGCGGATGCGCTCGCCAATGCCGAGCCTGTCGCTTGCCTCGCCGGACCGGCGCACCGGCAGATGATCGACGAGGCTGCACGGGGCGTCGACGGCCTGGCCCATCGCATCGCCTTCGACCCCGAGCCTGAGGGCGATCGTGCCGGCTGGCTCGGCTACGAGGAACTGCTCGCCGCGGCATCCGACGCGCACTTCCATGAAGAGATGCGCCCGGAAGAACTCGCGGTGCTGCACTACACCTCGGGATCGACAGGCAAGCTCAAGGCGGCGATGCAGACGGTGGGAAACCGCTTCGCGTCGCTGCGCAAGAACGCCATGGGCCGCATGCACGCCGCACCGGGCGACGTGCTCATGCTCTCCGGCCCGATCACGCACGCGAGCGGCATGTTCATTCAGCCCATGTTGTTTCAAGGCGCGACCATCCTGTTGATGGAAGGTTTCAGGCCCGGCGAGTACCTGGAGGCGATCGAGAAGCACCGGGTCACCATGGCGTTCCTGGTCCCCGCGATGATCTACGCGCTGTTGGCGGAGCCGAGCATTCGCACGCGCGACCTGTCCAGCCTGCGCCTGCTCAGCTACGGCGCCGCACCGATGTCGCCCGCACGCATCCGCGAGGCCTGGGCCGCGTTCGGCCCCGTGCTGGCGCAGGGCTACGGCGCGGGCGAGACCACCGGGGGCGTCGTGGGCCTGGGCGTCGCCGACCATGCAGCAGCCATCGAGGGCGGCAGGGAGGCGCTGCTTTCCGCCTGCGGCCGCCCCTTCTGCGAGTCCGATGTGCAGGTCCTGGACGACGCGGGCCATCCGGTCATCGGCGATGCCGTGGGCGAGATCTGCGTTCGGGGCCCCGACGTGTTCGCCGGCTATTGGCGCGAGCCTGAACAGACCGCGCAGGCGCTGGATGCCCAAGGCTGGCTGCGCACGGGCGATCTGGCGCGCGTCGACGCGCAAGGCTATATCTTCATCGTGGACCGCAAGAAGGAGATGCTCGTCTCCGGCGGCTTCAACGTCTATCCGAGCGAGATCGAGTCGGTGCTTGCACAGCACCCTGCGATCTACGAGGTCTGCGTGGTGGGCGTGCCCGACGACCATTGGGGCGAGACGGTGAAGGCGGTGGTCGTGCTTCGCGATGGTGCCCGCGCGGACGACAACGAGATCATGGACTTCTGTCGCGGCCGGCTGGCCGACTTCAAGCGTCCGCGCTCGGTCGACTTCGTGCCCCATTTGCCGAAGAACGGCAATGGCAAGCTTTCTCGCAAGGACGTGCGCGAGCACTACTGGCGCGGCCGCGAGCGGCGCGTGAATTGAGGACTCCCATGGAAAACACCCACTGGTGCTGCGCGCACCACTGCCTCCGTTCGAGGGCTCGGATGCAGCCCGTGAATTCATCGGCCGCCTCGACAGCTTTGTCCGCCAGGAACTCGAGCCTCTTGCTGTCGAGCACGGCATCACCTCCGAGAACGGTGCGCCGCGCCAGTTGCTCGAGCAGGTCTGGAAGCGTTCGCGCGACCTCGGCTTCTACGGAATGACACTGCCCAAGGCACTGGGCGGTGCGGGCTTCAACATCGTCGACCATGCGTTGATCAAGGAGTTCATCTACGCCAGCGGCTCCCCCTTCGCGCCGCATGTGCTCGGCGAATTGACCGGGCCGCCGCGTGTGGGCGCACTGGCCAAGCAGGCGACGCAGGATCAGATGGAACGCTTCATCCTGCCGGTCGCACGCGCTGAAAAGGCGATCTGCTTTGCGATCACGGAACCCGACGCCGGCTCGGACGCAGGGGCGCTTCAAACGCGCGCGGTGCGAGACGGCGACAGCTTCGTGCTGAACGGGACCAAGCGCTTCATCTCGGGTTCTCCTTTCTGCGACTTCGCCGTGATCATCTGCTCGACCAGCGAGGACCCGGCAGTGCGCGAGACCACGGCATTCTTCGTCGAGCGCGACCGCGAAGGCTTTCGTGTGGACGCAGGCTACAAGACCATGGCGGGCCAATCCCACACGGGCAACATCGTCCTCAACGATTGCCGCATTCCCGCGGCCAACCAGATCGGAGAGCGCGGCCGTGGACTGGCGCTGGCGCTCGGGCGTATCACCGTCAACCGCTTGCTGCACTGTCCGGCCATGCTGGGCCTGGCACGGCTGGCGCTGGAGGATTCGCTGTCGCACGCTGCGACCCGGCGCCAGTTCGGCCAGCCGATCGGCGCCTTCCAGGCGGTGCAGCATCTGCTGGCCGACATGGCGACCGAACTCGCTGCCGCGCGCGCCCTGATGCTCAGCGTCGCGCGAACCCTGGACACGGGAGGCGAGGCGCGCGCCGATGCGTCGATGGCGAAGCTGTTCTGTTCGGAGACCGCCTTTCGCATTGCCGACCGCGCCGTGCAGGTGCATGGCGGCGAGGGCATCGTGCAGGGCAGCCGTGTCGAGTTCCTCTTCAGGCTGCTGCGGATGTACCGCGTGCTGACCGGCACCAGCGAGATCCAGCGCAACACCATCGCGCGCGAACTGCTCGGCGCAGCCGTGCGCTGACCCAACAATACAAGGAGACAACCCATGCATTCGATCACCAGGCGTGCGCTCTTGCTTTTGGCCGCCTCTCTGGGACTTCAAGGCACGGCCATGGCGCAGGATTACCCGACGCGGCCTATCAAATGGATCGTTCCTTACCTCGCGGGCACGGCCCCGGACATCACCGTGCGCATCACTGCGGAGGCGCTGTCAGAGATCCTCAAGCAGCCCGTGGTGGTGGAGAACAGGGGCGGCGCGGCCGGCAATCTGGGAGCCCAGATCGCGGCCCGCGCGCCGGCCGACGGATACACCTGGGTCTACTCCGCGACGCCCATGGCCACCAACATGCGGATGTACCGCAAGCCCGGCTACGACGTCATGAAGGACTTCATTCACGTGGGCGGCATCACGCGGTCGGATGTCGTTCTGGTCGTGGCGTCAGACGCGGGCATCCATTCCGCGAAGGACCTCGTGCAACGCATGCGAGAGCAGCCGGACAAGCTGTCCTATGCCTCCGGCGGCGTGGGCACGCCCGCGCACATGGGCGCGGAGCTCTTCCTCAAGACGACCGGGACGCGGGCGCTTCATGTCCCCTACAAGGGCGCGTCGGAGTCCGCCAACGCCGTGCTGGGCAAGCAGGTGGACTTCGCGCTGACCATCAGTTCCGTGTCCTTGCCCCACATCGCCGGCGGCAAGCTGAAGGCGCTGGCGGTCACTGCCCCTGCGCGCAATCCCCGGCTGCCGGAGGTTCCCACGCTCGCGGAGGCGGGTTTCCCCGGCGTCACGCTGGAGTCCTATGGCGGGCTGTCGCTGCCGGCCGGAACGCCGGCCCCCATCGTGCGACGCATCTCGGATGCGCTTCAGAAGGCGTTGGAAGAACCTCGCGTGCGCGCGCGGCTCGAAGCCAACGGTGCAGCGGTCGTGCCCACCAAGTCCGAGGACTACGCACGCAGCCTCGAATCGGAGATCGCCTTGACCGAGAAGATGATGAAGGCGACCCACGTCACCGCCCAATGAACCCGGCGCTGCCCCGCTGAAGATCGATAGCGACCGGAGACCATGTGCGCGTGCTGCTGGTGGAAGACGACGAGATGATCGGGACCGATCTGAACCGGGCGCTTCAGGGCGCGGGTTGGTCGGTCGATTGGGTGAAGAACGGCGAACTCGCCCAATCCGCCATGGTCGATGGGGGCTATGCCTGCGTGCTGCTCGACCTGGGCCTGCCTGAACGAGACGGCATCCAGGTACTGAGGATCGCGCGCTCGCGCGGCGACACGACGCCCGTGGTGGTGTTGAGCGCCCGCTTCGCGATCAACGACCGCATCGCCGGCCTCGATGTCGGCGCCGACGACTACCTGCCGAAGCCGTTCGATTTCCAGGAGCTGCTGGCGCGCATGCGTGCCGTGATGCGGCGTCGCGCCGGCGTTGCGGATTCCATCCTCGGTGGTGTTTCGTTGCGGCTCGATCTCGCGACCCGGGAAGCGCTGCGCAGCGATGGCCGGCGCGACATCCTGACCGCTCGCGAGTTCACGCTGCTGCATGCGCTGCTCGAACGCCCGGGCGCGGTCCTGTCGCGCGATCAGCTCGAACATCGCATCTATGGCTGGGGAGAGGAAGTCCAGAGCAATGCGGTCGCGGTGCTGATTCATGGCCTGCGGCGAAAGCTCGGCGCCGAATCGATCCGCACCGTACGCGGGCTCGGCTGGCGAGCGGCCGATTGAACGGCCCGTCCCTGCTGCGCCGGCTGCTGTCCTGGCTGGTGCTGCTGCACCTGCTCGCCATCGGCCTCGCGATCGGCATTTCCTATGTGAATTTCGGCCGGCAGCTCGATGCATTCAACGACGAGCACATGCGGCGTCTTGCGGAGGCCTACGCCGGCAGCCGGACCCTCTCTCTTCCTGACCGCCAGCTCGACGCACACGATGTGTTCGAGCGCGGTACGCCGGTGGTGCAGATCTGGGACCGCCGGGGGCGCCTGCTCGCGAGCTCGTGGCGGCAGCTTGCACTGCCATTGCAGCCAACGCCGGGGTGGCAGGACGTGCACACCGGCGCGTCGACGAAGGAGGCGTGGCGTGTCTACACGGCGGGCGCAAGCACCGACGCACCGGCGATCCAGATCGCCCAGAGCGAGAAATTCCTGCGCCGGGTGGTCGCACGCAGGGCCATCGGCGCCGCGCTGCCGGTGGCGCTGATGCTGCCGGCCACGCTGGGCTTGCTGCTGATCGTGGTGTGGACCACCTCGCGCTCGCTGCGGCAGGTCGCGCGTGAAGTCGCGGCACAGGACGAGCGGCGTGTTTCCGCGATGTCGCGAGGCCGCGTGCCGGCGGAGATCGCGCCGCTGGTGGGCGCCTACAGCGGACTTGTCTCGCGGTTGCAGCAGGCGTTCAGTGCGCAGCAGCGCTTCGCCCAGGATGCGGCGCACGAGTTGCGGTCCCCGATTGCCGCGATCGGACTGCAGCTCCAGAACCTGCGCGACCACATCCCGGCCGGCGAGGCCTCGCTTCGGTTCCAGCGCCTGGAGGGTGGCGTGGCGCGTGCCCGACACCTGATCGAGCAACTGCTTCGGATGTCCACCGCCCTGCAGGACGACGGGGCGCCACATGACGCGGTGGACATTGCATCGCTGCTGCGCGAGAGCATCGCCCAGCACCTGCCGCAGGCGGATCGCCGGCGCATCGACCTCGGCCTCGAAGGCAGTGGCAGTGTCCTCGTGGCGGCGCCGGCGGTCGAGTTGCGCAGCATCTTCGACAACCTCATCGACAACGCCTTGCGCTATTCGCGCGAAGGCGGCGTGGTGGACGTCCGGCTGCGCCAGCTTGATGACGCATGCATCGTGGAAGTCGTGGACGACGGGCCGGGCATGACCGATGCGACGCTGGCGCGCGCCTTCGACCGCTTCTTCCGGGCGCCTGGCACGCCGGGCGAGGGCAGCGGGTTGGGTCTCGCCATCGCGCGCGCCGCTGCCGAACGCCATGGGCTGCGTATCGGACTCCTGAATCGCAGCGAAGTCGAGCCGGGCCGCAGCGGCCTGATCGCGCGCGTCCACCTGCCGGCGGGTTCGGGCTCACCTCAAACTAACGAGGGCCTCACGCGGTCCTCACGGCCGGACTCTAGAGTGGATGACGGTGACCGCAAGTCGCGGAGACACCAGATTCCAACCCCTACAGGAAGTCAATGAAAGCCATCGCCCGCATCACTCTCTCCGTTCCATCCGCCCTGATCGCCATGCTCGCCATCGGCGCTGCGCAGGCCGAAACCTATGAGGGCGTTCTGACGCTCGAATCGCAGCGTCCGCGAAGCGGCGTGCTGGCGGAGGCGGTCTCCGCTGCGCACGCGCCCGACCAGAATGTCGTGCCCGGCTCGCGCGGGCCTCTGCCGTTCAAGCCCATGGCGACGCGCACACGCGTGCAGTCAGAGGCGGTCGAGGCAGCAAGGGCGCCTGACCAGAACGTGGTGCCCGGTTCGCGCGTCAACAGCCGGGTCGTCTCGACGATGCCTGCCACGCAAGTCGCGACCGGCGAAGCCGCCGCGGCACGTTGAGCGAGACCCCGAGAAGCCCGGACTCCAAACCGATGCCATCGCGATTGCTCTTGGCGCTGCTGCGGCGCCGGTCCCAGCCGGTGCGCAAAGCGCAACAGGCGCCGAGGGGGTAGGACCTGTCGGATGCCGGGCTGCGACCGGCGAACGTCGCTACAGTCGAGGCCATCCGCAAGCGATCCCACCACCTTCGGAGAGAACATGAGCGCAGACCCGGCCGAACGGACCCAGAACGCCCAGATGGGTGCGATGGCCTACGTGCTTCACGCCTTGCTCCAGGAAGCCGAGCGCAAGAACAGCGGATTCATCGGCCGCCTCATCGAGGGCGCCGTCGACGACCACAACGGGATCCCCGCCGACGTGCCCGACAAGCCCTTCGTCGACGCCGTCTTCGCCGAGGCGCTCCAGATGTTGAGGCGGGCCCAGGCCTTGCCGGAGCTTCCCGAACTGCCGCCGGCGCCGCGGCCGCGCGGCATCGTCGTCGAAACGGGCGAACCGATGCCGCCGCGCCACGGCCGCCAAGATTGAATGCTAATTTCTGATCAAAACTAGTATCAATCAGTAATCTTCGGTAAAGTCGCTGGATGCACCTCCTGCGACAACCAGGGAGGGACTTCCGGGGCGGTACGCCGTTCTCTCGTTCGCCTGTCGTGCATGAGTCTCCCCGTGCGGCGACTCGCGAACTGCGGGATGAGGCCGGTGCCGCGGCGGCTGCTCCCCATGCCCATTTCACCGATCCAGGCGACCTCGTCGCCCGGGCGTATGCGCTGCTCGAACAAGAGGCGCAAGCCTGGCAGCAACGACAGCATGCCGATCTGTTGCCGGGGAGCAGGCGTTGATCTGTTCGTCGTGCGCTTTCGTGAATTCGGAGAGTGCGCGCTTTTGCGGCGGTTGCGGGGTGCTGCTGGACTTCGCGGCGCAACGGGCCGATGGCGAGCGGCGGCAGATCACCGTGCTGACCTGCGACGTCGTCGGCTCGACGGCGCTGTCCCAGGCGCTCGACCCTGAAGAGCTGCACGAGATGATGGGCGACTTCCAGCGCGTGTGCCAGGAGACGGCCGAGCGGTACGACGGCTATATCTCGCAGTTCCTCGGCGATGGCGTCCAGATCTACTTCGGCTTTCCGCGCGCGCACGAGGACGACGCCCGGCGGGCCGTGAGCTGCGGCCTCGAAATTCTCCAGGGCACCGAGCAATTGAACTTGGCTTCGGCGCGGCCTTCGGGGGCCCGGCTGCGGATCCGGCTGGGTGCGGACACCGGGCGCGTCGTGGTCAGCCCGGTCGGCACCGGGGCCCGGCGCGAGAACATCGCCATGGGCGATGCGCCCAACATCGCGTCGCGCGTGCAGGCGCTCGCGGAGCCCGACACGCTGTGGGTCACCGAAGCCACCTGGCGCATCGCCCGCGAGCACTTCCAGGGCGAGCCGCGGGGCGAGTACGAACTCAAGGGCGTGGCCTCGGCGGTGCGCCTGTGGCGCGTCACGCGGGCCGATGGCGCCGTCCCGGGCCTGGAACGCGTCGACCTGCTGACGCTCTATGTCGGCCGGGAGCACGAGCATGCCTTGCTGGCGGCGCACTGGACGGCGGCCCGGTCCGGCGCCGCGCGCTTCGTCACCGTGCGCGGCGAGCCGGGCATCGGCAAGTCGCGGCTGATCGGCGAGTTCAGGGGGCGGATCGCGAGCACGGACACCACGGTGCTCGCCGTGCGCTGCACCCAATACGCCAAGAACAGTGCGTTCCTGCCGGTCACCGAGCTGCTCGAACGCGTGCTGGGCCTGGCCGGCGTGACCGAGCCGTCGGACCGCCTCGGCCGCATCGACCAGCAACTGGCGGCGCTCGGCATCAGGGCCGCCGATGCGGCACCGCTGCTGGCGGCGCTGCTGTCGATCCCCGTGGCCGACCGCTATCCGCCGCTGGAGCTGTCGCCCACGCGGCGCCGCGTCCGCACGATCGAGACGCTGGTCGCCATCATCGAGGCGATCGCCTCGCAGCACCCGACCATCCTGGTGGCCGAGGATCTCCATTGGGCCGATCCGTCCACGCTCGAAGTGCTCGAAGTCCTGGTGACGCGTGCGCGACGGCTGCGGCTGCTCGGCCTCTTCACGGCCCGGCCGGAGTTCGAGGCGGCGTGGCCCGACGACGAGGCGACGCCCCTGGTCGACGTCTCGCGCCTGGAGCATGCGGAGGTCGAGGCGGTGGTCCGCCATGTCGCCCACGGCAAGCCGGTGCCGGGTGACGTGATCCGCGAGATCGCCCAGCGCTGCGACGGCGTGCCGTTGTTCATCGAGGAGGTGGCGCGGGCCGTGATCGAGGCGGGCGTGCTGCAGGAAAACGAATACTCCTGGGCGCTCACGGGCGCGCTGCCGTCGGACCTGATCCCGGCCAGCGTCGACGCGTCGCTGATGGCGCGCATCGACCGGCTCGGCGAAGCGCGCGGCACCGCGCAGCTCGCGGCCACGATCGGGCGCGAATTCACCTACGCGCAGTTGCGCGCGGTGAGCGAGCGCAGCGACCAGGACCTGGCCGACGATCTCGAGCGCATCCTGTCCGCCGGCTTGGCGTGGCAGGTGTCCACCGCCGCGCCGACCACGTTCGTCTTCAAGCATGCGCTGGTCCAGATGGCGGCCTACGAGTCGCTGCTTCGTTCGACGCGCCAGCGCTTCCACGAGCGGATCGCACGCGTGCTGCTTTCCGATTTCGGCGGCGAGGTGGCCCTGCGGCCGGAGATCGTCGCGCGCCACCTCTCGGGCGCCGGCCATCACGCGGAAAGCAGCGACCACTGGTTCGCCGCCGGACAACGGGCGCTGACGCGCATGGCGATTCCCGAGGCGCATGGGCACTTCACGCGGGCGCTCGAAGGCCTGGCCCGGCTGCCGACGTCGGACGAGGTGCTGACCAAGGAGCTCGAGCTCCAGATCGCGATCGCGCCGACGCTGATGACCCTCTATGGCTGGGCCTCTCCGGCGGTGTTGCAGGCGTGCGAGCGGGCGCGCAGCCTGAGCCACCAGCTCCAGCGGCCCGACAAGCTCTATGAGCCGATCTGGGGCCTGTGGACCAACCTCTTCGTGGGCGGCCAGCTGGACCGGGCGCTCGAGACCGCGAACGAGGCGCTGTCGATGGCGGTGGCCAGCGGCGTGCCGATGCTGGAGGTGACCGGCCGCCACGCGGTCGCCTACACGCACTGCTACCGCGGCGAGTGGGCCGAGTGCATCGCGCATGCGCAGGCGGGCATCGCGCTCTACGCGCTCGAGCAGGAACGCACGCTCACCAACACCTTCCAGATCAGTTCCACCATCAACATGGTCGCGGGCCTCGCCAGCAGCCTGTGGATGATGGGCCACCAGGACCAGGGCCTGGCGGAACTCGATCACATGATCGCGATGGCGCGCGACCTCGACCACCCGTCGGCATTGAGCAATGCGCTCGGCGTTGCCTGCTACATGCTGACCTTCCACCATGACGCGCCACGCATGCTCGGCCATGCCTCGGAGGTCAAGAGCTTCGCCCGCGCGGAAGGCTGGGAGCTCTGGTATGCCGTCGGCGTGATGAGCAGCGGATGGGCGCGCCTGCGCCTCGGAGATCGCACCGACGGCCTGAGGGAGTTGTTCGAAGGCGTGGCGCTGTTCCGTGCCACGCGCTCCGATCTCATGGGGCCGACCGTGGCCGTGATCCATGCCGGAGGGTTGCGCGCGGCGGGCCGCGACGCGGAGGCGCTCGAGATGCTCGCGGCCACGGCCGAGACCGCCCGGCGCGGCCATGTCGGCATGCTGCTGCCCGATGTCTACCGGCTCATGGGCGAGATTCATCTGCAGGCCGGCGCGCTGGCGCAGGCGGAGGCCGCGTTCGCGCAGGCCCTGGCCACGGCGCGAGAGCAGCAGGCGCTGTCGCTCGAATTGCGTGCCGCGATGGCGTGTCACGCGCTGTTCGAGCGAACCGGCCGCGCCGCCGAAGGCGTGGCGCTGGTCAGGCAGTGCTACGAGCGCTTCACCGACAGCTTCGAACAACCCGAGTTGCGCGCGGCCCGCGCGCTGCTCGAAGGCAGGGGGCACTAGAAATGAAGCCCACCCCCGTTGCTTGCTCACTTCGTGTAGCCGCCTCCCCCCTCAAGGGGGCAATCCCTGCGGCCCGGCAAAGCCGGTTCCGCGGGATTCCTGGCATCGGCTGTATCGGTTTCATGTGTCGTGGGTCACGCATTCGCGTGGTGGAAATCTAGGATGCGTGCGGCCCCGGCTCCAGTGGCGTTCGACACCTTGCGCGCGGAGGTGGAAGCCGGCGTGCCGCTCGATGTCTGGTGGCTGGTGTCGCCCGCGCATCCAAGCCATAGCCTGGTCGTCGAGCGGCGCGTGAACGGCGTGCCCAAGCCCGCGGTGCGTGCCTGGCCCGATGGCCGGCACGCGGACGCCGGTTCGCAGCGCTTCCGTGCGCAGCTGCCGCCCTGCGAAGCCGGCGACCTGGTGGAATACGCACCGATGCTGTATCGCGCCGGCCAGGTGGTGGCCGAACTGCCGGTTCGCAGCGTGCGCGGCGTGGCGGCTGTCGCCCCTCGAGTCGACATGCCGCCGACGTCGCTGCCAGCCACCGGCACCATCCCTCGCTACGACTGGGGTACGGACTTCCTGGGCGCCTTTACCGTGCAGCTGGCGAAGCCGCCGGAGTCCTTCGGGCCGGCGCCCGATGGCCTGCACATCACCTTCTACATTGCCTCGGGCGAGATCCACGGGCCGAAGCTCAACGCCCGGATCCGCGGCGAGGGCGGCGACTGGATGCTGGTCCGACGCGACGGCGTGGGCGTCGCCGACGTGCGGATCACCTACGAAACCGACGACGGCGCCTTGCTGCTGTCGCGCTACTACGGCATCTTCGACCTCGGACCGGGCGGCTACGAGCGGGCGCTGCGCAACGAGTACGACCCGCTGCCGCCGCTGGTGCTCGCGCCGCAGTTCGTCACCTCCCACCCCGACTGGCTGTGGCTCAACCGCCTGCAGTGCATCGCGGTCGGCCGGGTGACGATGGCCGATCTTCTGGTTCGGTTCGATCTTTATGCGATTCGGGTCGGGCAGCCGCTGCCGTCCTCGGGGCTGCCGCCGGCACCCGATGGCGTTGGCGGTGCCTCCTGAGTCGAACGGGTTCTCGAGGACAAACACACAAGGAGTTGAGATGGCCGACAACAACCAGCAGGTTCCATGGACCGACGAGCAGTGGGCGCGGGTGCGCAAGGTGATCCAGGAGGAGGCGGCACGGGCTCGG
>Ga0265327_10004568_pt1 | contig 12192 bp, 11 predicted proteins | sample 41621metaG_FD_202089 | JGI IMG/M metagenome (GOLD analysis project Ga0265327, IMG submission 202089) | Rhizosphere microbial communities from Carex aquatilis grown in University of Washington, Seatle, WA, United States - 4-16-21 metaG | ecosystem: Host-associated > Plants > Roots > Rhizosphere...
AGACGTCGGCGATCGGTCTTTCGGCGTATGTCTCGTGGCTGGCCTACCTGATTTTCAGCCTCGTCGGCAGCGGGACCGCGGCGATCGTCGCTCGCTCATGGGGGGCCGGTCAGTTTGACGAAGCGCGCAGAATTGCCGCCCGATCGCTCGCGGTCACCGTGGTGTTCGCGATCGGGGTGTTTCTGTTTCTCCAGGGAATTGCGAGCCTGTTTCCACTGTTGCTGCAGATGAAAGGGGATCAACAGCGGATTGCGGTGGAGTACCTCAGGATCGACGCGTTCGGGCAGTTTTTTGCAGGCTGGACATTGATTGGTTCGGCGGCCCTGCGGGGCGCCGGAGACATGCGCAGTCCCCTGCTGGTCCTGGCGGTCACCAATCTGGTGAACGTCGTGGTCTCGTCCGCTTGTGTCTGGGGCTGGGGACCTCTTCCCGAGATGGGGGTGGTCGGCATCGTCACCGGGACAGTGACGGCTCATATCTGCGGAGCCCTGGTGATGTCGGCCATGCTCTTGTCGGGGGTATCGCGGATTCAGATCCGGCTTGTCGACTTTCGTTTTCATACCGAAACGATTGCCCGCATCGCGCGGATCGGCGGACCGGCCGCAATTGGTGGGCTGGCCTCCTTCGCGGGACATTTCTCCTTCCTGATGGTGATTTCCCGGCTTTCCTCCGAGGGATTTGACGGCGCGACATTTGCCGCTCACATCGTCGGCATTCGCGTCGAATCATTGTCCTATCTGCCGGTGGAGGCATTCGGGATCGCCGGCGCCACTCTGGTGGGGCAATCACTGGGGGCGGGGCTGATCCCCCGGGCTCGTCGAGTTGCTCATGAAGCGCTGCGGCAGTGCGTTGGTTATGCCGCGCTGATGATGCTGGTGTTCTTCTGCTTCGCCCCGCAGATCTATGCGGGGATGCAATCGGATCCGGAAGTTTCCCAGATCGGTGTCCCGGCGTTTCGGCTGATGGCGCTGTACCAGATTCCGAACGCCGTCGCGATTGTCTATCTGTGCGCGTTGCGTGGCGCGGGGGACACTCGCTTTCCCATGGTCTGCTCGCTGCTGGGGAGCCTGCTGGTCAGGGTCTCGATTGGTTACATCTGCGGCGTGCTGCTGAACGGAGGCCTGGTGGGGGCCTGGATTGGGATGGGGGCAGACAATATCCTGCGCGCCACTCTGCTGGCATGGCGTTACCAGGGGGGACGCTGGGTCCGGATCAAGGTCTGAAGCGGATCAATCTTCGTTGCGACCATCGTCGCTCATCTTGACGATCTTCGGATCGAACCGGGCGACGATTTCCACCAGATCGTCCTGAGCCGCCATCACTTCCAGGATGTTCTTGTAGACGTAGGGGACTTCGTCCGCTCCGGCTGAAAGAACTCGGACCCCCTTGATTTCCAGGTCTTTTTGAACCGCGCGAAAATTGTATTTGTCCCGCGCGGCAGTGCGACTCATGCGACGACCGGCGCCGTGAGCCGCCGATTGCAACGCCGCTTAATTCCCCTTGCCGCGGACGATGAAAGCGGGATCGGCCATCGAACCGGGGATGACACCCAGCACCCCCGCCCCCGCCGGGGTGGCTCCCTTGCGATGGACGATCACTTCGCGTCCACCGTGCTGTTCCTTCCAGGCAAAGTTGTGGTGGTTTTCCACACCTCCGACGATTCGCGCGCCCAGCAGTTTGGAGACCAGCCGGTGAATCACATCGTGGTTTGCGGCGGCGTAGTCCCCCATCAGATTCATGGCGGCCCAATACTCCTGACCGGCGGCCTCATCCAGGCTCAGCCAGGCCAGGCGGCCGACGTCCTCGTACTGCTTCGGCAGGCGGCTGCGGGCGATGCTGCTGTAGGTGTCACAGACGGCGGATCCGGTTCCCCGGCTGCCGCTATGGCTGAGGAGCGCGACGTATTCCCCGGGATCCAGGCCCAGGTCCTCTTCACGCCGGGTCAGGGTCAGCACACCAAACTCGACAAAATGATTGCCGGACCCGGATGTTCCCAGTTGCTTCCAGGCCTTGTCCTTGTGCTCGCGCGTGACGCGGCTGATCTCCCAATCCTGATCCATCACCGGATGGTCCTGGGGTTTTTCGTGGACCGAGCCGATTCCAAAGCGGGTTCCGTTGGTCAGTGCCGTTTTGAAGCGGTGGAAGTTGTCGGTCAGTTGATCGGTGGGAATGTCCAGAACGGACAGCTTCATGCGACAGGCAATGTCGACACCAACCGCATAGGGAACGACGGCATTCTCCAGGGCCAGCACTCCCCCAATCGGAATGCCGTAGCCGACGTGGGCATCCGGCATCAAGGCGGCGCCGACCGCCATGGGAAGCGAACAGGCTTGTCGCATTTGAGACTGGCAGGCCGGGTCGATGTCCGTCCCCCATTGTTGATAGGCGATCGGATCGGGACGAGTGAAATTGGCCGCGTCGATCAGTTTCTGGGCCAGCTCACCGAAATGAGGATCGGCGACATAATCGGCGGGGGCCTGAATGGCGGCGGCAATCCGGTCCTTGATCTGCTTTCCGCGCAGTTCCGAGGCGGCGGCATGCTGCACCCCCTGGATCGCGAGGGTCAGCAGTTCGTCAGGGACACCGAGTTTGCGAAGTTGAGTTGTATTCATCCGTGGTTTTCGCTTGGAGCGTCTGCAGACGGCATCGTGGAATCGGGGCAAACGAGTTCCGATGATGCCGCGGAATATGGATCGAGTTTACCGCAGCGGGCAAGGGTGTCAGTGGAGTTCATCGGAGACCTGTAGAGTAGCATGCGTCCTGTGCGAGATTCCATCGAGACGTAGAGGACACAATCCGTCGGAAATGGTTCGTTTGAGTCGCGAAGTCAGGCACGGAAGAAGCCCGGCTCGCGGGCGGAATACGGCGTTTTAGACTTCACCGTTCACGGGGAAGCGAGGGGGAAAGACCCATTTTCACGGGCAAGCGGCGCTTCGGCGTCGCATCGTGTCGATGAAAGGGATTTGTTTTCGCCGCGAAAATGCGTCAGTCCCCGACCCGTGAACGGTTATTTTCGTGAGCGTTCAGGGGAGCGATCGGACGATTCGGAGTGATCGCCCATTCCGGTCCGTCTGCCGAAATCGCAAAAATGGCGATTCCGAGAGAAACTTTTGGCAAGGCATGGTGTTTACCAGACGAAGCCGAAATACTGGCGCGACATCTCACAAATTCAATTCCTTCGACAGTCATACGGATCACGGGCGGATGCATTTCCCACGGCGACAGGACCGATTTTGTTTCTTGCTGGCTCTGGCTGTTTCCCTGCTGACGCTGGGAGACGTAACTCCTGCGCAGGAAACTCCTGCGGGAATGCAGTCAATCGGTGGCAACTGGTATCTGAAATCGGGGACTCCCCCGGTCTATTACTACCGTGATGCAGATCGATTCGTTGACCTGTTTTCGTATCACGTCAAAGATTCGAACAAGGATGGCATCGACAATGTTCGTCTGAGCCATGACGCCGCGTTTCTGATCATCCGCAGCCAGGGATATCCGAATCATCCCACGGCCAAATTCCCCAACAGCGGTAATCCGAACACGATCCAGGTCCAGGATTTTCAATTCCGCCTGCCGCTGCAGCCACGACGAAGCGAGCGGATTACGCGTGTTCCCATGGGCCCCATCGGCATGGCGCTCAATGGAGTCGTCTTTTTCAATCCGTTCGAGCAGGGGGGGATGAATGCGGTCGAGGGCTATTCGGAAGTCTGGCTCGATTCCTGTTGCGGGCACCCTCAGCAACACGGAGTCTACCACTATCACAAGTACCCCAGTTGCGTGAAATCGCCGTTCCCCGACGACGGGAAGCAGCATTCTCCGGTGATCGGATTCGCCTGGGACGGGTATCCCATTTACGGCCCTTATGAAGAAGACGGGGTGATGGCCCGGGATCTGAAGGGAAGCCGCGCGCTGGATGTCTGCAACGGCCACGACGACAAGGTTCGCGGCTACCACTACCACGTTACTCCCGGTCGTTTCCCGTATGTCATCGGCGGTTATGCAGGGGTCGTCGAACCCTCGAACAGTCGAGGGCTTGGTCGTGGGGAACCAGGCGCCATTACCAACAACGCGTCGGGGGAAAGCCGACTCGATCGGGTGATCGCGTCGGTCAAACCCGGAACGGCCAGCCGTGGAAAGAAGCATTCACTGCAGATTGAACTGAATCCAAAGCAGTCCCGCTTCGGATCGATTCCGACGGGGAAACCCGACTGGGCTCAGATTGGTCCGTATGAAGCCACCAAGATTGAGCGGTCGGGGAATGTCATCACGATTGAAATCGACATTCCTGCGGACGCGACGCTGGGTGTTCTGCTGGACTGCCATATTGAATTTGAAGGGGCCGGACGGTCCGGGACGCTGGTGTTCAAGCAGAACGATGCGTTCCGAGTGGTGGAATAGATTGACCTGAGTGCGGGGCCTGCCAGTTCATTCTGGCAACCGCGTGTGAACTTGTGCACGATTTGAACGACGAATGATGTACACACCGGTGGCAAGTGACACCGGGACATCATTCGTCCCAACAGAAAGCTGACAACAATGAAGAAATTCGCGTGGGTCCTGGGGATCGTGATCACCGGGACGGCGATTGCCGTCGGACAACCGCCTCAAGGGCCCCGGGAAGGGGGGCGTGAAGGTGCAGGCCCAGGCCGCGGTGGCGATTTCCGACCACCTCCGAATCCCGTGATCGAAGCTCTCGACACGGATGGCGACCACATCATTTCGGCGGAAGAAATCAAGAACGCCGCGGCCTCGCTGGCGAAGCTGGACACGGATAAAGACGGGAAGCTTTCGGATGAAGAAACCCGACCCAAGCCACCGCAGGGTGATCGCGGTCCTGGGGATCGGGGCCCGGGTGCAGACCGCGGGCCGGGTGAACGTGGGCCCGGAGACCGGGCGCCAGGGGCGCGGGGTCCCGCAGGGGATCGCGGTCCGGCCGGGGGTGGTCAGCCGGGGGGACGTGGACGCGGGGCCGAGGGGCCCGGTCGAGGCGGTCCTGGAGCGGGACCCGGTGCAGGACCTGGCGCGGGACCCGGCGCGGGACCCGGCGGCGGACGCGGGCCTGAAGGGCCGGGCGGGCCACCGAATCCGGAACGCTTCCTGGAATATGCCATGCAGTTTGATGCCGACAAGGACGGCAAATTGAGCCGGGAAGAACTGATGAAGTTCGCACAGGAAATGGGACAGCGTCGTGGTGCTGGAGGCCCCGGTGGCCCGGGCGGACCTGGTGGTCCTGGCGGACCCGGAGCAGGTGGTCCCGGTGCTGGCGGCCCAGGGCGCGGCGCGGGCCCCGAGGGAGACCGGCCACGGCGTCCGGAATGACCGCTTTTGACTGAGCGTTGACGCTCCGTCAGCAGATTATGCAATGAGCCACCCTGATCAGGTGGCTCATTGCTTTTGACCGCGGCCAGTATCCGATGCGATGGAAGCCACGGATGGAACACTGATGAAACACGGATCGGAAAGATGCCGAAGTCAGACAGATGAGGGGCATCAAATGCCTGCCTGTCCCGCTTCCATCCATCTTTCAACGGTATTTCCATTGGGCGGAAATGGATGAAACACGGGTTGGAAATCATCCAGACTTCAGTCAGGAAATCATCTCGGCGGTGATCGATCCAAGCCCATCAATCCCTTCGCGGATTTCTCTGACTTCAATCCGTGTTTCATCGGTGTTTCATCCGTGGCTCAATTCAACGTCCGGCTCTTGTCACGGGCGTTTCTTTCCTTTCTTCCGTGGGATAGCCGCCCCCTTGACCGCGGCCCGTTTTCTTACGACTTTCGCTGTCGATTTTCGGCGTGACATGGCTGCGCCGCGAGTGGACCGGGGCAGGAAGGGAATCTGGGCCTCCTTGAGAGCCGTGGGGCCGGTGATCACAGGATTTTGCAGATATCCAAGTCCCTTCAGGGCTGCCGCGGCTTCGGCAATCGCCTCCTGATAGGAAAGCGCGGCGCTCTGATGTCGATGCTTCCGGATGGTCTTGCAGAAGGCAAACGTGAATGCGCCATAGGAAACGGAACCATGCAGGTACTCGGCAGACTTTTCGTTTTCCCTGCAGGCCGAGATCACCAGCGGCTGAAACGGGCCGCGCCAGCCCGTGGTCGAGCGCAGGTGGTCGTAGTCCGGGTCTGAGATGCGACGGTGATCAATCGATGAGCCGATTCGAGCGACGCAACCCGATGCGCCGGTCAAATCCGTCAGCCATTGAGGCCTTGTTTCCCGCGATTCGTGGCCGGGAATCAGTTCATCCACCAACCGCGGAACCCACATCTCATTCTTGGAGTCCCATCTCAACATCCTGTGGCGAATGTCATCCGGAGGATCGATCCCGCGAATGCGCGGGCTGCCGCTGCGAGTCAGCCCTCCCGCATGGCAGCAATCCAGAGCCAGGATCGCATGACATCCCTGAGGAAGCTTTCCGTAATACGTCGACAGGTCCTGGTCGGTGATGCAGTTTTTCAAGGTCCCTTCGAAGTCGGCGGCGACAATCGCTTCGACGATTCGACTCGGTTTTTCATCCCGCCCATAGATCGGCATCTGGATTCCATGTCCGCTGTAGAACAGGAACCGGACATCGCCGTCCTGCGCATCATTGAACAGCCAGCCCAGTCGTTCTCGAATGCCGTCGGCCGTGGCACGACCATCGAAAACAACTCGGATCTCATCCGGGCTGAATCCGCACTCCTGCAACAGAGCGCTCACTTCGTAGACGTCATTGACGCAGCCTTCCAGGCGGTACTTGGGATCGTTGTATTCGTTGATTCCAATGAGCAGTGCCCGTCGGGTTGGCGAGGCCTTCGCTGCCAGCTTGAGCCCCGCGGTGATGTCTCGATCGGCGGGAACAATTCCCGCGTCTTCGATTTCGGGGGCCGGACGCGTGCAAATCGGCGTCCAGACTTTCGCCAGGACCTTGCTGTCGTTCAGGTAGGCGTCGAGGTTGGTATGGGCGGAAAACCCGGATCCGAATGGCGACGTCACCACTTCGCGAAAATTGACCGCTCCATCAAATTGAATCTCGGCGGTGAAGACGGGATCGTTCGGGTTGAAGATATGGAACCACCGCGCGTCGGCCGGGAGTGTAATGACGCCGGTTTCGAAGACACCACGCACAAATCGGCTGTTGATCTGCGATCCACAGGTCACCAGGGTCTGTCCCTTGGACAGGCTTCGACCGTCGTCATGGCTGAAGAAATCGTACGCGATCAGGGTTCCAAGACTGTGAGCGACGATGACATCGGGTTTGTACTTCTGAATCGATTCCTTCATCCGGTCGCGAGTCGCCTGTCGCAATTCCTCGTTGCCAGCCCACTGCGTCACCATCCCTGCCGTCCAGCCGACGATGTTGTCGCCATCGAAGATTCCTCGATCGGCAGGACCGAACAAGGCGCTTCCCCCCAAGGTGGCAATCGCGTCGAGCGTCTGCCAGAAGGTCAGCGGTCGCTGTACGAACAGATCGTCGGTGAGGCAGAATGAGAACTCGGGCTCAGGCTTGCCGGAGGAGGCAACCGCCCGCGAAATCGCACTTTTCCAAGCCTCCTGCCATGTCAAATCCAGGGGGTCATGTTTGCCAATGCCATGAACGCAAAGAACTTTCATGCGGGTTTCCTGTGAAAGTGGTTCGGCGCGAAGGGATCATGCGGAAATCGAAGTTTGCCAGAACGGCAGCGCGGCAAAGAGATGCGTAGCAACACGTGAAGCGCAAAACAATACACGCAGTTCGATACAGAATCCAGCACACACGGTGCGTCAGCTGAAGGAAATGCGCGTCTGCCGAGTGGAAGTCGTCGCTGCGAGTGCACGACGTTCCCTGGATTCCAGCCGGCGACGGCGGATCTCGGACGAAGTTGCTGGACTTGAGTTCGAAGGGGATTCGCGCCGGTGACGGAGCGAGAGATCTCTACTGACAGTCGACGGGGGATGGACGTTCGAGCGGTGTGCCATCCATCAGGCGAAAGTCGCGGTTGCCGGTGTCTGGCGCCTGGATCATCCGTCGGTACAGAAGATGAATTCTGTAGATCTGGCCGATTGCAGTGTCGATTCGACGCCAGTCGTTTCACCGCAAGCGGTAGAGTTTTCCTGAGCGTCTGAACTGGCATGATCCATCAGGAAGCTGGCAGAAAACTTTACTGTGGCGTCGGGGCTGGTCGCCTGCTCAAACTGAGGGTGTAGAGTTATACCGACGGAATCGGGCTGAGATTCAGATCCGTTGTCGACATTCCCTGGTTTCTTGTGTCGGCCTGTCACTTTATGGCCGCAGACTGAAGACTTCTGCCGTTTTTTCGGAGCTGATCATGCCACGACTGGCGCAACACCTCACCATTGCAATCCTGGCGTTCAGTTCACTACCGATTGGGGTCAGTGACCTGTGGGGGGCGACACCGCCGATTCGAACGGCCAATTCGCGGATGCGGCAGATTGATCCGAATACTGTCCCCGCACCCGTGCCGCTCGATACGACATTGCCCGTGGCCCCCGTTCCGGCTCCCCCGGCCCCCGGCCTGACCTCACCCATGCCCATGCCAGGCGCCGCTTCACCAACGGCTCCGGTTCCCCCGCCGGAACCAAACGGAGGACCGATGTACTCGCAACCGTTTGGAACATTCAAAGATCGAACACCCCCTCCCAAGCAATACCTGGGTGATCCTGACGGCAATGGATCGTACCATACTCCGACGGACGCACCGATACCGTCAGGGCAGCCGTTGCCAGCCCTGGATCCGAATGCGCCGCTCGCTGCGACGGACCGGTTCGGAGTCGCCCCGCCTCCGGGGACACTCGGTCACACCTATCACCGACGTTCGCGACTGCTGGATGAGAAAAAGCATCCTCGTGTCGGCGTCGTGGAAGTCCAGCTGTCAGAAAACTACGACGTTTCGGCCAAGGGTCTGAAGTCCAAATGGACGGGCAAGGTTTGGGAACTGGAATCCGATCCTTTGCTTCCTGGGGTGCCTCACATTTTTGAAGTGAAGGCGGAATGGGGTCCCGAAGGAGCCCGCCGAAAGGAAGTTCGAACGATCCGTCTGATCATGGGTCGAGCCGTTGACCTTGAGTTCTAACTGCCGGTCCCGGATCGCATTCGATTCATCGCTTGACGCCCCCGCCGGAAGTCGGGGAGCTTGACGGTTTTCGTGAGCCCCTTGGTTTTGTGGGAATTCCCCGCGAAACAAGGGGTTTGTCGTTTCCGGCCCCTGGAGTCCTGCGAACGCGTGCGGAGCGATTCGAATCTGTCCAATTGCACGCATTCGCGGGACGAACGCCATTGATACTTTGGCGACTCGGAACTTCAACCCCTTCGCATCAGCTTCCGATTCTTTCACTCCGATATGGGCCAGCTCGGGGTCGGTAAATAAACAATAGGGAATCACGCGGCCGTCTGTGGTACGTTTGCCACCCAAGAGATTGCTCCGCACGACTCGATAGTCGTCATGGGCGACGTGTGTAAACTGGGGACTTCCAGCACAGTCGCCCATTGCCCAGACACCCTCGGCGCTAGTCTCGAGCTTCTGATTGACACGAATGTATCCTCGTGGATCCAATTCGATGCCGGCACGGGCGGCATCGAACTGGTCCGTGTTTGGAGTTCGGCCAGCTGCCACCAGAATATCAGAGGCTTCCACGCTTCTCTCCGTCCCAGCGGATCGAACCTTGAGTTGCACGGTCGAACCAGAACGTCCAGTGACGCTTAACAACTCGCCTTGCAACAGGACCTCGATTCCATCGTCATTCATCAGTTCCTGGATCGCAATCGAAACCTCTTCATCTTCATGTTCGAGCAGTCGGAGACCTCGTTGAATGATTGTGACGCGGCTCCCGAATCGGCGCATGGCCTGAGCGAATTCCAGGCCGACGTAACCACCGCCGATGATGACCAAATGATCAGGTAACCGTTCGAGGTTAAGTGCCTCGACATGCGCCATTGGCCCTGCAATTACGAGCCCCGGAATGTCAGGAATACTTGCGCGCGTGCCAACACAAAGGAAGACACGCTCCCCGTGCAACTGACGGAAGCGACCGTCGTTCAACGCGACCTGCACGGTCTTCTTTTCGATAAATCGTGCTTCGCCCATGATCAGTTCGGCGTTACTCGACGTAAAGACTCAGAGTTGCAACTGAGTCAGTTCGTCAACCATCGCTCTCTTGCGACGGGCGACGCCTGCCATGTCGATTTTCAGCGACCCGGTCACCACTCCCAGGCCAGTGGACGGATGTACAAGGGAGGCAGCCTTGGCGCTGTAGATGACGTTCTTGCTAGGCAAACATGCCACATTCGGGCAAGCCCCACCGACCAATGACCTTTCGACCACGGCAGTCGATTGACCCAAGCTTGCAAGGTCCCACGCCATGTGGTTTCCTGCCGTTCCACTGCCAATTATGATGTTCTGAAAGTGCTCTATGGCCATCGTCGCAGTCCCTTTTGGTGTTTCCAGGGCTTATTGAATCAAGGTATTGTTGTCAGTCACGGCGAAGACTTTGCTTTTCGGCCTGCGCCGCGAACTGATGCACTTTTAGACTGTTGTCATCTGCAGACTCTTGTGGTAGCAGGAAGAAGTCAGTGATCAAGTTCGGAAAGTGTGCATGGAGAAGCCTCTCCAGTCGCCCGATTTGATCAGCATGCACGCGTTCCTCCTCGTCTGCCGAACACCCGTCTCGCAGGAGGCCGAATTCCTTATAAGCTCCACAGTTTCGATGTTCGAGCACGACGACGGCTTTGATGTCATGCATTTTTGCCGAGAGAGCGACGTGCTCAAGAAAAGTCCCCCCCCAAGTCGGTTTCGGATGAGGCGGAAAATCAACAACTCCAGCCAGGCCCGCGCCCGCCAGTGAGAGTTGATCGTACCGCTTGTGAAAATATCCGTCGGCCGCCGACTCCATATGCTCATGAATCAGGCCAGGGTATCGCAGATCAATACATGTCACAAGAAGTATGTTTGGGTGACTAAGGCCCGAAGTTTCAAACCGGCGCTTAAGGCATTCCAAATAAGTTGAGAGGTTGTCATTGGTTTCCACGATTGAATCTCCACAAGTATAGTGAGCACGCATCGCAGCCGGTCGGTAACCGTTCACGGGTCGGGGACTGACGCATTTTCACGGCGAAGAACAAGCATCTTCCACGGGCGCGATAAGGTGCCGAAGCGCCGTTTGTCCGTGAAAATGAGTCTGTCCCCCTCACTTGCCCGTGAACGGTTACGCCAGTCGCTCCAGGTTCATTGCCTCGAAACATATAAGCGAAACATGGTGGTCAAGTGATGTTGGCGGTACGCGGAAACAGCCATCCGCTGAATACACGGCGTAAGACCGGCATTACCACCCATGTGAGGCCGGCCACAACGCCGGCATTCAGCGTGATGAATTTCAGAAACCAAGGCCAATGCTGCGTCGGGGGTGTTAACAGCGGCGTGACCGCATAGACCGTGAAGCAGACCCCAATCCATGTGACGAGTGCCATTTTCCACTTTTCTGGAGTTGTTCTGAATTCGGGGCTCGGCGGAATAAACCAAGGCTCAAGTCCACAAATGGTCTCCAGGCGTGGATTTGTGATGAGATATGGCCGAATGTCTGCAAGAAAAGCGTTGTATTCCGAAGAGCGTTTAAAAACTTGTGACTCGTGTTGGTTGTGAAACCGGAGAGTGACCACATGCGTGCGATTGCCGCACAATGTTCGAAGAGCCTGAGGGTTCAGTTTTTTTGAAACGCGCTTAGCCGACGAATCCAGCTTTCCATTGCCTCTTCGAATGCTTTCCGAGACTCTTCGCGAATTTGGAGGGTAAAGAATCATGCGATTGCGTTGGGTTGTTTCATGATTGTCTTGGTGTTCGCCGTCAGGGTTGTTTTGTGCCGCAGAAGGAAAACGGTTACAGCGATTCAAGCATGGTCAATCGCTTCGGCGGTGCGATATAACTTTTCTGATCTGCCTGCAAAACCGCGATTGGGGCTACGGGCCGATGTGGCGAGCGGGGACCGCAACGCAGCTTCTGCAAACCTGCAGAGCTTCCACCCAATGTTTCCGTCGGGTTCTTATTTTAACCTCGGCAATCCTGTTGGGCCGATCAACATGATTGACTTGCATCCGTACGGTAAGCGCACGGTGAACCACAGGGCGTCGCGCTTAGCGTGGCCGCGGGGTGCGTTTGTTGGCTTTCTGCTGGCGTGAGCGTTCTCGTTCGACCTTTCGAATGTCGTCGATGTTCCAGCGGTTT
>Ga0265327_10004569_pt1 | contig 12191 bp, 10 predicted proteins | sample 41621metaG_FD_202089 | JGI IMG/M metagenome (GOLD analysis project Ga0265327, IMG submission 202089) | Rhizosphere microbial communities from Carex aquatilis grown in University of Washington, Seatle, WA, United States - 4-16-21 metaG | ecosystem: Host-associated > Plants > Roots > Rhizosphere...
ATTCGGTAAATAACGCAGGCACAGATCGATGCACCTGCGTTGGTGGCTAATCCTTACGCAATAACCCACCCAGCAGCGCTGGAATATCCCGCTTCAACTTGGATGAAGAACGGTTCACATTGCGTGCTGGCGGAACAGCAGCGGCATTGGCTGGCTCGTAGGGTCGATCAAACCATGGGTCACTCGATGGTTTCTTAACAGTGGGTGCCGATGTTCTGCGCGGTGCTACTTCGACGTCCCGCACCCGTTCGCGATTCCGTTCAACTTTTGCTTCGATATGCGGAGTGTTTTCCTGCGGGATCTCGCGCTTGATCAGCTTTTCGATTTCCTTCAGGTATTTTTCTTCTTCTGGCGACACCAGTGAAATCGCAATGCCGAGGGCGCCTGCGCGGCCGGTGCGGCCGATACGATGTACATAGTCTTCCGGCGCATGCGGGATTTCATAGTTGATCACCATTGGCAACTGGTCGATGTCCAGACCTCGCGCAGCGACGTCGGTTGCCACCAGGGTCGTGATCTTGCCTTGCTTGAAAGCTTCCAGAGCCTGCATGCGCTCTAGCTGACTCTTGTCGCCGTGGATGGCATCAGCTGCTACGCCTTCCTTTTGTAGCAAGCGTGCCAGACGGCTGGCCGTCAGTTTGGTCTTGGTGAAAACCAGCGTTTGCACGTCTTGTGTTCGGAGCAATTCAGCCAACAGTGCGTGCTTTTCAGTTTGGGAGACGCGATAAATTTTCTGGGTGACGTTCTCTGAAGTCGCGTTGCTGCGGGCGACTTCGATTAGTGTCGGGTTGGTCAGGAAATCATCTGCCAGTTTCTTGATTTCGTTTGAGAATGTGGCGGAAAACATCAGGTTTTGCCGCTGCTTTGGCAGCAAGGCCAGAATACGCTTGAGGTCCGGCATAAAGCCCATGTCCAGCATGCGGTCGGCTTCGTCCAGAATCAGCATCTGAACCTGGTTCAGTTGCACCGTGCGTTGCTCAATATGGTCAAGCAGGCGGCCTGGAGTAGCGACAAGAATTTCCACGCCGCGCATCAAGGAGGGTGTTTGCGACTTGATGTCGACGCCGCCGAACACGACCAGCGAGCGTAATGGTACGTGCTTGCTGTAAGCCTTGACGCTTTCTTCAACCTGAATCGCAAGTTCGCGCGTTGGTGTCAGAATCAGTGCACGAACCGGGTGGCGTGCTGGGGATGCGCTGGAACTCGCCAGCGGCAGTAATTTCTGCAATAGCGGCAGGGTGAACGCGGCTGTTTTGCCAGTGCCAGTCTGTGCGCCGGCCATCAGGTCGCGGCCTTCAAGCACCAGCGGAATGGCTTGTGCCTGGATGGGTGTAGGGGTGTTGTAGCCCTGCTCTTCGATGGCACGCAGAATGAGCGGGTCAAGATTGAGTGAGGCGAAAGTAGTGGTTTCTGTATTCACAGGTATTGGGGATCTCTAATAAAACAAATGAAAACGGGGACAAAGGGAGGTACCAAGCTTTGCTTGATGGTTCCCAGTGTCCCCGCGACTCATTTTACGGCTTTCGATCAGGCGAAACTACGGCCTGGGCGCTTGGCAAATGGCTTGTCACCATCATGATGACGCTTTTGGCCGCCGAAACCTTGCCCACCTTCTCGGTTGCCGGCACCCTTGTAACCGCCACTCTTGTTGGCAGGGAAGTTGCCGGTGCGTGGTTTGTCACCAAAACTCCGTGGTTTGTCACCGAAACTGCGCGGCTTGTCACCAAAGCCACGTGGCTTGGATGACGGTGCATGCGTACGCTTGGGTTCCAACCCAGCGATGACGCCAGCTTCCAGACGTTGACCGGTGTATTGCTCGATCTTGCGCAGTTGAAAACGTTCAGCGTGCGACGCGAACGAAATCGCAATACCGCTCTTGCCCGCACGGCCGGTACGGCCGATACGGTGAACGTAGTCTTCCGCGAATTTCGGCAGATCGTAGTTGATGACGTGGCTGATGCCGGCAACGTCGATGCCGCGAGCGGCAACATCTGTCGCTACCAGCACGCTGATGTCGCCGTGGCGCAGTTTGGTCAACGTACGGTTACGTGCGCCTTGGGTCATGTCGCCATGGAGTGCCGCTGCCTTGTGGCCAGCCGCGATCAGGTCTTCCGACAGCAGATCAGCGTGGCGCTTGGTCGAAGTGAACACGATTGCCTGGGTCATACCAGGATCGATCAGCAGATGTTCCAGCAGTTTGTTTTTGTGGCCCATGTCGTCCACCATGTGCAGGCGTTGCTCGATGTTTTCGTGCTTGGCCTGTTGTGCGGCGATCTGGATGGTCTTTGGATTGCGCAGAATTTGTGAAGCGATGCGAGCAATGTTGCCTTCCAGCGTGGCCGAGAACAGCAGCGTCTGACGCTCGCCGGGCAAGGCTGAACAGATACGTTCTACATCCGGCATGAAGCCCATGTCCAGCATGCGGTCAGCTTCGTCCAGAATCAGCATTTGCAGACGCGACAGGTCGATACGGCCGCGTTCCATGTGATCCAGCAGACGGCCAGGCGTTGCAACCAGAATGTCCAGCGGCTGGGACAGCAGCTTGTTTTGCAGTGGGTAGGGCATGCCACCGACGATGCTCACGGTGCGGGCGCGGATGAACTTGCCGTACTTGCGCGCAGCGTCGTTGACTTGTTGAGCCAGTTCGCGTGTCGGTACGAGTACCAGAATACGTGGGCCGCGGCTCTTCGAAGGATGCGGAGTTGCCAGCAGGTTCAGCGCAGGCAGGGCGAAGGCAGCGGTCTTGCCGGTGCCGGTTTGTGCGGAGGCCAGCAAGTCGTGGCCGGCCAGGATTTCAGGAATAGCCTGAGCCTGGATTGGGGTAGGTTCGGTGTAGCCAGCTTCCTTCAGTGCCTGGAGGATGGACGAGTGTAGAGCTAGATTTTCAAAAGACACAAATTTTCCTTTTCTAAAACTCAACGTCGCGATTCCGACTCGGAATAGCCGTAGCCTATACGGACTACATCCCAGTTCGGGTAGCGATCGAAAAAGCTTTAATAAAACAAATGAACACGCAAGCAAGCAAGCACAGCTCTGCCATGTGGCAGAAAGGGTGCGCAGAATTCTTTGAGGATATTCTTACCGGCGCTCGGGCATAGCCACTAACCGGTAATCAAGAAGAAGTATGAAAACTTCTGGAGGGTCAGGGCGATGAATCGTCGACACAACTACAGTCGTAACGAAGCGCGCAGTATACGCAGTTACATCAGCATGTCAAATGCTTTGTGGTAGAATGCCGGCCTTTTCTGCAAAGAGTTCAATTAATTATGTCGCGCGCCCTCCGTAATATCGCCATCATCGCCCACGTTGACCACGGCAAGACCACCATGGTGGACAAGCTGCTGCAACAGGCCGGTACTTTTGCCGCCCACCAAGCGGTTTCCGAACGCGTGATGGATTCCAATGATCTGGAAAAGGAGCGCGGCATTACCATTCTGGCCAAGAATACTGCGATTAATTTTGAAGGCACGCACATTAACATCGTTGATACGCCAGGGCACGCCGACTTCGGTGGCGAAGTGGAGCGCGTGCTGGGCATGGTCGATGGCGTGGTATTGCTGGTCGATGCTGTTGAAGGTCCGATGCCGCAGACCCGTTTCGTTACCAAGAAGGCACTGGCGCTGGGCTTGAAGCCTATCGTCGTGATCAACAAGGTGGACCGTCCCGGCGCGCGCACCGACTGGGTGATCAACCAGACCTTCGATCTGTTCGCCAATCTGGGCGCCACCGATGATCAACTTGATTTCCCCGTGGTCTATGCCTCCGCCCTCAACGGCTTCGCTACGCTGGACATGAAGGTTGCATCCGATACCATGCGCCCGCTGCTGGAAACGGTGATGAACCATGTGTCGGCACCACAAGGCAACCCCGACGCTCCCCTGCAGTTCCAGATTTCCGCACTGGACTATTCCAGCTATACCGGCCGCCTCGGCGTCGGTCGCGTGCTCAATGGCCGCATCAAGCCGGGACAGAATGTCACCGTGATGAGTGGTGACGAGCAGGTCGCGCAGGGCCGCATCAACCAGGTACTGGGTTTCCAGGGTCTGGAACGCGTACTGCTGGATCAGGCGGAAGCCGGTGACATCATCATCATCTCCGGGCTTGAGGACATCGGCATCGGCGTCACGATCGCCGATCGCGAAAATCCGGTCGGCCTGCCACTGACGGCAGTTGATGAGCCGACCCTGACCATGGACTTCATGGTGAACTCCTCGCCACTGGCAGGTACCGAAGGCAAGTTCGTCACCACCCGCCAGATTCGTGATCGCTTGACCAAGGAGTTGCTGGTCAACGTCGCGCTGCGTGTCGAAGAAACGGAAGACGCCGATGTGTTCCGTGTTTCCGGTCGCGGCGAACTGCACCTTACCATCCTGCTGGAAAACATGCGCCGCGAAGGCTTCGAAATCGCTGTTGGCAAGCCGCGCGTAGTAGTCAAGGAAATCGACGGCCAGAAGTGCGAGCCGTACGAAATCCTCACCGTCGACCTGGAAGACGAAAACCAGGGCGTAGTGATGGAAGAACTGGGCCGCCGTCGCGGCGAACTGCAGAACATGGCCTCCGATGGAAATGGTCGCACCCGCCTTGAATATCGCATGCCGGCGCGTGGCCTGATCGGTTTCCAGAGCGAGTTCCTGACCATGACCCGTGGCACCGGCCTGATGGCGCACATTTTCGATGAATTCGCGCCGCTCAAGGCTGACATGCCGGGCCGTCGCAATGGTGTGCTAATCTCGTCAGAACAGGGCGACGCCGTGGCCTATGCGCTTTGGAAGCTGCAGGATCGCGGTCGTATGTTCGTAAATCCTGGCGACAAGCTGTACGAGGGCATGATCATCGGCATCCACAGCCGTGACAATGATTTGATCGTCAACCCGATCAAGGGCAAGCAACTGACCAACGTACGCTCATCCGGTACCGATGAAGCCGTTCGCCTGGTGCCGTCGATTCTCATGTCGCTGGAGTATGCGGTCGAATTCATTGCTGACGACGAACTGGTGGAAATCACGCCAAAGTCGCTACGCATGCGCAAGCGTCACCTGCAGGAACATGAACGCAAGAAGGCATCCAAAGCGAACGGTTGATTCCGCTTGCAATAAAAAACCCGGCAAAGCCGGGTTTTTTATTGCTGATACTTTATTAAACTTGTTGCTGATGATTTAGCTGCTATGCATCGTTATGTAACGCTGTGCGACCTGCATGAGTGCAGTGAGCATCCTTGCGTTGAGCGGTGTTCTGAGGAGTTCATCCGCGCCAGATTCATAAGCCTCAACCCTGCGTCGCTCGTCTTCAAATTGGGTGATGATGATCGTGTAGACCTTGTCACCTGATGGAAGCTTGCGCAGTGCCTTGCTCAGGCTGATCCCATCGAGTTCGGGGAGCATCCAGTCGGCGATGAGCACGTGTGGATTTTCAGTTCCGATCATCTCGAGTGCTTGCACACCATTTTGAGCAACAGTAATCTTATGTCCGGCAGGTGTGAAGGTTTTGCTGAGAATGTTGCACTGCAACTCGTTGGCGCTGGCAACCAGAATACGCAACGGCACGACAGGTGCGGCTGGCTCGGCGGGCGCACTGGCAGGTAGCTCGATTTCAGCAGGGACTACTGGAGCAACAGGCGCCGGCTCAGGTTTCGGTTTAACGGGAATGCGACGTATCTGTACGTCAAGTAGTCTGCACCATTCCTGCCATTCCGTACGAGTTTGCTCTGCTATGGCGTCCAATTGTTCGTGTTCGATATCCAGCAATTGGCCGAATGCCTTGATACGTGCCAGCAGGGCCTCATCGACTTCGGACTCTATGCATGCTCGAGCCAGCAATGAAGCCAGTTGCAGCGCATAAGTAATACGGAGCGGTCGGGAATTTTCTGCGTAGCCTGAAGATAATGGATCTTCATGATAGTACAAGGCGTCGATAAACAGCTTGGGTATGCCCCAGTCTTGCAGCATAAACACCATCATATCGCGCTGGGTCATTCCGAACTGGTGTTGCTGCGCCTCATAAAGCACTTTGGTGGAGGCATCTGTCGTCGATGAAAGCATTTCGCAATAAGCTTCTGGACGCACTGTGACAAGCGCCAGTTGGCCGATACCGGACATCAGTCCGCAGTTGAACATTTCAGCCGGAGCTGCAACGCGTGTGGCTGTGCAGATAGCGTGAGCAGCGCTGCCCATCGCGACCGAAAATGACCAGAACTGTTCGTAATCGAACAACTTGCAGCGCCCGTCGCGATAATTTCCAACCAGCGACAGACCGAGCACTACCTGGCGCACGGCATGAATGCCAATGAGAACCAGCGTATCCGTGGTGACTGAGGCAATCGGCCTGGAACGGTTCGGATTGACGTAGTTGGCAATCTTGATGATGCGGCCAGCCAAGGCCGGGTCGCCCTGAATGGTCTGTGCCAGATCCCTGAGTGAGAGGTTCTCATCCTGACACAACTGCATTACTTTAAGTGCAACGCCCTTGGGGGAGGGAAGCCCACCCGCTGTCTTGAGTTCAATAAAATCGATTTTTTCAGTCATGGATTACTGTTTTCCGAGCATGGTGGCCCAAGCCACTTACGTAACTGACTAGTAGTTTGGCACAAAGTCGTGACAATAAGAACCACCGCGACGAAGCCAGACTTCTCATACGCTATAATCGGCATAAAGAAAGAAATCTTGATGCTTGATATTCTGATATTTGTAATTTTAATTTTGATCCTGGTGTTTCAGGTCTGGGCGTTGCTGCGTGCGCAGCAACAGCAGGCAGTGATTCCCGAGTTGCAGGCGCAACTTGAAGAAAAACACCGTGCCATGCTGCGGGATCTGAATGATGGCCTCAACAAGCTAGGCGACCGCTTGACTGTTATTTCCGGTGAATCGACTGAACGCTTGAGAGCTTCGGTTGCACAAGAACTGACCATGACGCGCGATGCCATGCAGGCCTTGCAGCTTTCACAGGCTGCGAGCCTAGCTGCAACGCGCGAACAGGTTCTTGAAAAGCTTCACCTGACGCTGGCAGAGCAGGGTAAAGCTGAGCAGGAGCTGATACAGGCCACCATGCGCCATGCCACGCTGCAACTCACCGCCAGCATTGAGGGATTAACTAAGACTGTCGATGGGCGCTTGGAGCTGATTGGCGGCAAGGTGAGCGAGCGTCTGGACGAAGGCTTCAAGAAGACCAACGAAACCTTTGCCAGCGTTATGGCGCGCTTGGCGACCATCGACGAAGCTCAAAAGAAGATCGACGGGCTCACCACCAATGTCGTCAGCCTGCAGGAGCTGTTGGGTGACAAGCGCTCACGTGGCGCGTTCGGTGAAGTGCAGTTGGAGGCGCTGGTGCGCAACATCTTGCCGGCCAACGCTTTTGAGTTGCAATATAGCCTGCCCAACGGCACGCGCGTCGATTGCGCGCTGTTTCTGCCGGAGCCCACCGGTACAGTGGCGGTGGATTCCAAGTTCCCGCTCGAAAACTATCATCGCATGTTCGAATCCGGCTTGTCAGAGGTTGAGCGGGTGCTGGCCAAGAAGCAATTCAAGCTTGACGTCAAGAAACATGTTGATGATATTGCTGCCAAATACATCATCCCGAATGTGACTTCGGACGGGGCCGTGATGTTCGTGCCCGCCGAGGCGGTGTTTGCCGAGATCCATGCTTACCATTCCGATGTGGTGGATTACGCCATGAACAAGCGGGTGTGGGTGGTATCGCCTACCACGCTGATGGCCGTGCTCAACACCGCCCGCGCCGTGCTCAAGGACGTAGAAACCCGCAAGCAGGTGCATATCATCAAGGATGAACTGGGCAAACTGGGCAAGGAGTTTGGGCGCTTCGATCAACGCATGAAGAAACTGGCCGATCATATTCGTCAGGCCCACGAAGACGCGCTGGACGTGCACACCACCAGCCAGAAAATCAGCCGGCGCTTTGCCGCCATCGAGTCGGTGGAGTTGCAGGGCGATCAATCCGCGACGATTGCGCTGGACCCTATTGAAGACAATATCGAAGACAAGGATGAATGACATGGAAGACGAAAGCACGCTGATCATGCTGGTGCAGCAATACGCCTCGCGGTTCGGCATCACTTTCAGCTCGAAGGCGATGGAAGACGAAGCCACCAAGCAGAAGGCCATGGTGCTGATGATGCAGGCCATCAGCGGCCAGCGGGGAGCGGTGACGGATGAGGACTTGGGGCTTTAATGCTCACCATTTTGTATTTCGCACGACTGAAAGAGTCCCTGGGAACGGCAAAAGAAGACCTGCCGCTGTCGCAGGATGCCACGACCATTCAAGGCTTGATGCAGCATCTGGCCGCGCGTGGCGAGGTTTGGCAGCAGGAATTCGACGGCTGCCGTCCGATCCGTGCGGCCATCAATCAGGAACTTGTGCCCAACACAGCATCATTCAAGGACGGCGATGAAATCGCCTTTTTCCCGCCGGTGACCGGGGGCTGAGATGCCGGTACGCGTCCAGACTGAAGACTTCGATACCGGTGCCGAGATCAGCCGCCTGCGGTTGGCGCGACCCGATACCGGGGCAGTGGTTGCTTTCGTTGGCCAGGTGCGCGACCTTAACGAAGGTGCCGATGTTTCTACCCTGACGCTGGAGCATTATCCCGGTATGACCGAGAAGGCGCTGGAAAGCATCATCCAGCAGGCCAAATCGCGCTGGGAGTTTTACGATGCATTGGTGATCCATCGTGTCGGCACCCTGCAGCCACTCGACCAGATCGTGCTGGTGGCGGTTTCAGGCGCCCATCGTGGCGAGGCCTTTGCGGCATGTGAATTCATCATGGATTATCTCAAGACCGAAGCCCCATTCTGGAAAAAAGAGCAGACCGGCACCGGCGAGCGCTGGGTCGAAGCGCGCAGCAGCGACGACAATGCTCGGCAACGCTGGAACAAGACCGTTGTATAAAGCCGCCGGATAAACCACAGGTATTTTATGAATCGCGAACTCCATCCCTCCGAATTGACACTTGAGGCAAACCCATCGGCACTGGGTTTTGCCGACACCTCACAACTGCTGGGCGAGTCACCGGGGTGGATCGGTCAGCCGCGCGCCGAGAAGGCTGCCCAGTTCGGTCTGTCGATCGATCAGCCCGGATACAACCTGTTTGTGCTGGGCGAATCCGGCAGTGGTCGCTCGACGCTATTGTTGCAAGCCATGAGGCAAGCGGCTGCCGGCCGGCCGGTGGCGCCAGATCTGGTGTTTCTCTACAACTTCGAGTTGCCGGAACGCCCGGTCGCGCTGCATCTTCAGGCGGGGCAGGGTGTGCTGCTGAAAAAAGCGCTGGAGGCATTTGCAAAACGCATCACGCGTGATATCCCACAAAAGCTCGACGAAGAAGGTGTGCGCTGCGACAGCGAGCGCGTCAGAAAAGCGCTGCAGGAAGAGCAGGAGAAGGCTTATGCCGAGTTGACTGCGTTCGCGACCAGCCGGCACTTTTCGCTGCGCCGGGAGGATGGGCGTCTGGTGTTCACCTTGCTCGATAAAAATGGCCAGGCGATGCAGGTGGACGTGGTCATGTCGCTCTCTGCTGAGCAGCGCATGGTGCTGGAAGGTGCCGAGCAGGAATTGCGCAGCGAAATCGCGCGTTACCTCGACATCGTTCGCCCGATCGAGCATGAAATAGAGCGACAACTGGCGGAGATCAAACGCAAGGCGGTGGAGCCTGTCGTTGCGCGGGAGGTTGAAATCCTGCGTGCCGGATTTTTTGAAAAGGCGGTAGAAAAAGAAAAATTCTCTATTTACATTAGATGGTTGTATAGCATTATTCTAGCATCACTTGAAGTATTTACCGGCGCCCATACCGATGACGCAGATGGCCTCGGCATTGAAACTCTGATGTCGCTCTTTCGAGCGAATCTCTTGGTGGATAACGGTCAGGCGACCGGCGCGCCGGTAATTTCTGACGAGGATCCGGTGTTCCGATCGCTGTTCGGCGGCATCGAATATCAGGCCGAAAACGGTGTGTTGGTGACTGATTTCATGCGTATCCGCGCTGGCAACCTGATGCGTGCACACGGCGGTTTTTTGATGCTGCATCTGCGCGATGTGATCCGAGATGCTCAGGCTTGGGAAAAGCTGCAACGCTTCCTGCGCAATGGCCGCCTGCAAATCGAGGAGCCTTCAGCCACTTTCGGCCAACTGGCGACGACGACGCTGGAGCCGGAACCGCTGGAGATTCAGGTCAAACTGGTGCTGATCGGCACACGTGAAGATTATTACGAGTTGCAGGATGCTGACCCCGAGTTTGCCCGCCATTTCCGTGTGAAAGTCGATTTTGTCGAAAGCTTTCCAGCCACCACAGAAACCCGTCATGCGGTTGCAGTGCTGGTCGCCGAACGTTGTGCAGCGCTGGGTTTGCCGCATTGCACCGCTGCCGCGGTCGAGCGCTTGCTGCTTGTGATGCACCGCCACGTAGACGATAGACGCCGCATGAGCGCTGAATTCGGCCATCTGGAAACTGTCTTGGTTGAGGCCTCGGCCTATAGCCGCTTGCGTGGCGCAGAGCTGATTGACCTGCAGGATGTCGAAACTGCGCTAGCCGAGCGCAATGCACGCCACAATTACCCTGAACAGGCCATGCTGGAGGCGATCACTGATGGCGAACTGCTGATTCGCATCTATGGCCGTGAAGTTGGCCAGATCAATGGCCTGACGCAGGCTGACCTTGGCGATTACCAGTTTGGGTCGCCAGTGCGTATTTCGGCTCAGGTTTACGCGGGCGAAGACGGCATCGTGAATATCGACCGCGAAGTGGAAATGACCGGCCCCAACCATGATAAGGGCGTACTCATTTTGCAGGGCTGGCTGTCGGCCGCTTTTGCGCACCTGGCGCCGCTGAGTCTTTCTGCATCAGTGGTGTTTGAGCAGGAATATCACGGCGTAGAGGGCGACTCTGCCTCCTGCGCCGAGCTTTATGCCCTGCTGTCAGCCTTATCTGCTCTCCCGTTGCCGCAAGGCATCGCCATTACCGGCGCCCTCAACCAGCACGGCGAAGTACTGCCGATCGGCGGCGTCAACGAAAAGATTGAGGGTTACTTCCGTACTTGTCGCAACCTGGGGCTGGATGGCAAGCAGGGCGTCATCATTCCCGGCCGCAACCGGGCTCATCTGCTGCTGGATCAAGAGGTGGTCGATGCCGTCGCGAGCGGCCAGTTCAAGATCAGCACGATTGATAACGTCCTCGAAGGGCTCGAACTATTGACCGGCCTGCCGGCGGGTGAGCCGGATCAGATCGGCGATTACCGCCCGGATACCGTGCTGGGTCGCGTGCAGCGCACACTGGAAGCCTTCCGCAAGGCCTGTGATTCAGGTCACGTCCGTGAGCACGAGCATCTGAGATGAGTCGCCGGTCGCACGATGACGAGGACGACACAAGTGCTGACAAGGTGCGTCTTGACAAATGGCTGTGGGCCGCACGCTTCTTCAAGACACGTGGCTTGGCCTCTGACGCGATTGATGGCGGCAAGGTGCACTATGACGGATTCAAGGCCAAGGCTGCGCGCGAGGTCAAGGTCGGCGCGCTCCTGAAAGTCACTCGTGAGGATGGCGTGTGGGAAATCGTGGTCAAAGCGATTTCGGGGCAACGCCGCGGCGCGCCAGAGGCTGCCTTGCTCTACGAAGAAACTGTAGAAGGGCGCCAACGACGCGAGTTGGCTGCCGAGCAGCGCAAGGCTGAATTCGGCATCCGTGATCATGGGTTGGGTCGGCCAACCAAGCGGCAGTTGCGCGATATCAAACGTTTTACCGGAAACTGGTAGCAATTTCGACCGTGAGAGTATGTTGCTGACTTCTGTTATGCCAGCCCAGACAAAACATTCATATCTCCTCCCACAAGGTATGCCATAGGCATATACTGCCTAGAACCAAGAAACCAAAAGACGGGAGATGTAGCAATGCGCCACTTGATTGTACTTACTACGGCGGTTCTCACTACGGCCGTTCTTGGCGGCTGTGCAGGAATCGACAATACAAACCGAAGATTTGCAGACGTCGATGCAAAAATCAAAGCGCTGGAAGACAAGACCGGTGGCGAGACTAGGGCGCTTGACGAAAAAGTCAGTGCATTAGGGGCCAAGCATGATGCAGATCTTGCAGTAGTGTCCGCCAAATCGGCAAAACAAAGCGCCGACATCAGCCGGCTCGACAAAAACATTCAGGACGCCATGGAGCGAGCCAACGCCGCGCACCAGCTCGCTGAA
>Ga0265327_10004570_pt1 | contig 12190 bp, 9 predicted proteins | sample 41621metaG_FD_202089 | JGI IMG/M metagenome (GOLD analysis project Ga0265327, IMG submission 202089) | Rhizosphere microbial communities from Carex aquatilis grown in University of Washington, Seatle, WA, United States - 4-16-21 metaG | ecosystem: Host-associated > Plants > Roots > Rhizosphere >...
ACGGACCAGTTCCCCATCCCCGAATAAGCACCCCGCGTTCCATACATACCGCCTCAAACGCCCCGCGTTTTGGCGGTATGTTTTTGCTGGGAGGCAGCATGGTCCCCGCCGATGGGTTATTTGTCTACGGGACGCTTCGCGAGGGTGGCACCAACCACGCATGGCTGCTGCGCACCCACCCCGAGGGCCTCACCCGTGCCTGGGTAGCCGGACGGCTTTTCCATCTTCCCGCTGGTTACCCCGCCCTGGTCCCAGGTCCCGAGCCCGACACACCGCCGCCCAGCCCTGGATGGGTGGTGGGCGATTTTGTGGGTTATGACGACGTGGGCGAACTGGACAGCGCCCTGGTAGATCTGGACCCGCTCGAAGGCGTTGAAGAGGGTCTTTTTACACGGACCGTCCTCCCCTTGATTCTGGACAGTGGGCATCGGTACCAGGCCTGGGTCTATGTGTTCCATGTGGAACGGCTGCCACGACTCGAGCGGGACGCCACCGAAATTCTAGGCGGGGACTGGGGCGCCTACCTATAAGAACAGCGCGCTCGCCCGCGCTGTTCAGTGGATGGATCAGTCTGGCTACAGGTTCAGCTTGGGCTGCTCACCGCTTTCATCGGGACCGGGGTGGGCCACTTCGGCTTCACTCAAATCATCCTCTTCATCCAGGGCCATGGCACTGGCATCAATCTTGGCGAGGCCCACCACGCGGTCATCGGCGCTGGCCAGCTTGAGCAGGCCCACGCCCTGGGCGTTGCGGCCGGTCTTGCGGACCTCGTCGATGAGGAAGCGGATGACCATGCCTTCCTGGCTGATGAGGAGGCAGCCCTCGCCGGGCTTGACCAGCTTGAAGCCCACCACCTGACCATTGCGGACCCCGGCGCGGATGTTGATGACGCCCGTACCTCCGCGACCCTGGAGGCGGTAGTCCTGCACCAGGCTTCGCTTGCCATAGCCCTTCTCGCAGACCGTCAGCAACATGCCGTGGTCTTCCGTGCTCTCATCTGGCTCAACGCCTTCCGGAAGATCCGGAAGGGGATCGGCCACTTCCATGTCCACTATGTGGTCCTTGGCGGCCAGCTTCATGCCGCGAACGCCGGTGGTGGCACGCCCTGTGGCACGGACATCCTCTTCGGGGAAACGGATGGCCTTGCCCTGGGCAGTGGCCAGGACGATCTGCTGGCTGCCTGTGGACCGCCGCACTGCCACCAGGGCGTTGCCCTCGTCGATGTTGAGGGCGATGAGGCCATTGGCCCGGATGTTGGCGTAGGCGGCCAGGCTGGACTTCTTGATGGTGCCGTCGCTGGTGGCGAAGACCAGGTTCTCCCCTTCCGGGAAGTCCCGGAGGGCCATGAGGGTCACCACGTTCTCCCCGTCCTTCAGGGAGATGAGGTTGCGGATGTGCTTGCCGCGGGTGGAGGCGGCCGCCTCTGGCAGGTCGTAGACCTTGAGGGCATAGACAATGCCCTTGTCGGTGAAGGCCATGAGGGTGTCATGGGCCTTGGTCATAAAGAGCTGCTCGACGAAATCTTCATCCTTGGTCTTCATCCCCACCTTGCCCTTCCCGCCACGCCGCTGACGGCGGTAGGCGTTGAGGTCGGTGCGCTTGATGTAGCCCGCTTTAGACATGGTGACGACCATGGGGTCATCCGGCACGACGTCCTCCATGCGGATCTCGCCGGAATAGCCGGTGATCTCCGTGCGGCGGTCATTGCCGAACTGCTCAGCCACCTGCTGGAGCTCTTCCTTGATCACCTTCAGGAGCAAGCTCTCGTCAGCCAAGATGGCCTTCAGCTTGGCGATGGTCTTTTCAAGTTCTGCCAGTTCATCAAGAATCTTCTCCCGCTCAAGGCCCGTGAGACGCTGGAGCCGCATGTCCAGGATGGCCTGGGCCTGCACGGCCGAGAGACAGAGGGTGGGGTCTTTCTTGAGGGCCGCAGCCGTGGCAAAGGCCCCGGCCATGAGGCCGGCCTTGGCCTCTTCGGGGCTCTTCGCAGCACGGATGAGCTTGATAACCGCATCCAGGTGGTCCAGGGCGATCTTGAGACCCATCAAGACGTGATGGCGCTCCTCGGCCTTCCGCAACTGGAACAGGGTGCGACGGGTGACCACCTCGCGGCGGAACCCGATGAACTCCTGTAGGATCTCGCGGAGCGTGCAGACCCGGGGTTGACCGTTGACGATGGCCAGCATGGTAATGGGGAAGCTGTTCTGGAGTTGGGTCTGCTGGTAGAGCTGGTTCAGGACGATGTCGCTGGGCTCATTCTTCTTCAGCTCGACCACCAGGCGGATGCCCTCGCGGTCGGACTCGTCCCGCAGGTCGCTGATGCCATCGATCTTCTTGTCGCGCACCAACTCGGCGATCTTCTCGATGAGGGTGGACTTGTTGACCTGGTAGGGCAGTTCGGTGAACACGATCTGTTCGCGGTCACCCGCACGCTTGATCTGCTCCACGTGGGACTTGGCCCGTACCACACAGCGGCCACGACCCGTGCGGTAGGCATCCAGCACGCCTTCGGTCCCCAGCATCATGCCGCCGCCCGGGAAATCAGGCCCCTTGATGTGGGCCATGAGACCGTCGAGCCCCAGGGCTGGATTGTCAATGAGGTCCACCAGGGCGCCACAACACTCTCGGAGGTTGTGGGGAGGAATGCTGGTGGCCATACCCACGGCGATGCCCTGGGAACCATTCACCAACAGGTTGGGGAAGCGGGAGGGCAGGACGAGGGGCTCCTCCATGCTGCCATCGTAGTTGGGGCCAAAATCCACCGTGTCCTGGTCGATGTCGCCCATCAACTCCGCGGCGAGCCGGGACAGGCGGGCCTCGGTGTAACGCATGGCCGCCGCAGAGTCGCCGTCAATGGATCCAAAGTTGCCCTGGCCATCCACCAGCACGTGGCGCATAGAGAAAGGCTGAGCCATGCGAACCAAGGTGTCATAGATGGCCGAGTCGCCATGGGGATGGTACTTACCCATCACATCACCGACGGTGCGGGCTGACTTCTTGTAGGCCCGGTTCCAGTCGTTGCCGGCTTCCTTCATGGCAAAAAGCACGCGGCGGTGCACAGGCTTGAGGCCATCACGGACATCAGGCAGGGCCCGGCCCACAATGACACTCATGGCGTAGTCCAGGTAGGACTTCCGCATTTCTTTTTCAATTTCCAACGGCTCGATTCGGTTCTGGTTCATGTGTCTTCCGGTGTTCTACGTGGAACGCTGCGCGATTGGGCTGATTAACAAGGACTTAGATGTCGATGTTTTCGGCCAGGAGCGCATTGGTCTCGATGAAGCGGCGGCGGGGTTCCACGGCATCACCCATGAGGATCGTGAAGATCTCGTCGGCCTCGACGGCATCATCCACCCGGACCTGCAGCAGGGTGCGGCGTTCGGGATCCATGGTGGTCTCCCAGAGTTGCTCTGGGTTCATTTCGCCGAGACCCTTGTAGCGCTGGATGCCTAGGCCACGTTTGCCCTCGTCCATGACCATGACCAGCATGGCCTCGGGGTCCGAGAAGACCTGCTCCTTGCCGAGCTTGGTGGGGCCTTCCTCACCTTCTTCGTCTTTTTCCCTGGCGACGTCTTTGGCGTCCTTCAGGCGACGGAGGCGCAGTTCGCCTCCATGGAAGGCCGCCAGTTCGACCTTGAGGGCAGCCAGACGCCGGAATTCACCCCAGTGGGCCACCTGGGTGTCGATCCAGAGGGTGATGGGACGGCTCAGGTGCATGCGCACCACCCTCAAGCGGTGGTTGGCGGGAATGGTTGTGGCGGGCTCCTCGCCCTCCGCGGCCAACTCGATGGCGTCCGTGGTCTCCAACTCGCAGGTGCCCAGCTTCTGCTTCACGATGGCGGCACCCAGTTCTTCGAGGTTCTCCCGCGTGGTGAAGCGATCGGCATCCAGCAGGCCTTCGGCCAGCAGGGCGTCCACCAGGGGGCGGGCATAGCCGCGGCGGCTCAGCTTGCCGTAGAGCTGTTGGACCTCGCCCCATTTCTTCATCTCACGCACCAGGACGGCACCCTTGCGCTCGCTGCCGTCGGGCAGGGTCAGGCTCCAGCCATCCAGGGCCTTATTGAAGAGGAACTCCTCCAGCGCCCGCTCGTCCTTGAGGTATTTCTCGGTCTTGCCCTTCTTCACCTTGTAGAGCGGTGGCTGGGCAATGTAGAGGTGACCCCGCTCCACCAGCTCGGGCATCTGCCGATAGAAGAAGGTGAGCAGCAGGGTGCGGATGTGGGAGCCGTCCACGTCGGCGTCGGTCATCAGCACGATCTTGTGGTACCGGAGGTTCTCGACCTTGAACTCCTCCTTGCCGATGCCCGTGCCCAGGGCCTGGATCAGCACCCGGAGTTCATTGTGGCTGAGGATCTTGTCGAAGCGGGCCTTCTCAACGTTCAGCACCTTGCCCTTGAGGGGCAGGATGGCCTGGGTGGCCCGGTGGCGGCCCTGCTTGGCGCTGCCGCCGGCGGAATCACCCTCCACCAGGAAGATCTCGCTGAGGGCGGGGTCCTTCTCCTGGCAGTCGGCCAGCTTGCCGGGCAGGCCACCGCCGTCCAGGGCACCCTTGCGCCGGGTGAGCTCGCGGGCCTTGCGGGCCGCTTCGCGGGCGCGGGCGGCCTCAATGGCCTTTTCCAGGATGGCCTTCGCCTCCCGGGGGTTTTCCTCGAAGAAGGCGGAGAGCTTCTCGTAGACGATGGTCTGGACGATGCCCTTCACCTCGCTGGAAACGAGGCGATCCTTGGTCTGGCTGGAAAACTTGGGATCAGGAACTTTGGCACTAACGACGGCCGTCAATCCCTCGCGAACGTCTTCGCCCGAGAGGCTCACCTTGGCGCTCTTGAGCAGGTTGTTCTTCTCGGCGTACGAGTTGATGACGCGGGTCATGGCGGCCCGGAAGCCCTCCAGGTGCGCGCCGCCATCCCGGTTGCGGATGTTGTTCGTGAAGCAGTACAGGGTCTCCTGGTAGGAGTCGTTCCACTGGAGGGCGACCTCCACCGTGGTGTCCTGCTTCTCGTCCTTGATGTAGATCGGGGGCTTGTGGAGCACCACCTTGTTGCGGTTCAGGTGTTCCACGAAGGAGGCGATGCCACCGGCGTTCACGAAGTCGTGGGTGTCGCCCGTGCGCTCGTCCGTGATGCGGATGTGGACGCCTTGGTTGAGGTAGCTCAGCTCGCGCAGGCGCTGGCTCAGCGTCTCGAAGCTGAACTCAAGGACGTTGTTGAAGACCTCGGGATCGGGCTGGAATTTCACGCGGGTGCCCCGCCGGGCCGTGGGGCCCACCTTGCGCAGGGGGGCGTCGGCCTTGCCCTGGGAGAAGCTCATGGCGTATTCCTGGCCATCCTTCCAGACCGTGAGCCAGAGCTTGGAAGACAAGGCATTCACGCAGGACACGCCCACGCCGTGGAGACCGCCGGACACCTTGTAGGCATTCTTGCCCTCGGTGCTGGTGTTGTCGAACTTCCCACCCGCGTGGAGCACCGTCATGATCACTTCCGCCGCACTGCGGCCCTCTTCCTTGTGGATGTCCACCGGGATGCCGCGGCCGTCGTCTTCCACGGTGCAGCTGCCGTCGCCGTGCAATATCACGTCCACGCGCTTGCAGAAGCCCGCCAGGGCTTCATCCACAGAGTTGTCGACGACTTCGTAGACCATGTGGTGCAGACCGCTGCCGTCATCGGTGTCGCCGATGTACATGCCGGGCCGCTTCCGGACGGCTTCGAGATCGCGCAAGACCGTGATGTTGTCGGCGGTGTAGCTGTCGGTTTCCAGGGGGGTGTGCACGCGTGCGCTAAGGACTTCTTCAGACATCAAGACTCACTTGGTTGGGTACGGTGAAGTGCGGTGTTCCAGCGCAGCTCAGGCGGTGGCGCTGTTGGCGAAACGAACAGGCATCAGGACATAGCGGAAGCTGAAGTCCTCAAGGCTGGGCGACATGAACACGCCCTGGCCCACTTCGTCCTTGAACTGGTAGACGACCTCCTCGCCCGGCAGCCGCTCCAGCAGCTCAGTGAGGTAGTCGATGTTGAAGGCCAGCTCGAAGGGCTGCTCTTCGCCCGTGAAAGGGAGGGTCGCCTGATTCACGCCTTCGTCGGGATGCTGGAAGACCGTGCGCAGATTGGGGAATTCGTAGAACAGGCGCACATTCTTGTTGTAGTCGTCCTTCTTCAACCCCACGAACCGCAAGGTGCGAAGGAAGACTTCACGATCCATGATCACGCGCTTCGGGAGCTCGGCCGGGAGGACCTTCTCATAGGCGGGGTAGTTTCCTGTGACCAGGCGGGTGCTGAACTTGAGGCCAGGCTGATCCAGGAAGAGCGTGGTGCCATCCCAGCAGAGTTCTACTTCACCTTCATCGCCCAGCAGCGTAGGAATCAGATCCAGAGCGCGCTTGGGGACGATGAGACGGACCTCATCCTTGAGCTTCGTGTCGCAGGGGACTTCGGCCACAGCCAGTCGGAAACCGTCGGTGGAGACTACCCGCACATGGTGCTTGGAGAGGTGCAAGAGCACGGCGGAGAGCGTAGGCTTGGTGGCGTCCTTGCTCACCGCGATGGAGCCCAGCTGGATGGCCCGCTTGAGACGCAGCACAGGAATCTTCACAATGGGAAGATCCTTGCCGGGTGCGGGAAGTTCCGGGAAGCCTTCGCCAGGCTGGATGTTGTGCTCGGAGTTCATGCCCTTGGCGCGGAGCCAGAGGCGGCCACCTGCATCGGGACATTCCAGGCTCAGGATACCCTCCGGGAATACCCGCACAGTCTCAATGAACTTCTTGCCAGGCACAGCCATCGTCCATTGCCCCTGACCTTCACCGGGCACCGTGGCCTCAAAGGCCAACTCCATGTCCGTGGCCTTCATCACCACTTCCTTAGGTCGCACGTCGACGAGGATGTGTTGAAGGATCGGAAGGGTCACCCGCCGGTCGAGGGCATGCTTCAGCAGACCCAGTGTCCGGTCAAGACGATCCTTGGAAACCTGTAACTGAAGATTCATGAATCACCCTTGATGATGCTGAGGACCTGGGCAACCTGTGGAAAGTCGTGTCAAACCCCTATCCTACCGGAGTTTCACGACCCGGGACAGGCTGTGGAAAGCCCCTTGGAGCTTGTGGAACGAACCCAGCGAGGCACCTTTGTCGTGGTGGAGGACTTCCTGTGTGGATCTCGCAGAGCAACCTTGTGTGGATAAGTGTTTAAGGTTTATTAAATCAATGAATACTATTCAACAAGGCCTGGACCATCCTGTGGAATTCCGGATCCCGCTTCATTCGGTCCCTCACGGAGTCTATGGCATTCATCACCGTGGAGTGGTGCATGTTGAAGGATCGTCCGATATCCGCGAAGGGTACAGAGGCGATCTCCCTTGCGAGATACATGGCGACCTGCCGCGGAAGCAGGATGGCCTGCTGGCGCGAGCGCTTTTTCATTAGGTCAACAAAGGAGACGTTGAAGGTCTCTGCAGTCATTCGGAAGATGCGATCTGGATGCACCGGGGCTGTCGGTTCCTCCCCGCTTTGGCCCTGGAAGGCCGCGTGGGCCACTTCAAGGGAGGGTGGCACCCCAATGAGACTCGCCTGAAAGATGACGCGCGTGAGGAAGCCTTCCAGGTCGCGGACGCTGCCCTTGGCCTTGTGGGCAATGAAGGTCAGCACGTCCTCCGGAATGGGCGGCACATGGCGGAAATCCACATCCTCCAGTTTCTTTTTCAGGATCGCGATGCGTGTCTCGAAATCCGGCGGCTGGATGTCCGCTGTGAGGCCCCACTTGAAGCGGGTGATGAGCCGCTCATGGCAGCCCTCCAGTCGCTGGGGGGGTTTGTCGGAAGTGATGACGATCTGCTTCCCGTGCTGAAGCAGGTGTTCGAGGATGTGGAAGATCTCTTCCTGCGTGCGCTCCATCTTGCCGAGGGTCTGCACGTCATCCAGCAACAGCACGTCGTTCTGCTGGTATTTCTTACGCATGGGCTCGGTGTTCTTCGCACGGATTGCCACAGTCAATTCGTTAAAAAAATTGTCCACCTTGAGGTAGACCACCCGCAGCTTGGGATCGCGCTCCAGCAGGCCTTTGCCGATGCCCACCATGAGGTGGGTCTTGCCAAGCCCCGCGCCACCATAGATGAACAACGGGTTCATGCTCAGGGGCGTGGCTGCTTTTCCATAGCTGTCGACCACCGCCTTGGCAGCCGCAAAGGCCAACTGGCTGCCAGGTCCCACCACAAACCGGTCCAGCGTGTAGCGGTTGAAGAGGTGCGGGAATGCCACAGGGGCATCGGCCGCACCTGAAACCACATGCGCCGTCTTCTTGGGCGCGGGCTTGGGCTCGATGGTCGGTGCACCGTTGACGTGGAATTCCAGGCGAAGGTCCGCCAAGCCGCCTTGGGCGAGTGCGTCGTTGAACTCCTCCGGCAGCTGCTGTTCGATCCAGAGCTTGGCCGCTGCGCTCGGAACCTGGATCCACAGCGCCCCATCTTTGACGCGTAGGGGCTCACAAGGGGCGATCCACTCCTTGAAGCTGGCCTCTGGCAACTGCTTGGACAGGCCGAGGCGGATGGTGTCCCAGAGGGTTGTGGGATCGGCGGATCGCATGTGTGCACCAACATGGGTGGGACGGGGCGCGGGCACACACAGTCGGCGGAGGGCGCATCGCACGCTCCGACCACGCCTGGCTCGCGGGGGGGAACCCAATCTAGCATCCATCAGCCGGGGTGCGAGAGTGGAAATCCTCTTGAGGCCGAGGGGCCTCGCTGGTAGGCTCGAAGGTTCGTCCTCCTCCCCGGGAGGGGACCCCCGAGGTGGAATCATGAAGCGGACCTTTCAGCCCAACAACCGTCGTCGCGCCAAGACCCACGGCTTCCTGAGCCGCATGAAGACCAAGAATGGCCGTCTGGTGCTCAAGCGCCGCCGCGCCAAGGGCCGCCACGTCCTGGCCCTCTAGTCTCCTTCCGTGATCTACAGAGGCCGCTTCCGCACGGTGCGGCACAAAGACCACGCGGTTCCGACACCCCTGCCCCAGCCGTTGCTGGGGCGATCGTCGTTTCTGGATGTTCGCGCCTGGCCCAAGGTGGGCGTGGAGGGTCCCCTGCTGCTGGTGACCTCACCCAAGAAAACCGGTCCGGCCGTGCAGCGCAATCGATTCCGCCGCCAGGTGAGAATGGCATTCCTGGCCGATGTGGAACCCCTGTTGAACACCCACTGGGTGGTCTGGGTACGTCCGGGCCGCACGGCGCCACCGCTCCACACGATCCGCTACCAGGACATTGAAAGCCAGCTTCGGCTGGCCCTGCATCGCCTCCCCGCCTCGGATACCCCATGAACAATCGCAATGTCCTCTACTTCGTCATCGGCAGTGTCCTCCTCCTGGGGGGACAGTTCTGGCTGTCCTCCCGGTATGCGAAGCCTGTTCCCCGGGCTGAGGCACAGCAAGCTGTCGCCGTCCCCGCCAAGCCCAAGGAAACAGCTGCGGTGGAGGCTTCCCCCACGGCTCCGGTTGCGGTGGCGCAGCTTCAGGATGGTGTGAAGGCTGCCGACCCAGCGCTGACCCATACGCTGACCTCGGATGAATTCACCCTCACCTGGCAGGTGGCCACGGGCGCCCTCAAGCAGGTGATCTGGCGTCAGGACGGCACCACCTTTTTCCCCCAGACCTTCGCCGGACTCGGTGCCCTCAAGGGGGCCGGCTTCGAGACCGTTCGTGACGAGCGCACGCCGAACAGCACTGCCGTTGTCTTTGAGAACGCCGCGGGGGAGCGCCTCACCTACACCGTCCCCGCCCAGGGCCACGTGCTGAGGCTCGAGGCGGTGACCCCGCGCAATGCCCCGCTACTGCTGATCTCCAACCCCACGGTCGACGAGCCCGTGAAGCAGTTGGGCCGGGTGTTCTCACTGACTGAAAAGAGTGTCGAGGCCGTCACGTGGTCCGAGATGCTGCACGATCCGTTCTTCAGCTTCCTGGGTGCCAAACGCAAGGTGCTGCCTCCTTCCGCCGAACGCCTGGGCATGGATGCGGGCATTGAGAAGGATGCCAAGAGCCAGCGCAACCACTACTTCGCGGCCCTGTGGAAGCTGCCCCGTCTGGCTGGTCGCGATGCCGCTGGGTTTGAGCTCCTGCCCCAGGATGGACGCCTGGAGGCCTCACTGTACCTGGGGCCCAAAAAGGCTGAGCCGCTTCTGGCCTTCGAGAAGCCCTTCACCCAGGTCATCGACTATGGCTTCTTTGGCGCCGTGGCCCACCTGCTCTTCTGGATCCTCAAGAAGCTCCACGGTCTGATCGGCAACTGGGGCTGGTCCATCGTGCTATTCACGGTGGTCATTCGCCTGGCCACCTGGACCCTGAACACCAAGCAGACCATTTCCATGCTGCGCATGAAGGACTTCGAGCCGCACCAGAAGGCCATCCAGGCCAAGTACGAGAAATTCGGCAGCGACATGACCAAGAAGGCCGAGATGCAGAAGGAGCTCATGGAGCTCTACAAGAAGAACGGCCACAACCCCATGGGCGGCTGCCTGCCCATGCTCTTGCAGATGCCCATCTTCCTGGCCCTCTGGTCCATGCTCAACAACGTCTTCGAACTGCGTCACGCTCCATTCTTTGGGTGGATCACGGATCTCTCGGCCCGCGACCCCTACTTCATCTTCCCGGTGCTGATGGGTGTATCCATGTTTGCCCAGCAGGCCGTGACGCCTGCTGTTGGGGATCCGGCCCAGCGTAAGATGATGATGGTCATGATGCCGGTCATGATGACCTTCATGTTCGCGCAGAGCGCGGCAGGCCTTACGATCTACTACTTCGTCTTTAACATGATCGGCTTGGCCCAGACCTGGTGGGTCATGCGTTCTTACCAGCCCCAGCCCATCACGGTATAGGAGCTCGCCATGCGGAAAAGCGGCGCCCCCCTGGAGTCTGTTCCTGGGCTCATCGCCCGGTGGGGTGGCCTCCTGGGCTTGAGCCTGGAGGCTCGCTTCGCGCCCTCGGGGGACGAGGAAGCCTTTCCGAACCGCGTGGCTGTGGCCGGTCCCGACGCTGCCCTCCTGGGCGCCAACCGGGGCGTGGCCCTGGATGCCCTGCAGTTCCTGGTACATGAAGCCCAGGGCGAGCGGGAAGACCAGAAGCTGGCCTACCTCGACGTGAAGGGCGCCCGCCTTTTCCGCATGCAGGAAGTCATGGCCATGGGCCAATTCGCCGCCGCCAAGGCCCGCGAACTGGGCAACCACACGCTCGGGGCCCTCAGCGCCCGGGAGCGCCGTTGGGTGCACCTGGTGGTAAGCCGCGAGGCGGGTCTGGGCACCGAGAGCGAAGGCACTGGAACCTTCAAGCCTGTGAAGGTGTTCCGGAAGTAGACTGGCCCGGTGCATCCAGTTACCGACCCCATCTGCGCACCCGCCACGCCCCTGCTGCCTTCGGCGGTAACCCTGGTGCGCCTGTCGGGCGCGGGCCTACCAGGACGACTCGCTCCCCTGGTGAGCCTGCCGCCTCCCCGACGAGCCGCAGTGCGCGGCCTCCACTGGGACGGGTTTGAGGAGAAGGCCCTGGTGCTGTTCTTCCCGGGCCCGGCCAGTTACACCGGCGAAGATGTCGTGGAGTTCCACATCCACGGGAACCCGCTCTTGGCGCAACGGCTGATGAGGCACCTGGGCAGCCTTGGGATTCGTCCAGCTGAACCCGGGGAGTTCACCCGCCGGGCCCTGCTCAACGGGAAACGGGATCTGTTGGAGGTTGAGGCCCTCCGGGACCTGGTGGCGGCACAGACTGACACCCAGATCCGCCTGGCCCAGGCCCGGGCCGGGGCCCACCCCCCCTGGATCAGTGAGGCCCGGCGAATTCTGGCGCCCTGGATGGCCAGGGCTGAAGCGGCTGTGGATTATGGGGAAGAAGAGGGGATCACATTGAATCCAGGGGCCTTGTTGCATGAGCTGCTGCCTCTTTTGGAGCGGTTCCACGTGGAACAAGCCCGAGCACACGCCGGGAAGCATTTGCGGGATGGCATCCGATTGGCGCTGGTCGGGCGGCCGAATGCGGGGAAAAGCACCTTGTTCAACGCGCTCGCCGGTGAGGACCGGGCCATCGTGACCGACATCCCAGGCACGACTCGAGATGTCCTCGAGGTTCGTTGTGAGTGGCGAGGGCTTCCTCTCCGTCTGTTCGATACAGCCGGCCTGCGTTCAACCGACGATCCCGTGGAGCGACTGGGGGTGGCCCGGGTGGGGCCCGTC
>Ga0265327_10004572_pt1 | contig 12184 bp, 17 predicted proteins | sample 41621metaG_FD_202089 | JGI IMG/M metagenome (GOLD analysis project Ga0265327, IMG submission 202089) | Rhizosphere microbial communities from Carex aquatilis grown in University of Washington, Seatle, WA, United States - 4-16-21 metaG | ecosystem: Host-associated > Plants > Roots > Rhizosphere...
CGCATCTTGTTTAAATTCAAGCGTGTATTTGGGCCGTTTATGTTTAATTTGATTACTCATGGTCACCTCTGTTGATATTATAAATCTGTCTTGAGAAGTGTCCGGTTTAATTAGACCATTTCACTCTGCCGTGTAGGCAGCTTAGAAATATTATTTTTGTGAAGGTAACGATCTTTGTGGGTTCTCTGCCGTGTAGGCAGCTTAGAAATGCTTAAAGCTGGCCTTGCAAAGCTACGACAAGTTCTCTGCCGTGTAGGCAGCTTAGAAATGGAATCTCAACTCGGCAAAGGCGCGAGGTTACGCGAGGTTATATTAGGCCGCCGAATTAGGAGAAGGGTAAGCAAGGCTACAACTTTACTCAAATTTACCCACAAGGTCTTTTTACGTTTGTCGGTTTTACGACAATTCTATTATCTTTGCGCTGCATTGTTCTGTCGGCATTGCGCCAATCAAGGTTTTCCTCCCGCTATTTCTGCCGAATAAACAGTTGGCAAGTGTTTTGCATAATCCCTGATAAAGGTATTTTGTTCCGATCTTTGTAGTCACCCTTATCACGGTTTAAGCCATGAAAATTTCAACTCGCACTATCATCATCGACGACACCACGCTCCGGGACGGCGAACAATCGGCCGGGGTGGCTTTTTCGCTGGACGAAAAGCTGGCGATTGCAACGCAGTTGGCCGGCTTGGGCGTACCTGAACTGGAAATCGGCATTCCGGCCATGGGCGCGGTGGAGCGCGAGGAAATTAAGGCGATTGCGGCTTTAGGCTTGCCGTCAAAGCTGCTGGTTTGGTCGAGAATGCGCCGCGATGATTTGCATGCTTGTTTGGGCTTGAATGTGGACAAGGTCGATTTATCCATATCGGCTTCGGATCAACATATTCAGCACAAGCTTAAACAAAGTCGGCAATGGGTGTTGGATACGCTTAGCAGTTGTGTCCAGGAAGCGCGAAGCTTGAATATGGAAGTGTGCGTGGGCATGGAAGACGCCTCGCGCGCCGATGTCGATTTTTTGATACAGATGGCCGAAGCCGCGCAACGGGCCGGGGCGAGCAGAATCCGTTTCGCCGATACGGTCGGTATTATGGAACCGTTCGGCGTCTTCGAAACCATTAAAAAACTAAGAGCGGCCACCGATTTGGAAATCGAAATGCATGCGCATGACGATTTAGGCTTGGCTACCGCCAATACGCTGGCGGCGGCGTTGGCCGGCGCGACTCATGTCAATACCACGGTTAACGGCTTGGGCGAACGCGCGGGCAATGCGGCCTTGGAAGAAGTGGTGGTGGGTTTAAAACAGTTATACGGTATTGAAACCGGGATTAATCTGCACAATTTCCCGGCGCTTTCCGAACAGGTTGCGAACGCATCGGGCGATGCCATCGGCAGCCGGAAAAGCCTGATCGGCAAAAGCGTGTTCAGTCATGAAGCCGGTATCCATGTCGATGGCTTGTTAAAGGACCCGAATAATTATCAAGGCGTCGATCCGGCGATTGTCGGGCGCAGCCATCAACTGGTGCTCGGTAAACATTCAGGCACTCAAGGTGTGATTCACGCTTATCAACAAATAGGCATAGCGGTCAGTCGAATACAGGCGCAAGCCTTATTAACCCAGGTTAGGCGCTTTGTCAGTGATACCAAAAGATCACCGAAAGCCGAAGAGCTTAATCTTTTTCATCAAAATCTTTAGAGGGCGATCGTCATGAACGAACATAAAGAACTGCCATCAAACGAACCGGAAGTTAAAGATACTTTAGAAATACCGGATCAGGACGATCTTTATCCCGGTTCTTTTTTCAGGATACCCGGTCCGCCGAGGTTGGGCAAAACAGGCTGGAGTTTGAATTAATTGCAGTATGTTCCTACGTACTGAATTACAGCCGTTAAGTTAAGAAAGTAGGTAGCAAAAAAATGTTAAGCAAGTAGCGCGCGCCGTGTCCGCCAAAGGGATAACAAAGGTTTTCTCAGGCATTCGAAAAGGCGCGCACGGCACGCCCTACAGCAGTGTGAGTTTTTATTTGATTTAACATTAACTTTCACAGCATTCCCATGCTCCGGCCTGGAAATGCAGTATTCGGCGCTCCAGCATTGTGATGATTCGGCTGTCGTTTGGAAACTAGATTGATCACCTCCGCACTCAACAGGAGCATAAAAATGGTTATGGCTATATCGGATAACATGATAACTAAAGCACAAAAGCCGCAAGGCTTTCTGGCCCAATGGCATGAAGATGTCTACTGTGTCTTTGGCCGCGACCCCGCAGCGCATAGCGTTTGGGAAATATTGCTGACTTATTCCGGCGTTCATGCGGTGCTGATGCATCGGATCAGCCACCGGTTATGGAAAGCGAACTGGAAATTGACCGCCAGGATTTTAGCCGCGTTCGCCAAAATGTTTACCAATGTGGAAATTCATCCCGGCGCCACTATCGGCAGACGGCTGTTTATCGATCATGCGTTAGGCGTAGTGATCGGCGAAACCACGGAAATCGGCAACGATGTCACTTTGTATCATGGCGTGACGCTGGGCGGCACCACCTGGAACAAGGAAAAACGTCATCCGACCTTGGGCAATAATGTGCTGGTAGGCTCGGGAGCCAAGATTCTTGGGCCGATTACTTTAGGCAACAGTGTCCGCGTCGGCGCTAACTCGGTGGTGATTAAAGACGTGCCGCCTTGCTGTACGGTGGTCGGTATTCCGGGGCGTATTATCCAAACTAAAGGTACACGAATTCAAAATCGGCACGGCATCGATTTGGATCATCATCTGATTCCCGATCCGGTCGGCAAAGCGATTGCCTGCTTGATCGAGCGAATTGACGAGTTGGAAGCTAAACAAAGCGAATCCTCGAAGATTGTGACTGAAGACAGTTGCGATCATTGCGAAGCCGAAAATGTATGCACTCCGAAAAAAGACAGTCCGGTAAAACTGTCGGCGAGGTTATAAATAATGGATTTGTTGGATTTTGAAGCGCAAGGGCTGTATTTCGAGCAACCCGATGTCGCCGGTGTTGAACAATTAATAGCTGCGGCGTCCGAGAATTACGCCAATGGCGATGCCGAGTTGTTTTTACTGCAAGCTTACTTTATTGCGCCCGAGTCGTTAAATGTATTGATCGCTTTAAACCGTTTTTATTATTACCAGCACCGGCTGGAGGAGGCTTTAGCCGCAACCGCCAAGGCTTTGGTGGTGATCAGGCCGACGATAGCTTTTCCGGACGATTGGCGCGATTTGCACATCGGCCATATTACCGGGGCTCCAGCCAATTTATTAACTCATATCAGGATGTATTTGTTTACCCTGAAAGCGATTGGTTTTTTGAATATGCGCTTGGAGAACCTGGATTTGAGTCAGGCGATTTTTGAAAAGCTGGTCGAGCTTGATAGCAAGGACAGAATCGGTGCGCAGGGATTATTGGAGCTGGTGATCAGGCGTAAAGCCGATAGGGTCGGGTAAGGCGCTGTTGAAGCTGGACGCTGGATTTATCGTTCCCACGCTCCGGCGTGGGAATGTAGGAGTAGACGCTCCAGCGTCACGAAACCGTGGGGCGCGAGTGTTTAAACGTAAAACAGATGTAGGTTGGGTAAGCGCAGCGTAACCCAATATTTTTGACCCCGATTGTTTGAGTTGTGCTGCGCTGACTCAAGAACTAACTGGAGCAATATCATGATGAAAAAAGAGTTAACCGAATCATTTCTGACCATTATGCCTATAGTGGCCTTTGTTATTCTGGCGCTTTATCTTTTAATGCAGGATGTCTCTTCAGTCGGTCCCCTTTAAATTACCGGAGAAAACCCATGAGTTTTGAAGAAGAAATGGAAGAAATGGAATCGGCGGAAGATTTCCTACAGTACTTCCAATTGGACTATGAGCCTAGTGTGGTGCATGTCAACCGTTTGCATATTCTGCAACGCTTTCATGATTATTTACAACAAGCCGCCGATGAGATGCCGGAAGACGAGGCGCCGAAACGGGTGGTTTACAGTAAACTTTTACAACGGGCTTATCAGGATTTTGTCGAATCCGATGCGCAAACAGAAAAAGTTTTTAAGGTGTTTGGGATGGCTGAAGCATCGCAAACAGCGTTTGTGTCTTTAAGCGATATAAAAACATGAACCCCGATCGCTTCGACGAAGGTCGATTTGAATTTGGCGAATCGGTCCGGGTGACCAGAAATGTCCGTAACGACGGCACTTATCCCGGCATGGACGTCGGCACTTTATTAGTGCGCCGGGGCAGTGTGGGCAATATCCTGAACGTGGGGACTTTTCTGCAAGATCAAGTGATTTATACCGTCCATTTCCTGTCTGTTGACCGCATGGTGGGCTGCCGACTGGAAGAGCTGATCGGCGGCGATGAACCTTGGAATCCCAGCCGTTTCGAATTTAGGGATAAAGTTGTTTGTACGATTAACTTAAGTCTTCAGGGTAATATTGTGTTTCCCAAAGACACGGAAGGCGAAGTTTTTAAGGTTATTAGGGATAACGAGTTGATTCAATACCATGTCGCTTTTCAGGGTAGAGTTCTGCAAGTACCCGAGACAGCACTTGCTCCAGCGCACCCTGAGTCATTTAACGAACCAGAGCTTTGATATGACTGTACTTGAAAAACCTATCCAGCTGGACACTTACAATTTATTAAGGGCGGCTTTAAGTTTATTCAAAAAATCGCCTTATGAGCTGGAGGAGGCTGAGTTACAGCAAGCCAAAACTCAAGCTTTAAATGAGTTCAGGATTGAGAGCCGGGTGTTGAATACGCCCGAAGCGGCGGCCGTCATCATTACCGAACAGGAATTGCAACAAGCCTATCAGGAAATTCGCGGGCGTTATGATGATGAGGACGCTTTTTTCAGCGATTTGGAAAAAAACCAGCTTAACCAAGACAGTTTGCAAGCGGCATTGTACCGTCAGTGTAAGGTCAATACCGTGCTGGAAGTGGTTGCCGGCCGCGCACCGGCGGTCAGCGATGTCGATATAGGCATTTATTACCAGCTGCATCCCGAGCAATTTCATCGCCCGGAACGGCGCGAAGCCTGCCATATCTTCATCAGCATTAACCCTGATTATGCTGAGAATACTGCCGAAGCGGCTTTGCTGCGCGCCCAGGAGCTTTGCGATAAATTGCGCAAAAAACCGCACAAATTTGCCGACTTGGCGCTAAGGCATTCCGAGTGTCCTACCGCTTTACAAGGCGGCGTTCTGGGTATAGTGTCGCGGGGTACGCTGTATCCTGAACTGGATGAGGTGCTGTTCAAGTTAAAATCCGGTGAAGTCAGTGAGGTCGTCAAGTCGGAAATCGGCTTTCATGTACTGTTATGCAAAAGCATACAAAAGCCTGAAACCCTGTCTCTGGCTAAAGCAACGCCGAAAATACGTCAATTAATGAACGATCGCGCCCGGCGTACCTGCCAGCGCGCTTGGATAGCCGGTTTATCCGGTCCTGAATCAGGGGGAAACAGATCATGAGCGATAAAGAAGTCAAACACTGTTCTTTTTGCGGCATAGAGCAATCCGCTTCGGTACCTTTAATTGCCGGTAGCGAAGGTTATATTTGCGGGGCTTGTGTGTCCTTAGCCAATCAGGTGGTCAGCAATTGGAGCCGGAAAAAAGAGCTTTCCGAAATGCAGGGCGCGTTGCCTATTCCGGCAAAAATAAAAGAGCATCTGGATCAATATATTATCGGACAACATCTGGCTAAAGAAATTCTGGCTGTTGCTGTTTACAACCATTACAAACGTTTAAAGCACGAAAGCGGCGACGTGGGCTTGGGCGAGTTCGACAAGGATGTGGAAATCGGTAAATCCAATATTTTGTTAATCGGGCCGTCGGGGACCGGAAAGACCTTATTAGCCAGCACCTTGGCTAAAATCGTCGGGGTGCCGTTTGTGATCGCCGACGCGACAACGCTGACGCAGGCCGGTTATGTCGGCGATGACGTGGAAAATATTCTGGTCAGGCTGCTGGATGTTGCGGAAGGCAATATGACCAATGCCGAATGGGGCATCGTTTATCTGGATGAAATCGACAAAATCGCCCGTAGTCCGGAACAACAAACCGGTACCCGCGATGTGTCCGGCGAAGGTGTGCAACAGGCCTTGCTGAGATTGGTTGAAGGTTCCCAGGTTAAGATTCCGGCTAAAGGACGCAACAAGGACGGCGAGACCACGATGGACACGCGCAATATTCTGTTTATTGCCGGCGGTTCGTTTCCGGGCCTGGAAAAACATGTTGAAAAACGCTTGGTGCCGACTAATTCCGCTATCGGTTTTCATGCCGAAGTGAATAATCCCGATAAAAAACCGGCATTGGAAGACATGCTGAATGCGACGCAGCCCAGCGATTTACGCAAGTTCGGCTTGATTCCCGAGTTTATCGGCCGCTTCCCGGTGCTGGCGCCGTTGGAGCCGCTGGATGTCGATGCCTTGATTCAGGTGTTAACCGAACCTAAAAATGCGTTGGTTCGTCAGTATCAGCAACTGTTTGCTTACGAAGGCGTGGAGCTGAAATTCGAACATGAGGCTTTGATTGAAATCGCCCAAAAAGCGATAGAACGCGAAACCGGAGCGCGCGGTTTACGCAGCATCATGGAGCAGATTTTGCGTAAAACCATGTTCGATATTCCATCCGTCGATGATGTTGAGCAATGTATTGTCGATGCCGATACCGTTAAAGGCGAAGGCGAGATCAAGTTGATCAGAAAGGCGGAAGCCAAACTCAGGCAGCAGGCGGGCTAGAGTGCGGCAAGGCGTATTGATGAATAATGGAACCCGGATCAAACCGATTTATCGTTTCCACGCTCCGGCGTTACTGCGATTAAGTTAAGGCTGGACAGTCCCTTCTCCCTCCGGGACAAATCCGCCGGGAGCGGATTTGCACTCGCCCGTAGGGTGCCGGACAGGAGAGTCCGGCATGATTAGGTTAGGATGAGGGGATTAAATAAGGCTTTTTTCCTTATTTTTATTCTCCTCACCCCAACCCTCTCCAGCAGGATGCCTACATGGATGTAGGTAAGTAGAGCAATGCAGGAGCAATTGCCGAGAGGGAGCTTTTTTCTTAACTTAATGGCAGTGACGCTCCGGCGTACCCTCTGGGGCATAAATGGCAACGCCGGAGCGTTGCCGACCGAATTCCCACGCCGGAGCGTGGGAGCTATCTAATGACGAGAACCTTATGAAAACCGAAGATAAAATCCACAAGCAGTTGGCAGAAAATCCGATCATCTTGTACATGAAAGGCGTACCGACGAATCCGCAATGCGGTTTTTCAGCCAAATCGGTGGGCATACTCAATGAGACCAATATCCCTTACGCCTATGTAAATGTGTTGGAAGCACCGTTTATTCGCGAAAAATTGCCGAGCATTTCCCATTGGCCGACTTATCCGCAGTTGTTTGTTAACGCCGAACTGGTGGGCGGTTGCGACATTATCGAGGAAATGTCCAACAACGGCAGCTTATTGCCTTTATTAATCGCCGCCGCGCCGAAAAAAGCGGAAGCGGCAAACGATGCATTGAGCGCCGGCGAAGTTACTCAATTGGTGCAACAGGGCATTAACGACGCCAAAGTGATGATCGAAGGCGAGGGCTGTGATTTAACGATCACCGTGATCAGTTCGCAATTTAATGACTTATCAATAGTCAAAAAGCAGCAGTTGGTATTGGCTACCTTAAAAGAACCTTTGGCGTCCGGCAAGCTTCATGCCGTCAGCGTTAAAGCGTTTACGCCGGATGAATGGCAGGATAAGCAAAACGCAACAGGCTTGCTGCAAATACGCCATTAAATGGCCTCTGCTATGCAATGGATAAGGGTTTTTTACAGGGAAGGCAAAAAATAGATTTCCCACTTCCAGTCCTTGTCTTTAGCGGTGATATTTTTAAACTTTTTAACCTGTTTCGTTGGGATTATTATTAAGGCTCATGAAGACATTTATAAAAGTTGTGGAAATATGGGTTCCTAGCCAAGAAGGGACTCAGCTGGAACTGGCTACCGGTCTATACGGCGCGCTGACGGATTTTAAAACGGCCAGTGAGCAAAGCCGGTTCGATTACGGTCAAGGCTTGCCGGGGAATGCTTGGGCCGCGGCGCATCCGGTGGTAACAACGGAGTTTATACATTCCTGCTTTGAACGCACCCAAGCCGCTAAAACAGCCGGTTTAACTTGCGCTATCGCGTTACCGGTATTTTCGGGCGAGTTTTTAACGGCGGTGATTGTGTTTCTATGCGGAGGCGATGAACTCCACGCGGGCGCTATCGAAGTCTGGGCCAATCACCCCGATCGGGACAATGAACTGGGGGTGATAGACGGTTATTACGGCTCGCTGGACTATTTTGAGTTTATTTCAAAAAAAACCAAAATCATGAAAAGTTTCGGTTTGCCGGGACAGGTTTGGGAAAAAGGCTTGCCGGTACTGATGCCCGATCTTGGCGAATCGCAATCTTTTATCCGGGGCCGGGATGCAAAAAATGCCGGAATCACCACCGCTCTCGGTATTCCTTGGTCCGACAGGGCAGGGCAGGTTTATATCATGACCTTTCTTTCAGCCAAAGCCAGTCCTATCGCCAAACAGCTTGAAATATGGCTGCCTGACGATAAAAGGGAGCGTCTGGTTTTTAATGATGGTTTTAGCTGCAAGGCAAACGATTTAGCAGCCGTTTATAACGCCAAAACTTTCGCCAAGGGTGACGGCGTAATGGGCCGCGTATGGTTGACCGGGGTTCCGACTATCGTCGATGACTATGGTGTGGAGGGATCGACGGCTGCTTTGTTAATGCCGGTTATAAAACAAGGCGAGTTAACGGCGGTGATTGTTTTTTGTTTATAGAAAGGAACAAGATACCAACAGTTTTTTATTCTGTACGAGGACGCGAAGTTCATTGTTCGCGTCTCAGCGGTGCAAGTGTTAAATGGATTGATCTGTTATTGAGCTTACCCGCTCAGCGAGGAAATTATGGCTAAAGTAGGCGTTTTTTTTGGCACCGACACCGGCAATACCCGGCGGATTGCAAAAGATATCAGCACGGCATTAGGTTCGGCCATTGCGGCCAAACCGGTGAATATACGCAACGCCGAGGTGGCGGATTTACTGAAGTACGACACCTTGATTCTCGGTACTCCCACTTATGGCGAGGGTCAGTTGCCCGGCTTATCGACCGGTAATGCCACGGAAAGCTGGGAGGAGTTTTTGCCGAAGTTGGCAGGGCATGATTTTAGCGGCAAAAAAGTGGCGCTTTACGGCTTGGGTAATCAAAAAGGCTATCCGACAGAATTTGTCGATGCGATGTTTTATCTGTACGAGTCGTTTAAGCAATGCGGTGCAACCTTGATTGGCGCATGGGATAGCGACGGTTATAACTTTAAGCGGTCAAAGGCCGTCGTTGATAAGCGTTTTATCGGTTTGGTCTTGGATCAAGAAAATCAGAAAGAACTGAGCCCGGCAAGATTGGACGCTTGGTTGAAAATGCTGGCAGAGGCTTGGGCTTGAAGTCAGGATAAGTTATGGCAAACGACAAACTTAAACCGGCCTGTACCCGTCATGAACTGGATCAGGCCGGTTTTTTAATTCGGCATATCCATTTTAAAAAACAGCCGGTTTCGGCCATTATTTTCGCCTTTGAAGATAGCGTCTATGCCTATGTCAATCATTGCATGCATATGAATAGGCCGTTAAATTGCGAACAGGACGCTATTTTTGATGAAACCGGCTTGTATCTGCGCTGTTCGATGCACGGCTTTATCTTCGACCCTAAAACCGGAGAATGCCAAAGCCCGGTTTGTTTCGGGCAACGTTTGCAAGCGCTACGCCTGGAAGAAATTGACGGCACAATTTATTTTGCCGAAAAGCATTTGACCCTTATCGATTGAACGGTGCGAGCGATGATAGAAGAATTAGCGGTCGTGGTGAAAATAGAAAACCATCAAGTCTGGGTTGAAAGCGGAGGCAATAGCGCGTGTGGCGGTTGTCTGCAAAAAGCATCGTGCACTACCAATGCGCTAGGCAGTGTTTTGAAGAAAAAATCGGTGCCGGTCGATAGCGATATTCAGTTGAAAACCGGCGATCAAGTCATGGTCGCCATCGATGAAAACCTGTTGCTGCGCGCTTCTTTATTGTTATATCTGCTGCCGTTAATCGCTTTATTTACAGGCGCGGGTCTTGCCGACTGGTTGGCGACGGATAATGCGGATGTATGGATTGCCGGTAGCGCCATGCTGAGTTTTTTGTTTTCGTTGTGGCTAATTAATAAAGCGCAAAGTCTGTTGATAATGAACTATTACGCCAGACCTGTCGTGGTCAGAAAGATTTAATCGTGTATCGCTATGAATGTTTGGTCTATCAACAAAGATACCCCGCTTAAGCTGCTGCTATTGGAACTGGTGCATCGTTACGGCGAAAATACCTTGGGCTTGAATAATCGGGAACAACATTTTCAGGCTATCGAGTTATGCCTGCTTAACGATCCCAGCCTTTCCGCTTATATCTATACTTTCGGCCAGAACGCAGGCCGTTACGGCATTGATCTGAGGTACCCCATTGCCACCAATAATATTGTCGGGGAAAGTGAAAACCTGAGCTTGGATCAAGTCATAGAGATTATTTCCATTCATTTATTTTCTTAACTTCCAGCCATTATGAATCAAGAGCAACAACCTGAATTTCGTTATTTTGTCAGTTACAGCGGCGTTAAACTACCGTTAAAGCTGGTCAATGAAATTACCGAAGACAGCCTGAATAACCGAAACACTTATTACCGCAGTCATTTTGATGGCGAGGATAGAATGCTGCTGTGCCAGAAAATCGTTTACGGCGAAGTTGAATCCGAGCATCGGTATCATTATTACCCGAACGGTGTTTTAAAGTTTGCTCAGATAACTGAAGATGATGAGGCCAGGGAGATTCATTTTAATGAGCAGGGGGAGATGGTGTGAATAGACCAACGATTAGGCTTATGCCTGTAGGCCTTGATTAAACAACAGCGCATGCTGTTGTTGTTCAGGTAGTCCTAAACGCGCTCCCATTTGCGTACAGCACAAGGCGCCTGCGGCGCTGGCGTAACGAAGCACTGCTTGCCACTCAATACCGGCAGCCAGTGCAGCCGCAAATGCGCCATGAAAGGCATCGCCTGCGCCGGTGCTGTCAACCGCGGTAACCGCATAAGCCGGTAGCGTGCCTTGCTCGTTGCCGCGTCGCCAAATCAATCCGCGTTCACCCAGAGTGATAACCACGTTCGGCGCAAATTCGGCGAGTCGGCTTAAGGCTTTGTATTCGCTATCCGCGTACTGGACGGCAAATTTTTCCGAACACACCAGGTAATCGACGCGGCTCATTAAAGTTAAGGTTCCGTCATGTACGGAGCCGGCATCCAATACGGTCGGAATTCCGGCTTGCTGGGCTGTTTTGGCAAGAGCTACTGAGATGAAGGGTTCATGTCCGTCGAATAACACAACTTGGGCCCGGACATCGGTAAAGTCCAGCGCGTCGGCCGGCAATGCCAGTGTATGGCCTTTATAATTGATTAAACAGCGTTTGCCGTCGGGTTTGACCAATACGGTCGATAACGGGGTGGGAGCATCGCCGCGCACGATCAACCGGGTGTTGACACCGTAATCATCGAGTTCCTGCAAATGCTTGTCGCCGTAAAGATCGCGCCCCAAGTAACCGGCAAATGCCGAGCTTAAACCCAGCTTGCTAACGCAAACGGCGGCATTCGCGGCAGGACCGCCGCCGCAACTGAGCAGGCTGTCGGCAGTTATTTTTTCATCGGCGCCGGGGTGCCGGCTTACCGAAAAAATGAGATCGTAAGAGGCGTGTCCTACGCACAATACATCGACATTAACAGTCATGGTTAGCCATCTTGCTATCAATAAAAAGCACGGTAAATCCAATAAAAATAAAACGCTGATGACGCAGATAATTAGGGTTAATGCAGATTTCGGTGAATTGATTATCCGTGTTTAGTAATCATCTGCGTTCCATTGTCTTGGTCGGTTTATTTTTTGCGAATCACATTAAGTTTGCGTTTAGCCGTTTCCGGGCTTTTTTCCGGCTGGTTTGCTTTTTCGCAGACAATAAAAAGCCCGCATAAAGCGGGCGTGTTGAGTGCTGTTATTGTTATTATTGAGTTGTGATTTTTTACAACTTGACCCAAGCAGTGTCACTTATTTTATTATTATTATCAGCTAGTCTAAAA
>Ga0265327_10004573_pt1 | contig 12183 bp, 2 predicted proteins | sample 41621metaG_FD_202089 | JGI IMG/M metagenome (GOLD analysis project Ga0265327, IMG submission 202089) | Rhizosphere microbial communities from Carex aquatilis grown in University of Washington, Seatle, WA, United States - 4-16-21 metaG | ecosystem: Host-associated > Plants > Roots > Rhizosphere >...
CGCTTCCGCTCGGGCTCCGCCCTCCCTTCAGCGCAAGCCCCGGAAAACTCGCTCATCCTGATTGTCGCGCGCTCTCACCTTGATTGTCGCGCGGCAGGGCCTTCACCTTGGCTCTGATCGACGCCTGCAAGGCGGAGCCCGGTTTACCGGTTCCGATCTATCTTGATCTGCGGTTCCTTGGCGACCGGGCACGGGAACAGCCGGGGCTGAGAGAGATCATCGAAACCATCCTTGAAAAAAGCTGGCGGCATGGGCCGGAGATTCTGGACCTTTCCGCCGATGAGGTCATCCGCCGGGTCCAAGAGCAGGGTGCGCTGGTGATTTTCGACGGGCTCGACGAGGTGCTGGTGCATCTATCGGAGCGGGATGGGCAGGCTTTCACCCAGGAAATCTTCCGGATTCTGCCCCCTGCCCTCGATGACGGGAAAGGGAGCAAGGCCGGGCGCCTGCTGGTGACCTGCCGCAGCCATTATTTCCGCACACTGCGGGATCAAAAGACGCAACTCACGGGACGCGACCGCGAGGGGTTCAAGAAAGAGGATTTCCGGACCCTGATGCTGCTGCCCTTCACCGATTCGCAGATCCGGGATTATTTCGCGCGGAACCTGCCGGGCCAAGACCCGGACGCGATCATGGAACTGATCCGCTCGGTCCACAATCTGCCGGAACTGGCCGAGCGGCCCTATATGCTGAGCCTGATCTCGGCGCAGATCGGCAAGATCGAGGAATGGCGGGCGGCGGGGCGCACCGTTACCGGAGTCGATCTTTATCGTCACATGGTCCTGTCCTGGCTGGAGCGGGACAGCGGCAAACATCAAATTCTCACCGATCACAAGCAGTTGCTGATGGAACATCTCGCCGCCTCCTTGTGGCGGGCGGGAAAGCGGGGCTGGAATGCCGGCGATCTTGAGGATTGGCTGGTCGAGTTCTTCTCATCCAGGCCCAAGCTCGCCGCCCATTACGAGGGGATCAGCCGCGAGCTTTTGAAGGAGGATCTGCGCACGGCGACCTTTCTGGTGCGCGAGGGCGAGTCGGAGTTCCGATTCGCCCATACCTCGCTTCAGGAGTTTTTTGTCGCCGCCTATCTCGCCCGCGCCCTCAAGGAAGGCGTCGCCGAGTCGTGGGACATGGCGCGGCCAAGCCGGGAGACACTGGATTTCCTCGGCCAGATGTTGCTGAGCGAGGGCGCTGGGCAAGATCCGGCGAGCCCGGAACTGGCCACGCTGCGCGAAATCCGCGCGGCGTATCGCCCGCGCATCAGCGAACTTGCCTTCGCTTATGTCCTATCGGCACAGGCCAAGGGCTATCCCGCCCCGGCGGGCGCCGGCTTCCGGCTCGAAGGCGCCAATCTGGAGCGCTGGACCATCACCGGGCCAGACGATGCCGCCACCAAGCTCAACCTCTCCGGCGCCTCCTTCCGTGGAGCAAGGCTGGAGGGGGCGAAGCTGCGGCGAGTCGATCTCGACCGCGCGGATTTCAGCGGGGCCGATCTGACCCGCGCCAAATTCCAGGAGGGTAGCACCCGTAGCGCCCGCTTCGGCAACGCCGATCTCACCGGCACCCTCTTCCGCGACATGCGGCTCGACGCGGCGGATTTCCAGGAGGCCAAGACCTACCGCACCCAGTTCCTGCGCTGCCGCCTCGAAGGTGCGGAGGGATTGGATACCGCGCCGGAGGCGACGCTGTTCGCTTTATGCGAACCCGCGCCGCCGTTTGTGACGAAGCTGACAGGGCCGGCACGGGTTGCCGTGCTGACGGGGCATACAGGCGGGGTCACCGCCAGTGCCTTCTCCCCCGACGGGCGCTGGATCGCCTCAGCCTCCTGGGACCGAACCATCCGGCTCTGGGATAGGGAAACCGGAGAATGCCAGAGCGTCCTGCGCGGGCATGAAGACACGGTCACGGCCTGCGCCTTTTCCCCCGATGGGCGCTGGATCGCCTCAGCCTCCCATGACCAAAGCATCCGGCTCTGGGACCGGGAGACCGGCGAATGCCGGAGCCTCCTGAAAGGGCATGAAGACGCGGTCACGGCCTGCGCTTTCTCCTCCGACGGGCGCTGGATCGCCTCAGCATCCTGGGACCAAAGCATCCGGCTATGGAACTGGGAGGCCGGCGAATGCCGAACCATCCTGAAAGGGCATGAAAACTTGATCACGGCCTGCCAGTTCTCCACCGACGGGCGCTGGATCGCCTCAGCATCCTGGGACCAAACCGTCCGGCTCTGGAACAGGGCAACCGGCGAATGCCGAACCATCCTGAAAGGGCATGAAGGCACGGTCACGGCCTGCGCCTTCTCGCCCGACGGAAGCTGGATCGCCTCAGCCTCCCATGACCAAAGCATCCGGCTCTGGGACCGGGAAACCGGAGAATGCCGAAACGTCCTGAAAGGGCATGAAGGCTGGGTCACGGCCTGCGCCTTCTCCCCAGACGGGCGCTGGATCGCCTCAGCCTCCGCTGACCAAAGCATCCGGCTATGGGACCGGGAAACCGGCGAATGCCAAAACGTCCTGAAAGGGCATGAAGGTGGGGTCTTGGCCTGCGCCTTCTCCCCCGACGAGCGCTGGATCGCCTCCGCCTCCTGGGACCGAAGCATCCGGCTCTGGAACAGGGAGACCGGCGAATGCCGAACTATGCTGAAAGGGCATGAAAACAGGGTCATGGCCTGCACCTTCTCCCCCGACGGCCGTTGGATCGCCTCAGCCTCCTGGGACGGAAGCATCCGGCTCTGGGACCGGGAGACCGGAGAATGCCGGAGCGTTCTGAATGGGCATGAAAGCTGGGTCAATGCCTGCGCCTTCTCCCCCGACGGGCGCTGGATCGCCTCAGCCTCCCATGACCAAAGCATCCGGCTATGGGACCAGGAAACCGGCGAATGCCGCAACATCCTGAATGGGCATGAAGGTGGGGTCGAGGCCTGCGTCTTCTCCCCCGACGGGCACTGGATCGCCTCAGCCTCCGAGGACCAAAGCATCCGGCTCTGGGACCGGGAGACCGGTGAATGCCGGAGCGTCCTGAATGGGCATGAAGGCGGGGTCACGGCCTGCGCCTTCTCCCCGGACGGGCGCTGGATCGCATCACCCTCCGATGACAAAAGCATCCGGCTCTGGGACCGGGAGACCGGAGAATGCCGGAGCGTCCTGAATGGGCATGAAGGTGGCGTCTTGGCCTGCGCCTTCTCCCCCGACGGGCGCTGGATCGCATCGGCCTCCAGCGACGGAAGCATCCGGCTCTGGGACCGGGAGACCGGAGAATGCCGGAGCGTCCTGAAAGGGCATGAAGGTGGCGTCTTGGCCTGCGCCTTCTCCCCCGATGGAGGCTGGATCGCCTCAGTCTCCCGTGACCACAGCATCCGGCTCTGGGACCGGGAGACCGGCGAATGCCGGAGCATCCTGAAAGCGCATGAAGACTGGGTCACGGCCTGCGTCTTCTCCCCCGATGGGCGAATTCTGGCTTCTTCCGGGGACGACGGCACCTTGCGGCTCTGGGACTGGGAAGCGGGACGGGAAACCGGGTTTCGCGCGCAGTTTCTCCCCGATGGCGCCTTTGTGTCGGTCGAGCCGGAAAGTGGACGGGTTATCGAGATGGGGGGTGAGGCTTGGCGGTGGCTCGGCTGGCTGGCGGTGGAGCCGGGGCGGGGTGTGGTCCGGTATCCGGCGGAAGTTTTCGGGGCGTTGCCGGAAACGAAAGCCGGAGCCGGAGGGTGGGCTTGAATTGAGGATTGATCTCATACCAACGGCGGAAAATTCCGACCCATCCCTGTCATCCAGACGACCATCGGAAGGAGGGATCTCTTGCCGTGACGTGTCGTGCCAGGATTGGCACCAGTGGAGCGGCAACAGATCCCTCGCCTGCAGCAATTCTAATTTTTCCCTGTCACTCGGCAATGGGCTGGACAGCCGTGGTGCGTCCTTCGAGACGGCCCTCAAGGGGGCCTCCTCAGGATGAGGAACTTCCGTAATGCCATCAACGATGTCCCTCATCCTGAGGAGCGGCTCTTGGGCCGCGTCTCGAAGGACGCTGGATGCTTTTGCAGCGAGGACGGGCGCTGGCATCGGCCAAAATGAGAATTGCTGCCTCGCCAGGGCTCGGGATGACACCGCGCAACAACTAACGCTCAGCAAAAAGGGGAGCCGGTTTCCCGGCCCCCCTTTTTCATGCGGCGATCGCCTCCGGCTTTACTCCGCCGGATGCGCTTCCGTTTCCTCGATGGCACCGGTGGTGCCAGCTTGGAGTTCGTGGTCGCGTTCGGCAGCGAGGAGGCGCCAGCGGGCCATGACGCTGCCGGTGCCGGCCGGGATGAGGCGGCCGACGATGACGTTTTCCTTCAGGCCCAGCAGCGTATCCACGCGGCCCCCGACCGAGGCTTCGGTCAGGACGCGGGTCGTCTCCTGGAAGGAGGCGGCGGAGATGAAGGAACTGGTCTGCAAGCTCGCCTTCGTGATGCCTTGCAGCACCGGATGGGCGATTGCGGGACGCAGGCCTTCTTCTTCGGCCTTCTTGTTGATCGCCTCGAATTCGAGACGGTCGCTCTGTTCGCCAACCAGGAAGGTGGTGTCGCCCGGCTCCTCGATCTCGACCTTTTGCAGCATCTGGCGGACGATCACCTCGATGTGCTTGTCGTTGATCTTCACGCCCTGCAGGCGATAGACCTCCTGGATCTCGTTGACGAGATAGGATGCCAGCGCCTCGACGCCCAAGACGTGCAGGATGTCGTGCGGGACCGGGTTGCCGTCCATGAGAAGGTCGCCCTTCATCACGTAGTCGCCTTCCTGCACGCTGATATGCTTGCCCTTGGGAATGAGGTATTCGCAAGGCTCGCGCGTTTCCTCGGCGGACGGCACCACCAGGATGCGGCGCTTGGTCTTGTAGTCCTTGCCGAACTCGACCCGTCCGTCGATCTCGCTGATGATGGCGAAATCCTTGGGCTTCCGGGCTTCGAACAGCTCGGCCACGCGCGGAAGACCGCCGGTGATGTCGCGGGTCTTCGAGGATTCGCGCGGGATACGGGCCAGCACGTCGCCGGCTCTGACTTCAGAGCCATTCTCGACCGACAGGATCGCGTCCACCGACATGAAGTAGCGGGCTTCCAGACCGTTGGAGAGGTTCAGGGGCTCGCCCGTCGGGCCGCGCAGGGTGATGCGGGGCTTCAGATCGTTGCCTCGCGCCTGCTGCTTCCAGTCGATGACCACCTTGGAGGAGATGCCGGTCGCCTCGTCGACGACCTCACGCACCGAGAGGCCTTCGGTCAGATCGACGTAATGGGCGATACCGTCCTTCTCGGTGATGATCGGGATGGTGTAGGGATCCCATTCCGCGAGCTTCTGGCCCTTGACGACGGAGACGCCTTCATCGGCCAGCAGTTTGGCACCGTAAGGCACGCGATGCCGCGCCTTTTCCCGCCCGAGATCGTCGAGCAGGGCCAGCTCGCAGTTGCGGCCCATCACCACCGGAATGCCGCTCGAATTGATAACGACGTTGCGGTTCTTGATCCGGACCTTGGCGTCGAACACCGCCTCGTAGGACGAGACCTCGGCGCCGCGCTGAACGGCGCCGCCGATGTGGAAGGTGCGCATGGTGAGCTGCGTGCCGGGCTCGCCGATCGACTGCGCCGCGATGACGCCGACCGCCTCGCCGATATTGACCCTGGTGCCACGGGCGAGATCGCGCCCATAGCACTTGCCGCAGACGCCGATCCGCGCCTCGCAGGTCAGGACCGAGCGGATCGGCATGGAATCGAGCCCCGCCTTCTCCACCCGTTCGACCACCGCTTCGTCGATAAGCTCGCCCGCGCCGATCACGAGTTCCCCATTGAGCGGATCGATCACGTCCACGGCGGCACAGCGCCCGAGGATACGCTCGGACAAGGGCGAGATGACCTCGCCGCCCTCGACCACGGCCCGCATGGTCAGGCCCTGGGTGGTGCCGCAATCCTCCTCGGCGATGATGGCGTCCTGCGCCACATCGACGAGACGGCGGGTGAGGTAGCCGGAGTTCGCGGTCTTCAACGCCGTGTCGGCCAGCCCCTTACGGGCGCCGTGGGTGGAGTTGAAGTATTCGAGAACGGTCAGCCCCTCCTTGAAGTTGGAGATGATCGGCGTCTCGATGATTTCGCCCGAGGGCTTGGCCATCAGGCCGCGCATGCCGGCGAGCTGCTTGATCTGCGCGGCGGAACCGCGGGCGCCCGAATCCGACATCATCCACACCGCGTTGATCGGCTCGCCCGGTTTCGGAGTCTTGATGACCTTCATCATCTCCTCGGCAACCCGTTCGGTGCAGTTCGACCACACGTCGACGACCTTGTTGTACTTCTCGCCCTGGGTGATGAGACCGTCGAGATATTGCTGCTCGTATTCCTTGACCTTGTCGGTCGCGGCATTGACGAGCGTCTCCTTCGCCGGCGGGATGATGAGATCATCCTTGCCGAAGGAAATACCGGCGCGGCAGGCATGCTTGAAGCCGAGACGCATCAGCCGGTCGCAGAAGATCACCGTCTCCTTCTGGCCGCAATGCCGGTAAATCTGGTCGATGACGTTGGAGATTTCCTTCTTGGTCATCGACCGGTTCACCAGATCGAAGCTGATGTTGCGGTTGAGCGGCAGGATCTCGGCCAGCAGCATCCGGCCCGGCGTCGCCTTGACGCGCACCACTTCGAGCTTGCCGTCCTTGTTCATCTGCGTCATGCGCGCCTGAACCTTGGCGTGGAGCGTTACCGCCCCCGCTTCGAGCGCGCGCTCGATCTCGCCCAGATTGGAAAAGGCCATGCCTTCGCCCTTCTCGCCGTCACGCTCGAAGGTGATGTAATAGAGGCCGAGCACGATATCCTGCGACGGCACGATGATCGGCTTGCCGTTGGCGGGCGAGAGGATGTTGTTGGTGGACATCATCAAGACGCGCGCTTCGAGTTGCGCCTCCAGCGACAGCGGCACGTGCACCGCCATCTGATCGCCGTCGAAATCGGCGTTGAAGGCGGTACAGACCAGCGGATGCAGCTGAATCGCCTTGCCTTCGATGAGGGTCGGCTCGAAGGCCTGGATGCCCAGGCGATGCAGCGTCGGCGCGCGGTTCAGCATGACCGGATGCTCGCGGATGACCTCTTCGAGGATGTCCCAGACCTCCGGGCGCTCCTTCTCGACCATGCGCTTGGCGGCCTTGATGGTGCTGGCCATGCCATAGAGTTCGAGCTTCGAATAGATGAACGGCTTGAACAGTTCGAGCGCCATCTTCTTCGGCAGGCCGCATTGATGGAGCTTCAGCTCCGGCCCGACGACGATGACCGAACGGCCCGAATAATCCACGCGCTTGCCGAGCAGATTCTGGCGGAAGCGGCCCTGCTTGCCCTTCAGCATGTCGGACAGGGATTTCAGCGGCCGCTTGTTGGCGCCGGTGATGATGCGGCCACGGCGGCCGTTGTCGAAGAGCGCATCCACCGCTTCCTGGAGCATGCGCTTTTCATTGCGGACGATGATGTCCGGCGCGCGCAGCTCGATGAGGCGCTTCAGCCGGTTGTTGCGGTTGATGACGCGACGATAGAGATCGTTCAGATCGGAGGTGGCGAAGCGGCCGCCATCCAAGGGCACCAGCGGACGCAGCTCGGGCGGGATGACCGGCACGACTTCGAGGATCATCCATTCCGGGCGGCTGTTCGATTCGAGGAACGCCTCCAAGAGCTTCAGACGCTTGACCAGCTTCTTGCGCTTGGCCTCGGAAGCGGTCTCGCGCAGATCGATGCGGACTTGCTCCCGGTCGTCTTCGAGATTGATCGCCGACAGGATGGTCCGCAGCGCTTCCGCGCCGATATTGGCGGTGAACTGGTCCTCGCCATACTCGTCCTGCGCCTTGATGTACTCATCTTCGGAGAGGAGCTGATGCATCTTCAGCGGCGTCAGGCCGGGTTCGACCACGACGTAATTCTCGAAATAGAGAACCCGCTCCAGATCCTTCAGCGTCATGTCGAGCAACAGCCCGATGCGGCTCGGCAGCGACTTCAGGAACCAGATATGCGCGACCGGCGAGGCCAGCTCGATATGGCCCATGCGGTCGCGCCGCACCTTCGAGAGCGTCACCTCGACGCCGCATTTCTCGCAGATGATGCCGCGATACTTCATGCGCTTGTACTTGCCGCACAGGCACTCGTAATCCTTGATCGGACCGAAGATGCGGGCGCAGAACAGCCCGTCGCGCTCCGGCTTGAAGGTCCGGTAGTTGATCGTCTCCGGCTTCTTGATCTCGCCATAGGACCAGGAGCGGATGCGCTCCGGGCTCGCAATCGAAATCTTGATCTGGTCGAAGCTCTGTGGGCCGCTGACCTGGCCGAAGATGTTCATCAATTCGTTCATGGACGACCTCTCATCGATGATCCGCGCGCGGGGCTGCCGCCCCGCGCCGCCGAATTCCCACGCGTCAGTTCTTTAATAGCTGCGCTGCTCAAGCTCGACATTGAGGCCGAGCGACCGCAATTCCTTCACCAGCACGTTGAAGGATTCGGGAATTCCCGCCTCGAAATTGTCGTCGCCGCGGACGATCGCCTCATAGACCTTGGTACGTCCCGAAACGTCATCCGACTTGACCGTGAGCATTTCCTGCAGCGTGTAGGCGGCGCCATAGGCTTCCAGCGCCCAGACCTCCATTTCGCCGAAGCGCTGACCGCCGAACTGCGCCTTGCCGCCCAGCGGCTGCTGGGTGACGAGGCTGTAGGGACCGATCGAGCGCGCGTGGATCTTGTCGTCCACCAGATGATGCAGCTTCAGCATGTAGATGTAGCCGACGGTGACCTTGCGGTCGAAGAACTCGCCGGTGCGGCCGTCGATCAGCGTGACCTGACCCGAGGAATCGAGTCCCGCCGTCGTCAGCATGCGGACGATGTCGTCCTCGCGCGCGCCGTCGAAGACGGGGCTCGCCATCGGCACGCCGCCACGGAGCCGCTTGGCGATATCCATCAGCTCCGGCGTTTCGAGCTGAACGATCTCCGCCCGCTCGTGATCGCGTTCGTAGATCTTGCCGAGGAAGTCGCGAAGATCGGCGACGCCTGAACCATCGGCGGCGTTCTTGTCGTTCTGGATCCGCTCCACGATCTGCCCGAGCTTGATGCCGAGGCCGGCCGAGGCCCAGCCGAGATGCGTTTCCAGGATCTGACCGACATTCATGCGGCTAGGCACGCCGAGCGGGTTCAGAACGATATCGACCGCCCGCCCGTCGGGAAGATAGGGCATGTCCTCGATCGGCATGATGCGGGAGATGACGCCCTTATTGCCGTGACGGCCGGCCATCTTGTCGCCCGGTTGCAGCTTGCGCTTCACCGCGACGAAGACCTTGACCATCTTCATGACGCCAGGGGGCAATTCGTCGCCGCGCTGCAGCTTTTCGACCTTGCTCTCGAAGCGGGCCTGAAGCGCATGGATGGAATCGTCCATCTGCTTCTTCAGCGCCTCGATATCGGCCATGACCGTATCGGTGCGGACGGAAATCTGCCGCCACTGGCCATGGGTGAAGGCGGCGAGCACGTCATCGGTGATGACTGAACCGGATTTCAGGCCCTTCGGCCCGCTGACCGCTTCCTGGCCGAGGATGAGTTCCTTCAAACGGGCGCTGAAGCTGCGCTCCAGAATCCCGCGTTCGTCGTCGCGGTCCTTGGCGAGACGTTCGATTTCAGCCCGCTCGATCGCCAGCGCGCGCTCGTCCTTATCGACGCCACGGCGGGAGAAGACGCGGACCTCGACCACCGTGCCGGCGACGCCGGGCGGCAGGCGCAGCGAAGTATCGCGGACATCGGAAGCCTTTTCGCCGAAGATCGCCCGCAGGAGCTTCTCTTCCGGGGTCATCGGCGATTCGCCCTTCGGCGTGACCTTGCCGACCAGGATGTCGCCCGGCTTCACTTCCGCGCCGATATAGACGATGCCGGCCTCGTCGAGATTCTTCAGAGCCTCCTCGCCGACATTCGGGATGTCGCGGGTGATCTCTTCCTGGCCGAGCTTGGTATCGCGGGCCATGACCTCGAATTCCTCGATATGGATCGAGGTGAACACATCCTCGGAAACGATGCGCTCGGAAATGAGGATCGAATCTTCGAAATTGTAGCCGTTCCAGGGCATGAAGGCGACGAGCACGTTCCGCCCGAGCGCCAGCTCGCCATCCTCGGTCGAGGGACCATCGGCCAGGATATCGCCGGCCCGAACCATATCGCCCACCTTCACCAGCGGACGCTGAGTGATGCAGGTGTTCTGGTTGGAGCGCTGGAACTTCAGGAGGTTGTAGATATCGACGCCCGATGCCGTGGCGGAGGTTTCCTCCGTGGCGCGAACGACGACGCGGGTCGCGTCGACCTGATCGACGGTGCCGGAGCGCCGGGCGATGATGGTCACGCCGGAATCGCGCGCGACCGTCTCCTCCATGCCGGTGCCGACAAAGGGGGCCTCGGCGCGGACCAGCGGCACCGCCTGACGCTGCATGTTCGAGCCCATCAGCGCGCGGTTGGCGTCGTCATTCTCCAGGAAGGGGATGAGCGCCGCCGCGACGGAGACCAACTGCTTCGGCGACACGTCCAGGAAATCGATATCCTGAGGCCGTGCCATGACGAAATCGCCGGCCTTGCGGCAGTTCGTCAGATCGGCGGTGACGTTGTCGTCCTTGTCGGTCTCGATATTGGCCTGAGCGATGGCGTAGCGGCCTTCCTCCATGGCGGAGAGATAGACCACGTCGCCCGTCACCTTGCCCTCCCGGACCCGGCGATAGGGGCTTTCGATGAAGCCGTACTGATTGACGCGGGCATAGGTCGCAAGGCTGTTGATCAGGCCGATATTCGGGCCTTCCGGGGTTTCGATCGGGCAGATGCGGCCGTAATGGGTCGGGTGCACGTCGCGCACTTCGAAGCCGGCGCGCTCACGCGTCAGACCGCCAGGCCCAAGCGCCGACAGGCGGCGCTTATGGGTGATTTCCGACAGCGGGTTGGTTTGATCCATGAACTGCGACAGCTGCGAGGAGCCGAAAAATTCACGGACCGCCGCCGCCGCCGGCTTGGCATTGATGAGATCATGCGGCATGACCGTATCGATTTCGACCGAGCTCATGCGCTCGCGGATCGCCCGCTCCATGCGCAGCAGGCCGACGCGGTACTGATTTTCCATCAGTTCGCCGACCGAGCGGACGCGGCGGTTGCCGAGATGATCGATGTCGTCGATCTCGCCCCTGCCGTCCTTCAGATCCACGAGAACCTTCAGGATCGCCAGGATGTCTTCCTTGCGGAGGACGCGGATCGTGTCTTCGGTGACCTGATTCAGCCGGGAATTCATCTTCACCCGCCCGACCGCCGACAGATCGTAGCGCTCGGAGTCGAAGAAGAGGCCGTTGAACAGCGCTTCCGCCGTTTCCAGAGTCGGCGGCTCGCCCGGACGCATGACGCGATAGATGTCGATGAGCGCATCCTCCCGCGTCGCGTTCTTATCGATATTGAGCGTCGAGCGGATATAGGGGCCGACGGACACATTATCGATCGCGAGCACGGGAAGCTCGTCAATGCCGGCATCGTTCAGCAGCTTAAGCAGCGCCTCGGTGATCTCGTCGCCGGCCTCGGCATGGATCTCGCCGGTGGCCTCGTTGATGAGGTCGTTGGCGAGGTAGTGGCCGACGAGTTCCTCATTCGGAACGAGGATCTCCTGGAGCCCTTCCTCGGCGAGCTTGCGCGTCACGCGCGGCGTCATCTTGGTACCGGCTTCCAGAACCACTTGGCCGGTGGCGGCGTCGATCAGATCGTTGATGAGCTTCATGCCCTTGTAGCGGGCGGGATCGAAGCCGGACATCCAGCCCTTTTCGCCATGGCGGAAAGAGGTGGTCTCATAGAAATAGGAGAGGATTTCCTCCTTCGACATGCCCTGCGCCTCGAAAGGCTGCATCACTTTGCCCTCGGCGGCCCGCTCCTCGCGGAGCCGCTGCGTTGCCTCGCTGTCGAGGCCCAGCAGCAAAGTCGTCGCCGGCAATTTGCGGCGCCGGTCGATGCGGACATAGACATGGTCCTTGGCGTCGAATTCAAAATCGAGCCAGGAGCCGCGATAGGGGATGACGCGGGCGGCGAACAGGAACTTGCCCGAGGAATGGGTCTTGCCCTTGTCATGGTCGAAGAAGACGCCCGGGCTGCGGTGCATCTGCGAGACGATGACGCGCTCGGTGCCGTTGATGACGAAGGTGCCGTTC
>Ga0265327_10004574_pt1 | contig 12182 bp, 11 predicted proteins | sample 41621metaG_FD_202089 | JGI IMG/M metagenome (GOLD analysis project Ga0265327, IMG submission 202089) | Rhizosphere microbial communities from Carex aquatilis grown in University of Washington, Seatle, WA, United States - 4-16-21 metaG | ecosystem: Host-associated > Plants > Roots > Rhizosphere...
TTCGTATCTACAACGAAAAGAGACCTCATCTGAGCTTAAAGTACAAAACGCCCGATGAAGTACACCGGGCGTTTTTGGTAACCTAAAATCAGTTAATTTCTGTCAACTCATTTTAGGACGGGACACTACGGGATTGCTTACTGGAAAAAGTCTTTTACCTTTTCCATCCACGACTTCGCTCTGGGGCTGTGTTTCTGCGCGTCCTGCTGGTTGATTTCTTCCAGTTCGCGCAGCAGCTCTTTCTGCCGTTCGGTGAGCTTGACCGGGGTTTCCACCACAACGTGACAGATCAGGTCGCCGTGATCGCTGGTGCGTAGCGGCTTGATGCCCTTGCCGCGCAGGCGGAACTTGGCGCCGGACTGGGTCTCTGCCGGAATCTTCATCTTGGCATGACCATCCAGGGTCGGGATTTCGATCTCACCACCCAGTGCCGCCACGGTGAAGCTGATCGGCATTTCACAGTGCAGGTCGCCACCGTCGCGCTGGAAGATGCTGTGCGCCTTGAGGTGCACGACCACGTACAGGTCGCCCGGCGGGCCGCCGTTGACGCCGGCCTCTCCTTCACCGGAGAGGCGAATGCGATCGCCTTCATCTACTCCAGCCGGAATCTTGACCGCCAGCGTCTTGTGCTGCTTGACGCGACCGTCGCCATGGCAAGTGGGGCAGGGGTCTTTGACCATCTTGCCGTTGCCATGACACTTGGGGCAAGTCTGCTGGATGGAGAAGAAGCCTTGCTGTACACGCACCTGACCGTGGCCGCCGCATGTCGTACAAGTCACGGGTGAGGTGCCGGGACGCGCGCCTGAGCCGTGACAAGTTTCGCATTCGGCCATGACCGGGATGCGGATCTTGGTCTCGGTGCCGCGTGCGGCATCTTCCAGCGAAATTTCCATGTTGTAGCGCAGGTCTGCACCGCGATACACGTTGGAACGTTGCCGTCCTCCACCGCCGAAAATATCGCCGAAAATATCGCCGAACGCATCGGAGAAATTGCCGCCGCCGAAGCCGCCGCCGCCCATGCCTGCCTGCGGATCTACGCCGGCGTGGCCATATTGGTCGTAGGCGCCACGCTTCTGGTCGTCCGACAAGATTTCGTAGGCTTCCTTGGCCTCTTTGAAGCTTTCCTCCGCTTTCGGATTATCCGGGTTGCGGTCGGGGTGGTACTTCATGGCCAGCTTGCGGTAGGCCTTCTTAATTTCATCTTCCGAAGCATCGCGATTGATGCCCAGTACTTCGTAGTAATCTCTTTTTGCCATTTGGAGTTATGTCTCACCATTAAGACTGCGGGCACGGGGCCCTGACGGCGTGATGCCGCGTGGCCCGTGCCCGGTGTGCGTTTTAAAGATTACTTCTTGTCGCTTTTGACTTCTTCGAACTCGGCATCGACCACTTCGGCGTCCACGGTCTTTTCGCCTTGTGGCGGCGCTTCTGCGCCGGCGCCGCCTTCAGGCTGCTGCTGGGCGTAGATCTTCTCGGCCAGCTTGTGCGAGGCTTCGCTAAGCGCGTTGGTCTTGGCTTCGATCGCATCCTTGTCGTCACCCTGGATGACTTCTTCGACTTCCTTGATGGCGGCTTCGATCTTTTCCTTCTCGCCAGCTTCCAGCTTGTCGCCGTGCTCGGTGAGCGACTTTTTCACGCTGTGTACCATGCCGTCCGCTGCGTTGCGGGCATCGACCAGTTCGCGCAGCTTCTTGTCTTCGTCAGCGTGCGCAGCGGCATCTTCTTCCATGCGGCGGATTTCTTCTTCACTCAGGCCGGAGCTGGCCTTGATGGTGATGTTGCTTTCCTTGCCTGTGGCCTTGTCCTTGGCGGACACGTGCAGGATGCCGTTGGCGTCGATGTTGAACGATACTTCGATCTGCGGCATGCCACGTGGTGCCGGTGGGATGTCGGTCAGATTGAACTGGCCCAGACTCTTGTTGCCGGACGCCATTTCGCGTTCACCCTGCAGCACCTGGATGGTCACGGCTGACTGGTTGTCGTCAGCGGTCGAGAATACTTGCGAAGCCTTGGTCGGGATCGTGGTGTTCTTCTTGATAAGCTTGGTCATCACGCCACCCAGAGTTTCGATGCCCAGCGACAGCGGGGTCACGTCCAGGAGCAGCACGTCCTTCACCTCGCCTTGCAGCACGCCGCCCTGGATACAGGCGCCAACGGCCACGGCTTCGTCAGGGTTTACGTCTTTGCGTGGCTCCTTGCCGAAGATTTCTTGAACCTTTTCCTGCACCTTTGGCATGCGGGTCTGACCGCCGACCAGGATGACGTCGGAGATGTCGGAGATGCTGACGCCAGCGTCCTTCAGTGCGGTGCGGCATGGCGCGATGGTGCGTTCGATCAGGTCTTCCACCAGGCTTTCGAACTTGGTGCGGGTGATCTTGACCACTAGGTGCTTGGGGCCGGTCGCATCTGCGGTGATGTAAGGCAGGTTCACTTCAGTCTGCGAAGCGGAAGACAGCTCGATCTTGGCTTTTTCTGCAGCTTCCTTCAGGCGTTGCTTGGCCAGCAGGTCGTTGCGCAGGTCCAGGCCGCCGTTGTCCTTCTTGAATTCGTCAGCCAGGAAGTCGATCAGACGGTTGTCGAAATCTTCGCCGCCGAGGAAAGTGTCGCCGTTGGTGGACAGCACTTCGAACTGGTGTTCGCCGTCGATTTCCGCGATTTCGATGATGGACACGTCGAATGTACCGCCGCCCAGGTCATACACGGCAATCTTGCGGTCGCCTTCCTGTTTGTCCATGCCGAAAGCCAGTGCAGCGGCCGTTGGTTCGTTGATGATGCGCTTGACTTCTAGACCGGCGATGCGGCCTGCGTCCTTGGTGGCCTGGCGCTGGGAATCGTTGAAATAGGCTGGTACGGTAATCACGGCTTCGGTCACTTCTTCGCCGAGGTAATCTTCCGCAGTTTTCTTCATCTTGCGCAGCACTTCAGCGGAGATTTGCGGCGGGGCCATCTTCTTGTCGTGCACTTCCACCCATGCGTCGCCGTTGTCGGCCTTGACGATGGAATACGGCATCAGGCCGATGTCCTTTTGCACTTCCTTTTCTTCGAAGCGGCGGCCGATCAGGCGCTTGACTGCGTACAGGGTGTTCTTGGGGTTGGTGACGGCTTGACGTTTGGCAGGTGCGCCAGCCAATACTTCGCCGTCCTCCTGGAAAGCGATGATGGACGGGGTGGTGCGTGTCCCTTCGGCATTTTCGATCACGCGTGGCTTGCCGCCTTCCATGACCGCAACGCAGGAGTTGGTGGTGCCCAAGTCGATACCAATAATTTTACCCATTGAAATTTTCCTCTAAAAATTAAGCGTTAATTCAAAACTGATGTTCGTAAAGTGGGGATGGTGTTCCACATTTCAAGTGCTGGTTTTTCAAGCCTTGGGCTTTGCCACCATGACCAGTGCCGGGCGCAGTACCCGCTCATGCAGCGTGTAGCCCTTTTGCAATACCTGCACCACGGTGTTCGGCTCGGCATCGGCTTCCACCATGCTGATGGCCTGGTGGCGGTGCGGGTCAAACTTTTCACCCACCGGATGGACCTCGGCGATGTTGAATTTCTCGAACACGCTGACCAGTTGCTTGTGGGTGAGTTCGACGCCGTTCTTGTAGCTGGCGACATCTTCGGTGTTGATGGCGAGGGCCGCCTCCAGCGAGTCCTTCACGGCCAGCAGTTCGCCGGAGAATTTCTCCAGCGCAAACTTGCGTGCCTTGTCGGTATCTTCGTGGGCGCGACGGCGGATGTTTTCCGACTCGGCCTTGGCATACATCCAGGCGTCGTAGTGCTCCTGCGCCTTGCGTTCGGCTTCCTGCAGCAACTCTTCCAAGCTGGGCATGGTTTCGGTTTCGTGCGCGGAGGCCTGGGATTCAACGGATTCTGCTTGCTGGGTTTGTGCTTCTTGCGACATGAAGTACCTCGAAATAATGTGACGAATGGAGCGCATATGGGGACGGGTCTATGAAAAACAAGGCCCGTAAAAAGGTTTTTATGGGGTTTTTAGGTCGCGGCTAAATGTCGCCGCGGTGATAGGGGTGATTGTTGATCACCGACCAGCCGCGGTACAGCTGTTCGGCCAGCATCACGCGCACCATGCCGTGTGGCATGGTGAGTTTCGACAGGCTCCATTGCCAGTGCGCCGCCTGCCGGACTTTTTCGTGCAGCCCATCCGCGCCGCCGATGGCCAGCGCGACATCGCGCCCGTCGGCCAGCCAGCCTTCCATGCGGCTGGACAGTTCCAGGGTGGTGGGCTCATGGCCGTGCTCATCCAGCGCAATCAGATAGTCGCGCCCAGCGGCTTCGAGGATGCGCTGGCCTTCGGCTTCGCGCACCTGTTCGCCGCCTTTGCCTGCAGCGCGCTTGTCGGGTTTGAGCTCGACGATGTCCACGGTCATTTCACGCGGCATGCGCTTGAGATATTCGGCGCAGCCTAACTCTACCCAGTCAGGCATTTTGTGCCCGACGGCAATGATGCGGATCTTCAAGATGCGCTGGCGGCCTTGGCCGTCTGGCGGCGGCTGTCGGCCGCACCCCAGAGCTGTTCAAGGTTGTAGTAGTCGCGGACGTTCTGCAGCATGATGTGGACAACGATGTCGCCCAAGTCGACCAGCACCCATTCGCCCTCGCGTTCGCCTTCTACGCCGGTGGGCTCGATGCCCAGTTCCCGGAGCTTGGCCTGTACATTGTGCGCGAGCGACTTGGCCTGACGGCTTGAGCTTGCGCTGGCGATCACCATGTAAGAGGTGATCGCCGTGAGTTTGGAGACGTCGATGACCGTGATGTCGGTCGCCTTGATGTCTTCCAGCGCGTCGACGACGGCGGCTTTGATGGTTTCAAGTTCCATGGGGTTCTTTCTCGTATAAGTGATGGCTGTGAATGTAATGGTAAGTGGCCTCAGGCAGTAGGTAGCGTGTGCTGTGGCCATGCCGGAGGCGTGTTCTGATGTTGCTGGCGGAGATGTCCAGTGCGGTGATTTCCCGCAACAGGATATCGCCGGCTGCTCCGTCTGACGGGGTTTTGCGGTAACGGGACTGCCAGGCGTCACGCAGCGCTGGCGACATCTGCGTGTGATCCGCGTCCAGCGTAAATCCTGGTCGATGGGCAACGGCGATGTGAGCCAGCTCAAACAGGGTCTGCCAGCGATGCCAGCTCGGGATGCCCAGAAATGCATCGGCCCCCAGCAGCAGATACAGTGGCATTGCTGCACCGAGTTCCGTACGCAGGCTGGTCAGTGTATCCACCATATACGAAGGGCCGGGGCGGTCAAACTCACGCAGGTCCAGGCGGAAGCGGGCGTTGTCGGCAATCGCTAATTTCACCATTGCGATTCGGTGCTCAGCGGCACTACGGGGTTCGGCGCGATGGGGCGGTCGTGCGGCAGGGAGAAAACGCACTTCGGCGAGCGCCAGTCCTTCAGCCAGCTCTTCAGCCATGCGCAGGTGGCCTAAGTGTACGGGGTCGAAGGTGCCGCCGAAGATGCCGATGGCCTGCAATTAGCCTCTGACCTGTCCGTCGCCCAGCACGATGTACTTCTGGCTGGTCAGGCCTTCCAGGCCGACCGGGCCGCGCGCATGGATCTTGTCGGTGGAAATGCCGATTTCGGCACCTAGCCCGTACTCGAAGCCATCGGCGAAACGGGTCGAGGCATTGACCATTACTGAGCTGGAGTCAACTTCGCGCAGGAAACGGCGCGCCTTGGTGTAGTTCTCCGTGACGATCGCTTCGGTATGCTGCGACGAATACTGGTTGATGCGCTCGATCGCCTCGTCCAGCCCGCTCACCACCTTGCACGAGATGATCGCGGCCAGATATTCGGTGTAGTAATCCTCTTCCGTGGCGGCCTTGGCTTGCGGCACCAGTTGTTGCGTTTCGGCACAGCCGCGGATTTCCGTCCCCTTGGCGATCAGCATGGCCGCCAGTTTTGGCAGCATGGTCGCGGCCACGGCGCGTGCGATCAATAGCGATTCCGTCGTGTTGCAGGTGCCCAGGCGCTGGGTCTTGGAGTTTTCAACGATGCGCAGCGCCTTGGCTTCGTCGGCCTCGTTATCCACGTAGATGTGGCAGTTGCCGTCCAGATGTTTGATCACTGGGATGCGTGCCTCGTTGGAGATGCGTTCGATCAGGCCCTTGCCGCCGCGTGGCACGATCACGTCCACGAAATCCTTCATGGTGATCAGTTCGCCCACGGCCGCGCGGTCGGTGGTATCTACCACTTGCACTGCAGTTGCCGGCAGCCCCGCCGCCTGCAGGCCTTCCTGCACAAGTGCGGCCAGTGCCTGATTGCATTTGATTGCTTCAGAACCGCCGCGCAGGATGCAGCTGTTGCCGGACTTCAGGCACAGACCGGCAGCGTCAACCGTTACGTTGGGGCGTGCTTCGTAAATGATGCCGATCACGCCCAGGGGAACCCTCATGCGGCCTACCTGGATGCCAGAAGGGCGGTATTTCAGATCGGTGATTTCCCCAATCGGGTCGGCCAGCGCGGCAATCTGCTCCAGGCCTTCCGCCATGGTGGCCACGCCTTTTTCAGACAGCGTCAGCCGATCCAGCATGGCGTCGTCCATGCCAGCGGCGCGCGCGGCGGCCAGGTCGGCACGGTTGGCTTCCAGCAACGCTGCCTGATCGCGTCGAATGGCGGCGGCGATGGTGAGTAGAGCGCGATTCTTGGTGCTGGTGTCGGCTCGCGCCATCAGGCGCGAAGCGACGCGGGCGTTTCGCCCCAGTGTCTTCATGTAGTCTTTGATGTCCATAGTCTTCCTCAATCAGGCAGCGATACGCCTGCGTGTTCCCGCGCGCGCCAGGCCGATGCACAGACGCGAAATTTCCAGCCAGGGGCGTTCTTGCCCCAGGCCCTTGGCGATTTTGTCTATCTCCGCCATTTTGAGCATGGCGGCTTGCATCTGGCGCAGGCTGACGCGTGTCAGCATGCGTTTGACCTGTGCCTGCCGATCGCCCCAGATCTTGGCCTGTTGCATGGCCGTGGCAACGTTCTCACCGCGCGACTCTGCCAGTTTGACGCGCGTGACGCCGCGCAGCAGCCAGGCCAGTACGCCGAGCAGGGCGAGCGGTTGCACGCCTTCCGCTTCCAGCCCCTGCAGGATCTTCGCCGTGCGTGCGATATCACCATCCAGCAGCGCGTCGCCGAGCTGGAACACGTCGTAGCGCGATACGTTCAATACGGCTTCGCGTACAGCCTCCGGCTCAAGGGCACCATTCGGAAACAGTAGCCCGAGCTTCATGATCTCCTGATGCGCCGCCAGTAGGTTGCCTTCGACCTGGTTGGCAAGAAACTCCAGCGTGGCAGCATCTGCCTGTTGTCCCTGGCTTTGCAGGCGTTTGCCTATCCAGTGTGGCAAACGGTCGATGTCGATGGTCTGCAGCGGTACGACGACTGCGGCTTTTTCCAGTGCGGTAAACCAAGCGCTTTTTTGACCGGCACCATCCAGCTTGGGCAGGGTGATCACAGTCACGGTATCGTCCGGCAGGCGTTCGCAGTATTCCTGCAGGGCTTTGCTGCCTTCGTTGCCCGGCTTGCCGGACGGGATATGCACTTCCAGTAGGCGCCGGCTGGAAAACAGAGAGATCGACTGTCCGCTGGCCGTCAGTTGCTGCCAGTTGAAATTGCGCTCCGCGGTAAAACTCAGTCGTTCGTCGTAGCCCTGCATTTTTGCGGTGCGGCGAAGGGCGTCTATGCCCTCCATGGTGGACAGTGGCTCGTCCCCGGTGAGTACATAGAGCGGGCGCAGCTCTTTTTCGAGATGCCCGGCGAGTTGTTCAAACGGTAGCCTCATCAGTGGGGAAGCCGACCCTAATCCGCTGCGCTCGGTTTGCTGTGCTGTTGCGCACTCAGGCGACGTATTATTTCACGGGCCGCATCGCTGCGCATGTCATTGTTCAGACGCGCCTCTTCACCTTCCTTGGCGAGCAGCAATGTGTTGTCGTAAGAGTAGTCACGCATCTGATCTATGGTTTGAGGCGCGTCCCAGGGGTCGGTGCTTGCAGTGCGCGTGCGAAAAGTGACGTGATACAGCAATGTGTACTCGCTGACCTTGCCGCCGCCGGAAAGCGAAAGAATGCGCTTTTCATAGCGTTCGCCCATGATTTCGAGTTGAAGATCTGCCTGTTCCGCAATGCCGGTGACCTTGACGCCATTGAATTTGAACGAGCGGGCGAGTTCGGCGGTCAGGGCGGGTGCGGCGGCCTTGTTGATGTACAGCGTCTTGAAAGACAAGTCGGCGGTGCCGCGCAGGTGAAAGCCGCAGGCGGTCATCGCCAGCACGCAGAGCATCAGGAGTAGATTGCGAACATGCAGCACTGAATTTTTCATCTTTACCCCACTACGACGTTGACCAATTTACCTGGGACGACAATCACTTTACGTACGCTAACACCCTCAAGATGTTTTTGCACGCAGGCTTGCTGCACAGCCATGGCTTCGATGGCGCTGCGTTCTGTGTCCTTGGACACCGTCATGCTGCCGCGCAATTTGCCGTTGACCTGAATCATCAGTTCCAGCTCGTCCTGTACCATGGCGACGTTCAAGGATTCGGGCCAGCGGGCGGTGAGGATGTCGCCGCCGTAACCCAGTTCGCTCCACAGGGTGTGGCAGATGTGCGGGGTGATCGGCGACAGCAGACGCAGCAGGATGGACAGCGCCTCATGCGTGACGGCGCGGTTGGCTGCTTCCTTGCCGGATTTTTCCAGTGCGTTGAGCATTTTCATCGCGGCGGACACTACAGTGTTGAACTGAAAGCGCCCCAGGTCGAAATTGGCTTGCTTCAGCGCCAGGTGGATTTCGCGGCGCAGGTGCTTGGCATCATTGCTCAGGTTTGTGAGGTCGGCGGTTTCCTTGCCTATGCCTTCGAATTCGGCAGCAAATGTCCAGATTCGGCGCAAGAAGCGGTGTGAGCCTTCTACGCCTGAGTCCGACCACTCCAGCGTCTGTTCCGGCGGCGCGGCAAACATCATGAACAGGCGTGCCGTGTCGGCCCCGTATTGCTCGATCAGCGATTGCGGGTCTACGCCATTGCGCTTGGACTTGGACATGGTGCCCATGCCCTGAAAGTCGACGGGCTGGCCGTCAGCGACGGACTTGGCACCAGTGACCTTGCCGCCGGCATCATGGATGAGCTCGACTTCTTCGGGGGCGAAGTATTCGATGCCGCCCTTTTCCGTTCTGCGCGAGAAAATGTGGTTGAGCACCATGCCTTGCGTCAGCAGGTTGGCAAACGGTTCGTCGTAATTCACCAGGCCGAGATTGCGCATCACCTTGCTCCAAAAACGGGAGTACAGCAGGTGCAGGATGGCATGCTCGATGCCGCCGATGTATTGGTCGACAGGCATCCAGTAGTTGGTGTCGTCATCCACCATCGCGTTTGCACTGAACTGGCTGGCGTAGCGCGAGTAGTACCAGCTGGAATCGACGAAGGTGTCCATGGTGTCGGTTTCACGCTTGGCCGGTTTGCCGCATGTCGGACAGGTGCAATTCAGGAAATCTTCACGCTTGTGCAGCGGATTGCCGGAACCATCCGGCACGCAGTCTTCCGGCAGCACGACTGGCAGCTGGTCATCCGGCACCGGCACGTCGCCACAGGTGTCGCAATGGATGATGGGGATCGGGCAGCCCCAGTAGCGCTGGCGCGAAACGCCCCAGTCGCGCAGGCGCCATTGCACCTGCTTGTCGCCGAGATTTTTGGCCTTGAGGTCGTCAGCAATGGCATCCACGGCCGCTTCGTAAGCGAGACCTTCGTACTTGCCGGAATTAAAGCAGCGGCCGTGGATCTTGTCGCCGTACCATTCCTGCCACTGGTCGGTGGAGAAAGTCTCGCCTTCAATCGCGATGCTCTGCTGGATAGGCAGGTGGTATTTCTTCGCAAACGCAAAATCGCGCTCGTCGTGTGCGGGCACAGCCATTACAGCGCCTTCGCCGTAGCTCATCAGCACGTAGTTGCCGACCCATACCGGCACCTGTTCTCCGGTGAGCGGATGGGTCACCTTGAAGCCGGTGTCCATGCCCTCTTTTTCCATGGTGGCCATGTCGGCTTCCATCACCGAGCCGTGCTTGCAGTTCTCGATGAAAGCAGCGAGGGCCGGGTTGTCTTGCGCGGCGCGGGTGGCCAGCGGGTGCTCGGCAGCCACGGCGCAATAGGTTACGCCCATGATGGTGTCGGCGCGGGTGGTGAACACCCACAGTTGTTCAGCCTTGCCGTCCAGTGTGTAGGGGAAAGCAAAGCGCACGCCGATGCTCTTGCCTATCCAGTTGGCCTGCATGGTCTTAACGCGCTCCGGCCAGCCCGGTAGTTTGTCGAGGTCGGCCAGCAGGTCGTCTGCGTACTGGGTAATGCCGAAGTAGTAACCGGGAATTTCGCGCTTTTCCACCGTGGCGCCTGTTCGCCAGCCCTTACCATCGATCACTTGTTCGTTGGCTAGAACGGTTTGGTCGACCGGATCCCAGTTCACGACCTGGGTTTTTTTGTAGGCGATGCCTTTTTCCAGCATGCGAAGGAACAGCCATTGGTTCCACTTGTAGTAATCCGGTTTGCAGGTCGCAAGTTCGCGCGACCAGTCGATGCCGAGCCCCAGCGACTGCAATTGCTTCTTCATGTAGGCAATGTTGTCGTAGGTCCACTTCGCTGGAGGCACCTTGTTCTGGATCGCCGCGTTTTCGGCAGGCAGGCCGAAGGCATCCCAGCCCATGGGCTGCAGCACGTTGTAGCCACGCATCTTGTGCCAGCGGGTGAGCACGTCGCCGATGGTGTAGTTGCGCACGTGGCCCATGTGCAGCTTGCCGGAAGGGTAGGGGAACATCGACAGGCAGTAGTATTTTGGCTTGCTGTCGTCGCGCTTGGCGGCAAAGGTGTTCTGGGCGTCCCAGTGTTGCTGGGCGCGCTGCTCGATCTCGTTTGGATGGTACTGCGGCTGCATGAGAGGATATCTGTCCGGCTGAATTTTAGAGGTGCAAATTATACCCTATTGATGTGGCTCGGATTATCCGGGCACGTGCTGGCCGCGACGGACTTTTGCGGAGACGCGCCGGAAGCCCTTGTGCCGAGCGTGTTACGGGTTGGTTGATTGCCACGCCCTGACGTATAATCGAGCCAAGCATTCAACAAACGTGCGCTTGCCGGAGTTCTCGTACTGGCGCCGCCTTGAGGAGAGGTTCATGTCTAAGAAGCACCCCGTGATTGCAGTCACCGGCTCTTCCGGTGCAGGTACGACGACTGTCAAGCGTGCTTTCGAGCAGATTTTTCGTCGTGAGGACGTCGATGCCGCCGTCCTTGAGGGTGACAGCTTCCACAGTCTGACGCGCGCCGAGTTCAAGGCTGCCGTCGAAGAGGCTGACAACAATTACCAGCGTGCTCCCAGCCATTTTGGCCCGGAGTGCAACCATTTCGACAAGATCGAAGCGACCTTCCGCCAGTACGGTGAGACCGGCATGTGCCAGCGCCGTTATTACATCCACAGCGATGCCGAAGCGGTCGAGCTCAACGCGCACTTTGGCACGCAGCTGAAGCCGGGTGAATTCACGCCGTGGGAAGATATTCCCGCGGGTTCCGATCTTCTGTTCTACGAAGGCTTGCACGGCGGCGTGCGGACGTCCGAGGTGGATATTGCCAGCCATGTCGACCTGCTGGTGGGCGTGGCGCCTATCGTCAATCTGGAATGGATCCAGAAGATCCACCGCGATACTGCAGAGCGCGGTTATTCCGCTGAAGCCGTGACGCAGCTGATCCTGCGCCGCATGCGCGACTACGTGGAATACATCTGCCCACAGTTCTCAAATACCGATGTGAACTTCCAGCGCGTTTCCACGGTGGACACCTCCAATCCGTTCATCGCCCGGGACATTCCAACGCTGGACGAGAGCTTCGTGGTGATCCGCTTCAAGGATCCGGAACGTGCCGATTTCAAGCATCTGCTGCACATGATCAAGGATTCCTTCATGTCGCGCCGCAACACCATCGTGGTGCCCGGCGGCAAGATGGGCTTTGCCATGGAGCTGATCTTGACGCCGCTCATCCATGAACTGGTGATGAACAAGCGCAACGCCTGAGCTAGATCGCCAAGCATTAGATGTCCCGTCCTAAAATGAGTTGACAGAAATTAACTGATTTTAGGTTACCAAAAACGCCCGGTGTACTTCATCGGGCGTTTTGTACTTTAAGCTCAGATGAGGTCTCTTTTCGTTGTAGATACGA
>Ga0265327_10004575_pt1 | contig 12181 bp, 13 predicted proteins | sample 41621metaG_FD_202089 | JGI IMG/M metagenome (GOLD analysis project Ga0265327, IMG submission 202089) | Rhizosphere microbial communities from Carex aquatilis grown in University of Washington, Seatle, WA, United States - 4-16-21 metaG | ecosystem: Host-associated > Plants > Roots > Rhizosphere...
ATTTCGATACCGGTCACGATGCTGAAATCGTCAACCCTGATCATGTAATTGCTCACCTGACTAAGGGCGGCAAACTGAATCTTGAGGTTAAGATCGAGCAAGGACGTGGTTATCAACCAGTTCCGGCTCGTATCAAGGCTGCTGATGAAGATCGCGTACTTGGTTTTATTCAGGTTGATGCTTTGTTCAGCCCGATCACCAAGGTGAGCTATCAGGTTGAAAGTGCGCGTGTTGAACAACGTACTGATCTTGATAAACTGATCATGGACGTTGAAACCAATGGTGTGATCGATCCTGAACAAGCCATTCGTGATTCAGCCCGTATTCTGATGGGTCAGTTGGCAGTATTCGCTGATCTGGAAGGTGCACCTGCTGTCGTTGAAGTAAAGAATGCACCACAGGTTGATCCTATTCTTCTGCGTCCGGTGGATGATCTGGAACTGACAGTTCGTTCTGCCAACTGCCTGAAGGCTGAAAATATTTTCTACATCGGTGATCTGATTCAGCGCTCCGAGAATGAATTGTTGAAGGCGCCAAATCTGGGCCGCAAGTCGCTGAACGAGATCAAGGATGTTCTGGCATCCAAGGGTCTGACGTTGGGCATGAAACTGGAAAATTGGCCGCCGGTTGGCCTGGAAAGAGTGTGAGGGTAATAGCATGCGTCATCGCGTAAGCAATCGTAAACTGAATCGTACCAGCAGTCATCGCAAAGCGATGTTGCAAAACCTGACCAACTCCTTGTTGAAGCACGAGATCATCAAGACCACGCTGCCAAAGGCTAAGGAATTGCGCAAGGTTGCAGAACCGCTCATTACCCTGAGCAAGAAGGCCACTGTAGCCAATCGCCGTCTCGCTTTTGACCGTCTGCGTGATCGCGATATCGTGGTTAAATTGTTTGACGAACTGGGCCCACGTTACCAAACCCGTAACGGCGGTTATTTGCGCATCCTGAAGTGCGGTTTCCGTCAAGGTGACAATGCACCGATGGCCCTGGTTGAACTGGTGGATCGCCCGGACGCAGCGGTAGAAGCAGTGGCAGCCGAGTAATTCAGGTTCAAACGCTCGACATCAGAAAGCCAGTCTATGACTGGCTTTTTGTATTTCAGTGATCTGTTAAGCGGAATGCATGCGTGATCTTGCTGTTTACAGATTTTGGTAGTCAGGATATCTACATTGGCCAGTTCAAGGCTGCGCTCTTGCGTGCCTGCGGCACTGTGCCTGTCATCGATCTGTTGCATGAAGCACCTGATCATGACATTACGCTGTCTGCACATCTGCTTGCTGCATTGGCGGCATCGTCGTCTCAATGCAGCGATGTTGTACTGGCAGTCGTTGATCCAGGTGTTGGTGGTGCGCGTCGCCCGGTTGTAGTCCAAGCCGACGGCATATGGTATGTCGGCCCAGACAATGGCCTGTTGTCTGTGGTTGCAGAACGAAGCAAAGAAGTACGTGTATGGGAAATCATCTGGCGACCACAGGTGTTGTCTGCTTCATTTCATGGGCGTGATCTGTTCGCCCCTATTGCTGCCATGCTTGCGACTGTAGTGACGTGGGAAGGTGCACTTCTCGAGATCGCTGGTTTGGATGTATCTTTAGGCGCTACCAGCTTGTATCAGGTCATTTATGTTGATCACTACGGCAATGCACTGACGGGAATCCGGGCAAGTGAATTGCAACATGATGCAAAATTATCAGTGAATCAGAATCAGATCTCGTATGAACGCGTTTTTTCAGAAGTGCCGGAAGGAAATATATTCTGGTATGAAAACAGTTTGGGTCTTGTGGAGATCGCCGGGAATTGCGTGCATGCAGCGCGTCAATTACAGATTACGACTGGTATGACTGTAAACCTTCTGACTAAGTCTGGTCGGTGAGCAGAGCGAGGATGTCATGTTCGTTAAAAGGCCAGTTCAATTCACGATTATCGCCCTTCAAAACGGGAATCCTTGTTTCATAAAGTACCATCAGCTCCTGCTGCTCAATAATGTCGACATCGATCCATTTCAGGTTCATTTTCTGTAGCAGGGACTGTGCGTTATGACACAAATGACAGCCTTCGGTGCCGTAAAGGATCAACATGTGCGGGGCCTCTGAGAATAATCACTAAATTTTAGCTTGAAACCCCTCTGGCGATTGGATTTTCCCTAAAATGACGTTATGCCAACCCTCTTCAATGTACTCACCAAATTCCGGCCCTGATGACCATGATTGAAACCTGGCGCGAACTTCTAAATGACCTGAATACTGCAGTGGTGTACTGGCAGTTGGCTGTGATATTGTCCGGTCTTGCACTGGCCTGGACCCTCAACGCGCTGGTACAGCGCTACATCATGCAAAAAGCCCCGGAGTCTTGGCGGCTGGGTGTGGGTGGGGTTAAACGCGTCCTGTTTCCTTTGTCGGCGCTGGCGTTCGTTAATTTTGGTAAGTTGATCCTGAAGCACTGGAGTTTACATTCCAGTTTGCTGACGTTGGCCTCGACGTTGCTCCTGGCCATGGCGGTGATCCGCCTCGTGGTTTATACCCTGCGTTACATTTTCTTGCCCAGCGCCATGCTCAAAAGCGCTGAAAACGTCATCAGCGGCGCAATCTGGCTGGTGGTAGCGCTACACTTCTCCGGACTCCTGCCTGATATCGTTCAGGCGCTCGAAGACGCTGGGTTCGTCATCGGTAAGTCCCATGTCAGTGTGTTGCTGATTCTGCAATCAGTGGTGACTGTGGTGGTCACGGTGGTGGCTGCGTTGTGGCTCAGCCGCCTGCTCGAAAACCGCCTCATGCGCGCCGAGCAGATCAACATGAACCTGCGTGTGGTCATGACCAAGCTGGTGCGTATCCTGCTCACGCTGGTCGGCGTGCTGGTAGCCTTGTCCGCGGTCGGTTTTGATATCACGCTGCTCTCTGTTTTTGGTGGCGCATTGGGCGTCGGGCTCGGCCTTGGCCTGCAGAAGATCGCCAGCAACTATGTCAGCGGCTTCATCATCCTGCTCGACGAGTCGGTACACTTGGGCGATGTGATTACGCTGGATGGCCATTACGGCGTCGTACAAAAAATTCGATCGCGTTATCTGGTGTTACGCAAGCTGGATGGCACCGAGGTTGTGATCCCCAATGAGACATTGATTGCTTCTGCGGTGATCAATCACTCGCTGTCCGACCGCAAGGTGCGCATTGTGCTGCCTGTGCAAGTCAGTTATGACGCCGATCTCGATCAAGTATTGGAGATCATGCACCGAGCAGGTCAAGGCCATTCGCGCGTCCTGAGTGACCCGGCCCCGGAAGGACAGGTGATCGGCTTCGGCGAAAGCGGCGTCGACTTGCAACTGACGCTATGGATCGAGGATCCGGAAGAAGGCTCCGGTAGTCTGAAATCTGCCCTGTATCTGGCGCTCTGGCGCGAGTTCAAGGTGCATGGCATCGCAGTGCCTTACCCGCAGCGCGAGATTCGCATTCTCGGCACCCCGCCGCAGTAAATCCGTTTGGCTGATCTCACCCATATTTTCGGTGCCGACGGTGCACTGTCGGAGACCATCCCCGGCTACCGCATGCGTGCCCAGCAGGTCGAGATGGCCGAGGCCATCCAGCAGGCGATCAAGGACAGCAGTGTATTGGTGGCCGAAGCCGGCACCGGCACCGGCAAGACCTTCGCTTATCTGGTGCCTGCCCTGCTCTCCGGCGGCAAAGTGATTATTTCGACCGGCACCAAAACCCTGCAGGACCAGCTCTTTAACCGTGACCTCCCTTCGGTGCGCGATGCGCTGAAAGTGCCAGTGACCGTCGCGATGCTGAAAGGCCGCGCCAACTACGTCTGCCACTTTCATCTCGATCGTGCCGCCAAGGAAGGCCGCTTTCTCAACCGTGAAGATGCGCGCTACGTGCACATCATTCGCAGCTTTGCCGAGACCAGTGCCAACGGCGACAAGAGCGAGCTGCCCGAGGTGCCGGAGAACGCCACCATCTGGCCGGCGGTGACCTCCACCCGCGACAACTGCATCGGCCAGGAATGCGCGTTTTACAAGGAATGTTTCGTGATGGAAGCCCGCAAGCGGGCGCTGGCGGCGGACGTGGTGGTGGTCAACCATCACCTGTTCTTTGCTGACGTGATGCTGCGTGACGAAGGCGTGTCGGAGCTGCTACCGGCCGCCAATACCGTGATCTTCGATGAAGCCCACCAGTTGCCGGAAACCGCCGGGCTGTTCTTCGGTGAGGATGTCTCCACCACGCAGCTGATGGATCTCGCCCGCGATGCCCACGCTGAATACATCACCAACGCCAAGGATTGCGTGGCTCTGCCGGATGCCACGGCTGCGCTCGAAAAAGCCACCCGCGACTTCCGCCTGATTTTCGGCCTTGATGGCTCGCGCATGCCGGTGCAAAAGGCGCTGGAGCGCACCGGTTTCGGCGAGGCCTTCGACGCCATGCTGGGCAAGTTGGGCGATCTCGCTGCGGTGCTCGAAACGCAGGCCGGGCGTGACCCTGCCATTGAAAACTGCTGGCAGCGTGCGCTGGCGCTGGTTGCCCAGCTCAAAAGCTGGCAAGCCGGCACCAACGACAATCTGGTGCGCTGGGTCGAGGTGTTTACCCAGTCGGTGCAGCTGCACGCCACGCCGCTCTCCATCGCCGATATTTTCAGCAAGCAGATGGAAGGCCATCCGCGTGCCTGGATATTCACCTCGGCCACGCTGGCGGTGAAAAGCGATTTCGGTCATTACCTCGGTCAGATGGGCTTGCCGCAAGCCGTCACGGCGCGCTGGGATAGCCCCTTCGATTACCCCAATCACGGGCTGCTTTACGTGCCGCAAGGCATGCCGCAGCCCAATACGCCCGGATACAACGCTTCGGTGGCCGCCTTGGCGCTGCCGGCGATCAAGGCCAGCCGTGGCCGCGCCTTTGTGTTGTGCACCAGCCTGCGCGCCATGCGCGACATTTATGCGTTGTTGAAAGAGGCTTTCGAGCGCGATGGGCTCGATTTTCCCTTGCTGATGCAGGGCGAGAGTTCGCGCACCGAGTTGCTGGATCGCTTCCGGCGTCTCGGCAACGCCGTGCTGGTGGGGTCGCAGAGCTTCTGGGAGGGCGTGGATGTGCGCGGCGAGGCCTTGTCATTGGTCGTCATCGACAAGCTGCCGTTTGCCCCGCCGGATGATCCGGTGCTGGCAGCGCGTATCGACAAGATGAATGCCGAGGGCAAGAACGCGTTCATGGAGTATCAGTTGCCGTATTCGGTGATTACGCTGAAGCAGGGAGCGGGGCGGTTGATACGCGATGAGACGGATCGCGGGGTGTTGATGATTTGTGATCCACGGATTGTGGAGAAGCATTATGGCAAGCGGATCTGGCAGAGTTTGCCGCCGATGAAGCGGACGCGGGAGGTGGCGGAGGTGGAGGTGTTTTTTGAGATGGGGAGGTTGGGGTAGTTAGAGGGTGAATGAGGCAGGCCGGGGGTTGCCCGGCGGCAAGTCACTTTCTTTTGCTTGCCCAAAAGAAAGTAACCAAAGAAGAAGGGCGCCCCCTACCGCGCTCCTTCGGAGTTCCCTGCGCTGCGCGCCAAGTCGGGCGGCTGCGGAACTCGCTGCGCTCAGACAGTCCTCGCCGAAAACTCCCGACTTGGCTGTGCTGCTCGGCGCGGTAGAAGGGGGTAAGTCAGCCAATACCCTGCAGTCCTGAATTATTAGGCGCAAAGAATTTTGAATCCAGTTTTTAATCTCAAGTAATAGATCAGATAAAAAACCGGTGGAAAAATGACGCTGAAAATTTCGGTGAAAAATTCGCCGAAGGGAATAAAGAACGAAATTAAAAGAGCAATTAAATAGATTAACCAACTGAGAAGTATTGACTGAACAAAGGCGGGAAAGCCGAGGATTGTAAATCGGCCAATAAAATCAGAATCATCGAATTTTTCATTTATGAGAAAAAGATGCCGGACAGTTAAGTAGATCAATGGGGCGCTAATTAGATAACCAACAGATTTTGCGTATGTTTGAAAGGCAAACTCTTGTGGAAAGAAACCCCCAGCGGCCGAATAAACAAGCGTCAGAACAAACGAGGCAAGAAGATATTGAGTCTTCTGCCACTCAGAAAAGCGATTATCTTTCAAATCCTTGGCGGCTTTTTGAACGCTAAAAATATGCATGTCGGCTAGTACCTGACGTGTAATAGACAACATAATAATCACATAATTGTCAGCCTAATGCCCAACGAACTTATCATTCCAGACACAGAAATCGAATTCACCGCCGTCCGTGCCCAAGGCGCGGGTGGGCAGAACGTCAACAAGGTTTCCAGTGCGGTGCATTTGCGGTTCGATATCCGGGCTTCTTCATTGCCTGAGGCGGTGAAGGCTCGGCTGTTGGCGTTGCGGGATCATCGGATTACGGCGGAGGGTGTCGTGATCATCAAGGCGCAGCGGTTTCGCAGTCAGGAGTTGAACCGGCAGGATGCGGTTGAGCGCTTGCATGCGTTGGTGAATGGCGTGGCGCGGCCGCCGGTGGTGCGGCGGGCGACGCGACCGACCTTGGGTTCGCAGAAGCGGCGGTTGGCGGGCAAGACGCAGCGCGGGCAGGTCAAGGCGTTGCGGGGCAAGGTCACCGATTCCTAGGCGGGGCGATTGCTGACCTGTGGCAAAATAGCTGCCTCATGAAAATTCTCGCCCTTGATACGTCCACCGAATTCCTTTCGCTTGCCTTGTGGCAGGATGGGGTGGTGGCTGTGCGCGAGATGCTGGCGGGGCAGAAGCATTCGGAGCTGGTGCTGCCGTTGATCCGCGAATTGCTGGATGAAGCCGGGGTGAAGTTGACTGATCTTGATGGCATCGCGTTTGGCGAGGGGCCGGGTTCGTTTACCGGGCTGCGCATCGGCTGTGGCGTGGCGCAGGGCTTGGCGTTTGGTGCCGGCCTGTCGGTGGTGGGGGTGTGCACGCTGGAGGCATTGGCCCAGCAGGCAGACGCCGCGCGGGTGGTGGCTTGCCTCGATGCACGGATGAACGAGGTGTATCACGCGGCCTATGAGCGTGATGGCGATGGCTGGCGTGAACTGATCGCGCCGGGGCTGTATCCGCCGCCGCAGGTGCCACTGTTGGCGGGCGCCGGCTGGGTCGGTATCGGCAGCGGTTGGGATGCTTTTGGCGAGGCGCTGGATGCAGTTTACGGCACGCAGGTTGAGCGCAAGATCGCCGGGGCTTTTCCGCTAGCGCGGCATATGGCCGAGTTGGCGGCGGTGCGGTTTGCGAAGGGCCAGGGCAAGGCCCCGCACGAGGCGGCGCCGCTGTATGTGCGTAACAAGGTTGCGTTTACGATCAAGGAACGCGAGGCCAAATGAGCGCGCAACTCAAGCCCAATCTGGTTTATCGCCCGATGCAGGAATCCGATCTCGACGCCATCATGGCGATCGAGCCTACGATTTATTCCCACCCGTGGTCGCGCGGCAACTTTGCCGATTCGCTGCGCTCCGGCTATAGCTGCTGGGTGGTCGAGCTGGATGGTGAATTGATCGGTTACGGCGCGCTGATGGTGGTGCTGGATGAAGGCCACCTGCTCAATATCAGCATCGCCAAGGCTTGGCAGGGGCGGGGTTTCGGGCGTGGGTTGCTGGAGCACTTTATCGAGGTGGCGCGTCGTCATCGCGGGCAGATGATGTTTCTCGAAGTACGGACATCCAATACCTCGGCGATTGGCTTGTACGAAAGCATGGGCTTCAACGAGTTTTCCGTGCGCAAGGGTTATTACCCGGGGCACAATGGGCGTGAAGACGCTATTTTGATGGGGTTGGCACTGTGAGCATGCCGCGTGACGAGGTGTTGAAAGAGCTGGAGCTGCTGCCAGTCTGGCGGCCGCGTGCAGCTTCGGCATCTGTGCAGCCAGCGATTGAGGTGGCCCCTGTGGCTGAGCCGGTTTTGGCGGCACCTGAAATTGAGACGGCGGTTGCCGTGATCGAAACCGAAGCCGAAACCGAAACCTCTCCTGTCCCGGCCAAACCCGATGTGGATGTCCCGCTGGGCGAAAGCCGGCGCCACTCCATCATGCAGATGGAGTGGGAGGCGCTGCGCGAATGCGTGACCAACTGCCAGTCGTGCACGCTTTCCAAAACCCGTACCCAGACCGTGTTCGGTGTGGGCGACCCCAGTGCTGATTGGCTATTGGTGGGCGAAGCGCCAGGCGTGGAGGAGGACAAGCGCGGCGAGCCCTTCGTCGGTCAGGCCGGCAAGCTGCTCGACAACATGCTGGCGGCAATCCAGATCAAGCGCGGCGAGAACGTCTATATCGCCAACGTGCTGAAGTGCCGCCCGCCCGAAAATCGCGATCCGCATGGCGACGAGGTCACCCAGTGCGATCCTTTCCTCAAGCGTCAGGTCGAACTCATACAGCCAAAACTGATCGTGGCCATGGGGCGCTTTGCCGCGCAATCCATCCTGAATACCGAGGCCTCCATCAGCTCGCTGCGCGGCAAGCTGCACGATTACAACGGCGTGCCGGTGATCGTGACTTACCACCCTGCCTATTTGCTGCGCAACCTGCCGGATAAGTCCAAGGCCTGGGAAGATTTATGTTTTGCCCGCGCGACCATGCGGGAGTTGCAATCCGCCGCGCCGACCCCATCTAACTGATACCGATTTTGACAAGGAGCACACCATGCGTAATTTAGTGACGGCCTTTCTTCTGACTGCAACGCTTGCACTGAGCGGTTGCGGCTACAACACCTTCCAGACGCAGGATGAAACCATCAACGCGGCCTGGGGCGAGGTACTCAACCAGTACCAGCGTCGTGCCGATCTGGTGCCGAACCTGGTCAATACCGTCAAGGGTTATGCCGAACATGAAAAAGACGTGCTTGAAGCGGTCACCGCTTCCCGCGCCAAGGTGGGCAGCATTCAGGCGACGCCCGAGCTGGTGAACGACGAACAGGCCTTTGCCAAGTTTCAGGCGGCACAGGGCGAGCTGACTTCGGCCTTATCCAAGCTGCTGGTGGTGTCCGAGAACTATCCGCAACTCAAGGCCGATGCCAACTTCCGCGATCTGCAGGCGCAACTGGAAGGTACCGAGAACCGCATCACCGTGGCGCGTAACCGCTACATCGCGGCGGTGAAGGAGTACAACATCACCGTGCGTTCCTTCCCCAGCAACCTGACGGCCTCGATCTTCGGTTACAAGACCAAGCCTTCGTTTACGGTCGAAAACGAGAAAGCGATCTCGACCGCACCCAAGGTGGATTTCGGCAAGTAAGCCGGCCGTATCTCAACCATGCGCCGCTGGCTGTTCGCCCTGTTGATCTGCCTGCTGCCAGCATTGGCGCAGGCGGAGGTTGAAGTTCCGCCGCTGCAGCATCGGGTGACGGACCTCACGGGCACGCTGACGGCGCAGCAACAGGCCGATCTCGAAGCGAATCTGGCGGCGTTCGAAGCCAAAAAGGGCAGCCAGATCGCCATCCTGCTGGTGCCGACCACCCAGCCGGAAGACATCGCGCAGTATTCCATCCGCGTGGTCGAGGCCTGGAAGCTGGGGCGCAAGGGGGTGGACGACGGCGTGCTGGTGCTGCTGGCCAAGGATGACCACAAATCGCGCATCGAGGTAGGCTATGGGCTGGAAGGCGCACTCCCCGATGCGATTGCCAAGCGCATCCTCAGCGAAGTGGTGCGGCCGCTGCTCAAGCAGGGCGACTACTACGGTGCGCTGCGGGCTGGGGTCGGCAAGATTGAGTCAGTGATTGATGGCGAACCCTTGCCCGAAGTTTCAAAAACGTCAGTCGGCAATGACTTCGGCAATCTTGCCAATTATTTTTTCCCACTCGTGATTGGCGGGTTGGTGCTCGGTGCCGTTCTGAAAAGCCTCTTGGGCAAAGTGATGGGTTCGCTTGCCAACGCCGGTCTGATGGGGCTGCTCGTCTGGTGGTTGGGCGGCGTAGTGCTGTTCGCGGTCATGATGGCTATATTTGTCTTTGTTGCTACCTTGGGCGGCGGTGGCCCGGGTGGGTATTACGGCGGTGGTTCAGGTGGTGGCGGCTCTTCGGATAGCGGTGGTTTTTCCGGCGGCGGCGGCGATTTTGGCGGCGGCGGTGCTTCGGGGGACTGGTAAATGAGCAAATTCAAACGCATCCTGAAACATCTTGTGGCCGGTCGCTGGCAGGTTGGCAGGATTCTTCCATCTTCATCCATGCATCGGATTCAAGCCGCCATCAGCCAAAGCGAGCGCTCACATGATGGCGAGTTGCGCTTCGCCGTCGAAACCGGCTTGGAATGGCCGGACCTGTTGCACGGTACGACTCCCCGTGCGCGGGCCATCAAGATGTTCTCGCGGCTGAGAGTCTGGGATACCGAGCATAATTCCGGCGTGCTGATCTACTTGCTGCTGGCTGACCGAAAGGTTGAAATCGTCGCTGACCGCGGTGTTCACGCCAGGGTGGGTCAGGCGGGCTGGGAGTCGATCTGCCGCAAGATGGAGCAGCGCTTCCGACTGGGTGAGTTTGAAGCTGGTGTGCTTGAAGGCATTGCTGCGATTACCACGTTGCTGCAACAGCATTTTCCGGCTTCAGGTGATCATCGCAACGAGTTGCCGGATGCACCTATCGTTTTGTAGCTGGCGCATTTCCAGATAAAATTCCGGCTCTTATCGAATCCCGGAAGTTGATCTCAAATGCGCGCCTCACAGTTTTTCATCTCCACCCAGAAAGAAGCCCCGAACGAAGCTGAACTTGCCTCGCATCGCCTGATGCTGCGGGCCGGGCTCATCAAGCGCCTCGGCTCAGGCCTTTATAGCTGGATGCCGCTCGGGCTGCGCGTTTTGCGCAAGGTGGAAGCCATCGTGCGCGAGGAAATGAACAAGGCTGGCGCGCTGGAACTGCTGATGCCGGCAGTTACCCCCGCCGAGCTGTGGCAGGAAACCGGCCGCTGGGAAGTCTTCGGTCCGCAGATGTTGAAGATCAAGGATCGCCACGCACGCGATTTCTGCTTTGGCCCCACACACGAGGAGGTGATCACGGACATTGCACGCCGGGAAATCCGCAGCTACAAGCAGTTGCCGATCAATTTCTACCAGATCCAGACCAAGTTCCGCGACGAGATCCGCCCCCGTTTCGGCGTGATGCGCGCACGTGAGTTCGTGATGAAGGATGCGTACTCCTTCCACACCAGCCACGCCTCGCTGGAAGATACCTACGCGGTCATGTACCAGACCTATTCCAACATCTTCACCCGCCTTGGCCTCAAGTTCCGCGCGGTGGCGGCCGACACCGGTGCCATCGGCGGCACCGGTTCGCATGAGTTTCACGTGCTGGCGGATTCCGGCGAAGATGCCATCGCCTTCAACCCGGCTTCAGACTATGCAGCCAACGTCGAAATGGCCGAGGCGCTGGCCCCCGTTACGCCACGGCAGGCGCCAACCGAAACCCTGCGCGATGTTGATACCCCCAAGCAGACGACCTGTGAAGACGTGGCTGCGCTGCTTGGACTCCCGCTGCAACGCACTGTCAAACTCATTGCAGTTGTTGCGAACGAAAAGCTGAACGTGCTGTTGATCCGTGGCGATCACACCCTGAACGAAGTGAAGACCGGCAAGATTGAAGGTCTTGCTGAGTTCCGTTTCGCCTCAGAAGTCGAAATTCGTGAAGCTTTCAATTGCCCGCCGGGATTCCTGGGTCCGGTCGGCCTCGATCGCAGCCGGATTCGCGTCATTGCCGACCGTACTGTAGCCGCCATGAGCGATTTTGTTTGCGGCGCCAACAAGCCAAAGTTCCACACCGCTGGCGTCAACTGGGCGCGCGACCTGCCTGAACCTGACATCGTGGCTGATATCCGCAACGTGGTGGCGGGTGATGCCTGTTCCGACGGCAAGGGCACATTGGAGATCTGCCGCGGGATCGAAGTCGGCCATATCTTCCAGCTTGGGAACAAGTATTCCCAGGCTATGGAGGCGACCTATCTCGACGAAAATGGTCAGAGCCAGGTGATGGAAATGGGCTGCTATGGTATCGGCGTGTCGCGCATTGTCGGCGCGGCCATCGAGCAGGGCAATGACGAGCGCGGCATCATCTTCCCGGCGGCCATTGCACCTTTCAAGGTGGCGATTGCGGCGATCGGTTTCGAGCGCAGTGAAGCCGTGCGCGAGGCGGCACTGAAACTGCATGACGACTTGCAGGCGGCTGGCATCGATGTGTTGCTGGACGACCGCGGTGAGCGCCCGGGCGTGATGTTCGCTGATCT
>Ga0265327_10004576_pt1 | contig 12181 bp, 11 predicted proteins | sample 41621metaG_FD_202089 | JGI IMG/M metagenome (GOLD analysis project Ga0265327, IMG submission 202089) | Rhizosphere microbial communities from Carex aquatilis grown in University of Washington, Seatle, WA, United States - 4-16-21 metaG | ecosystem: Host-associated > Plants > Roots > Rhizosphere...
ACGACACTACACCCGTACCGCCGATGGTGAAATCATTGATGAACCGGTCCATCGACCGGCGGTGTCGAACGACCCGTTCTTCGATGCCTTTGCGCAGGCGATTCAGGCGAATTCTCGAGATGCGGGATCGTCGCAGCCTGATCCGGCAGAACTACCCGACCTGGGTCACGCTGCCCGGGTTGCGGGTCTGCTGGAGCAACTCCAACGCTAAAACTCGAGGGGTTTCGATGCCGACTCGCTACTTGCTGGGAATTCTGGCTGTCATGGGCTGGGCGACGTGGTTGCAGGCCGAGGTCACCAAGTTTGAGATCACGCGTCGGGAACCGTTCGTCAATGGCCATGCCTTCGGCGATGCGGGGGCGTATGAGAAGATCGTCGGACGAGTCCATTATTCGCTCGATCCCGATCTGCCGCAGAACCGGAGCGTCGTCGACCTGCCGCTCGCCCGCCGCAATGACTCGGGGAGAGTTGAGTTCTGGGCCGATCTCCTGATCCTGGCCCCGGCCGATCCGGGTAAGTCCAACGGCGCCTTGCTGTACGACGTCAACAATCGTGGGAACAAGCTGGCGCTGGGAATGTTCCACTTCGGAGGGAACAACAACCCCGCGACGGCGGAGCAGGCCGGAGACGGGTTCCTGATGCGTCACGGGTTCACGATCGTCTGGAGCGGTTGGGATGGTGAACTGATTCCCGGCGGTGATCGCCTGCGATTGATGGCCCCGGTCGCCAAAGCTGGTGCGGATCCCATTACGGGGCTCGTGCGGTGCGAATTCATTCCCTCGCCCGAGACCCGGCGGATGGTGGTCAACTGGGCCAATCACGGATCGTATCGCCCGACGGACCGGGGATTGAAAGAGGCATCCCTGACGATCCGAACGCGTCCCGCCGCGCCGCGCGTGACCGTTCCACGGGATCAATGGTCGATTCGAGTCACCGAAGTTTCGAGCGACGCGGAAACTCAGTTGCCGAATGTCGAAGTCGACATGCCCGGGGGAATGCAGGCGGGTTCGATCTATGAATTGATCTATGAAGCGGGTGATCCGCTGGTGATGGGAGTGGGATTCACGGCGGTTCGAGACCTGGTTTCCGCCCTGAAATCGGGCTCCGGTGAGGGGAATCCGCTCCTGTCGAACGGTCGCCCGTTCGTTCGTCGGGCCCATGGGTTCGGCGTCTCTCAAAGTGGCCGGTTCCTGCGTGAGTTTCTGTATTCCGGATTCAACGAAGATGAGCAGGGGCGACAGGTGTTTGACGGATTGATGCCCCACGTGGCCGGTGGTGGACTCGGTTCCTTCAATCATCGATTTGCCCAGCCGACTCGGCATTCGAATCAGCATGATCACCATGACTATCCTCCAGACCGGTTCCCGTTTGCCTACGAAACTCAAACCGATCCGCTCTCGGGACAGACGGATGGGATTCTGCGCCGGTCCGTCGAATCCCGGACGGCACCACTGGTCATGCATACTCAATCCTCGGCCGAGTACTGGACGCGCAGCGGCTCGCTCACTCATACCGACCCGCTCGGCGTGAAGGATGCGAGTGTCCCGGATCGAGTTCGATTTTATACGTTTGGGGGAACTCAACATGGACCTGCCGGCTGGCCGCCGTCCGGGGGGAACGGGCAGAATCCCCCAAACCCTGGTGACTACAAGCCGTTCTTGCGCGCGTTGCTCCTGGCGCTGGATCGCTGGTCACGTGACGGGACGCTTCCGCCCCCCAGCGTCTACCCGACCCTTCGCGACGGAACACTGGTGGATTGGCGGAATGCAGGAACTGGCTTTCCCAGCATTCCGGGGGTGCAGTATCCCGAAATCATCCAGCAGCCTCATTGGCTGGACTTCGGGCCTCGTTGGCTGACGGAACAAAAGATCGATCTGCAACCACCGAGAATTCGCGGGGATTATAAGGTCCTTGCGCCGCGATCTGACCCGGACGGAAATGATCTGGGATGTCTACTTCCCGTTGAGGTCGCTGTTCCGGTGGCGACCTATACCGGATGGAACCTGCGGCGCGCGGAGGTGGGGGCCGAGGGACAACTCGTTAGCCTGACGGGCTCGTATATTCCCTTTCCCCGAACCAGGACCGACCGCGAGAAATCCGGCGACCCACGGCGCTCGGTCCAGGAACGCTATGAATCCCGAGACGACTACGTGCGTCGATTGAAGCTGGCCTGCCAGCAGTTGAATTCGACCGGGTACCTGCTGGAAGAGGACATCGCACGACTGGTTCAGCTGCATGGAGAACGCGTCGCACGCCTGTTTGACTGAAGTCAACATGTCCGCGGGAATCTCTGGCAAAGAATAATTCTGGAAACGTGATCACCGTCAAAGGGAACCTGATTCGATGTCTCATCCCCGCAGTTCGATGCCGGCAGTTTCGATTCCTGGCTTGCTGTCGCGGCGTGACTTGCTTGCGCTGACGTCGTTTGGAATGGCGGGGCTGACGCTCGGCGCCACGGTTCTGGGGCAACCTGCAAAAGCGACAACCGACCTGGCTCCGCTGCATCGCTTTCCGCAGATGATGCAAAGCTATCTGGGGTCCAAAGTCGCCGCCGCACAGGCTCTGGCAGAAGCCAGGCAGGCCAGGCTGACAACCAAGGAGGAAGCGGAAGCCCATGTTCTGACATTGCGGCGACTGATTCAGGAGAGCTTCGGGCCGTTTCCGGAGCGGACGCCGCTCAAGCCACGCGTAACGGGGATCGTCGAACGCGACGCCTATCGGATCGAGAAGGTCATTTTTGAAAGCCGGCCGGAATTCCTGGTGACGGGGAACCTGTATGTCCCAAAGGGCCGGAAATTTCCGCTGCCGGGCGTCGTCGGCTCCTGCGGGCATTCGACGAATGGAAAGGCCGCGGAGGCATATCAATCCTTTGCGCAGGGACTGGCGCGTCAGGGCTACGTGGTGTTGATTTTCGATCCGATCGGGCAGGGGGAACGACTGCAGTACCTGGACGATCATCATGAGAAGTCGACCGTCGGGGCGGGTGTGGGGGAACATCTGCTGGGAGGGAATCAGCAGTTCCTGATTGATGAGTTCTTTGGTTCATGGCGGGCCTGGGATGGGATGCGGGCTCTGGATTACCTGCTGACCCGGGAGGAAGTGGATCCCCGGAAGGTCGGTATCACCGGGAATTCGGGAGGCGGGACGATGACGATGTGGCTGAGCGGAGTCGAACCGCGGTGGACCATGTCGGCTCCCAGTTGCGCGGTGACGACCTTTCGCCGAAATTTTGACAACGAATTGCCTGCGGATACGGAACAGTGTCCGCCCCTGGTCCTGAAACTGGGACTGGATCACGGGGACTTCCTGGCCGCCATGGCGCCAAAGCCGGTGATCATCCTGGCAGCAGAGCAGGACTTCTTCGACGCGCGGGGTTCGACCGAGACCTACGAGCGACTCAAAAAACTCTGGGCGCTGCTGGGGGCCGAGCAAAACCTGAGGCTGTTCATTGGACCGAATGAGCATGGGTACACACAGCCCAATCGCGAAGCGATGTATGGCTTCTTCAATGAACAGACACGCGTGACGCAGGGAAGTGCCGAACCGGCGTTGACGATCGAAAAGGATGAGACGCTCTGGTGCACTCCCAAGGGGCAGGTTCTGGATCTCGGCGCCCGCACTCTGTTGTCGTTCACCGTGGCCAGGTCCAGGGAACTGACAGCCCAGCGCGGGGATCTGCCGCCTGAGGAAGTTCGGAAACGAGTCGACGCGATCCTGCCTGCGCGTCCGGCATCCATTCCCAACTATGAAATCCTGCGTCCCGTGGGTGGTCGCAAGTATCCGCGACCTCATTTCACAACCTATGCGATCGAGACCGAACCGGGGGTGCGGGCGATCGTCTATCGTTTGGATGAAAAGCCGAGATACTCACGTCCCCCGGCCGGGGCGGGCCGTTGCATCCTTTATGTGTCGCACCATTCGAGTGATGTCGAACTGCGAGAGGATTCGTTCCCGAAAGAACTGATTGAGGCCGAGCCGAAGTCCGAATTCTATGCCGCCGATGTTCGCGGGCTGGGAGATTCACAGCCCAACACGTGCGGGCCGAACCAGTTCCTGACTCCGTACGGCAACGACTACTTCTATGCAGCCCATTCAATCATGCTGGGAGTCTCCTACCCGGTCCAGCGCGCCTTCGATGTGCTGCGCGTCGTGGCATGGCTGAAAGGGTTGGGGAGGACCGAGATTCATCTGGCCGGGAATGGCTGGGGCGCCATTCCAGCGACACTGGCTGCCGTCGTGTCCGACGAGGTCACTCAGGTGACTCTGAAGCATGGGCTTACTTCATGGTCGAGCGTGGCCGAGACTGAACACTACAAGTGGCCGTTATCGTCGATGATTCCCGGGGTGCTCAAGCGTTTCGATTTGCCAGACTGTTATCGAAGTCTGGAGAACAAGCACCTGCGCCAGATCCAGCCGTGGGGGCCCTCGGCTGAGATTGTTTCGCCGGGCTGACATCATGGGGACGGATGAGATTGCGGAATTCTCCCGCTTCGGCTGACCGGTCACCATTGCCGCTCACGGGGTGACCAACTCGGGCAAACTCAATCGTTGATCCCGGCTCGACCGATATTGTCATCGCACTTCATCGCAACCTGCCCCATACCAGCCTTGGCAACTGAGTCGTCTTCTTCGCCTCTAGCGAGCGCGCGAAGATTTGAGGTCTTGAGCGAATCTCCGATCCCGTGGCGATTGTTGGCGATCATGCCGGCGCGGACGGATTTTCCCGATTCCTTGAAAGTAACGCTTAGGAGACATGGGAATTCGGTCGAGAATTTCTCCCGTCTCGCGACCGATCATTAGAGACAACGTCGTTTTGAGCCGCCGTGATTGAAGTTGGAAAAGTCTCAGATTCCGTTCGTCAAAGTGCGACATCACTCACAAAATGCCGATTTGAGTGACGGAATTTGACGGATTACGATTGAAATCTGTGCCGCGAGCGGTATTTTGGGATAGATAAGTAGAGGCTAACAGGAAGCCCGCCTCGGGAGTGTGTCAAACCAAGGAAGTGACCGGTCACCATGCTACTCGATCAGCGACGCGATTCCATTCTGCAAGTAATAGAGCAGCAGGGGTTTGTGTCTCTTCATGAGCTTGTGAGCCGGTTGGGGGCCAGCGAATCGACAGTAAGACGTGACTTGGAGTATCTTGACGGAATCGGTCAAATTCGCCGAACTCGGGGTGGAGCGGCGTATACGGGCGATTCGATTACTCCCTTTGAGGAACGGCGAGCGGCGGCGCTGCCTGAAAAACAGTGGATTGGGCGAGTCGTCGCGGAACTGATTCCGCAAGGCGAGACCATTCTGCTGGACGGAGGAACGACGACGTTGGAGGTGGCTCGGTGCCTGGCTGGCAAATCTCTGCAGGTGGTCACGAATTCGTTGCCCATCGCAAATCTGCTGGCGCAACATGCGAGCATCGAACTGATCCTGATCGGTGGATACCTGTACCCGCGTACCGGGGTGGCTCTGGGCCCTCTGGCGACGGCGGCCCTGGCTGAACTGCATGTGCCGCGGCTGATCATGGGGACCGGGGGCATCACGGAAAAGGGTCTGTTCAACAGCAACACGTTGCTGGTCGAAAGTGAACGGTTGATGTTGCAGGCGGCGGAAGAGGTCTGGGTTGTCGCCGACAGCAGCAAGTTTGGACGGTCGGCACTTGCCTACTTGTGTGAGTTGTCGAAGGTGACGCGGATGATCGTCGATGGGGGATTGAGTGACCATTGGCGCGACGTGATTCGCGGGGCCGGGATTGAACTGACGGTGGCAGAATCGCCTCACGCGGCGGACACAGAGATCGTGAGAACGGGGAAAACGCAGATATGACAGCAGCGGTCGCGGGATTCAGTCGCAGTGACATCGAGCGCGTGGTTCGGTCGGTCCTGGAAAAGCAGATTGGAAAAGGGGCGGCCGCCGCGCCGGCCCCGGCCCGGAATCCGCTGGTCGTGAATATCTCGGCCCGGCACGTTCACCTGAGCCAGGAGCATGTCGAAATCCTGTTTGGCAAGGGGGCTCAGCTGGAGCCGATGAAGTGGCTGTACCAGGATGGCTACTTCGCCGCCAAGCAGACGGTGATGGTGGTCGGTCCGCGGAAGCGGATGCTGCCGGAAGTTCGTGTGCTGGGGCCCTGCCGCCCCTCGCAGGTCGAACTGGCATTCACCGATTCCATCTCGCTGGGGATTGATGCCCCGGTCCGGATCAGCGGTGACCATCGTGACACTCCCGGCTGCGTGCTGGTCGGCCCCGAAGGGGTGGTCGAGTTGAAGGCGGGTGTCATTCGAGCCATGCGCCACGTCCACATGGGCCCATCGGACCTGGAGTATTACGGAGTGAAAAACGGGGACTTGATGCACTTGCGGATTGTTTCACCCGGATGCACTACGACGCTGGAAGACGTCGCCGTCCGCGCCGATGCCAAGGTCAAGCTGGAAGTTCACCTGGACACGGATGAAGGAAACGCGATCAACCTGACTGCGGCGACCGATGTCGAATTGATCAAGCCGCACGCCTGTGCGTGTCAGACACATTGAGCTACGACGGTCGCGGCTTGCCGACCGCGAGCGAATTCCATGAGGCAACAACTGCTGTTTTAATTCTTTCTGGGGGAAACCTGCTATGGCGAAGGCGATGGAAGCGTTGGGGATGCTGGAGTGCAAGGGTCTGGTCTGCCTGATCGAAGGCGTCGATGCGATGCTGAAGGCGGCCAATGTGCAGATGGTGGGCTGGGACAAGGTCGGCAGCGGCCTGGTGACCGCGTTCGTGGTCGGTGACGTGGCCGCGGTGAAGGCCGCGATCGACGCCGGCGCGAGTGCTGCCAGCAAGATTGGCGAAGTGGTCAGCGTGCAGGTCATTCCCCGCCCGCACGAAGAACTCGCCGCCGTGCTGCCCAAGCCGAAGGCTTCCGCCGCAACGGTCTCGTAACTGCCGACGTCTCGTGACGGGAGAGCCTGGCCATGGCCAAACGCGCAACCAGCAAGCCTGCACCGCGACCGGTGAAGCGGGCCACGAGATCGTCGACACCAAGTCCAGCCAGTCGTCCCGCGACCCGCCGTTCCGCGGCGTCCGCACCTGTCAGTGCTGTCACGGCGCCGGTTCCAACAGCGGAGCCAGTCGTGCCAGGAATCATCGAACCACCCAAGACTACCGAAAGATCTTTCATGAACGATGCTATTGGACTCCTGGAAACCAAGGGCCTGGTCGCGCAGATTGAAGCTGCCGACGCCATGCTCAAGGCCGCCAACGTCACGTTGGTCAAGCAGATTCAGATTGGCGGCGCTTACATCACCACGATCATCCGGGGCGATGTCGGTTCCGTCCGCGCCGCGGTGGATGCCGGGTCGGCAGCCGCTTCCAAGATTGGCGAACTGGTCAGTGCTCACGTGATCGCCCGTCCGGAAAAGTCCCTGATGGAACAGTTCATCTGACGATGACCTGTCCCGGACGACGATCCGCGTCGTACTCCGTGACGGCCTTCCCTGGAATGGAGTCTTCCCATGAAAGTGCTCGTTGCCAATCTCGGTTCGACCAGCTTCAAGTACCGCCTGTTTGATCTTCCGGCAGAAACGCAACTGGCGCGGGGCGGCATCGACCGCATCGGCCAGGGGAACAGTGCCTGCTTTGTGGAAATCGGCGGACGGCGCGAAGAATCGACCCAGGCCATCGCCGATCACGCGGCGGCCGTGCAGATTTGCCTCGATCAACTGACGCATCCCGAATACGGCTGCGTGAAATCGGTGGGGGAAGTCGCCGCGATCGGCTTCAAGGCGGTGTTCGCGGGAAACTTGAGCGGGGTGCGCATCGTCGATGATGCGCTCCTGACGAAGATGGAAGACCTGTCTGATATCGCACCCGCGCACAATCCGATGTATGCGAAAGCAATGCGGCAATTGCGTGCGGCGTTCCCTCAGATCCCGCTGGTCGCGGCTCTGGAAACGGCGTTTCATGACACGATTCCGCCCGAGAACAAGCTGTACGCGATCCCGTTCGAATGGTCCGAGGACTACGAGATCAAGCGCTGGGGGTTCCATGGAGCCAGCCACCGGTACTTGAACACGCGCATTCAGCAATTGCTGGGGCGCAGCGACCTGCGGGTAATCACCTGCCATCTGGGTGGCAGCAATTCGCTGTGCGCCGCAAAAGGTGGCCTGTCACAGGCGACGAGCATGGGGATGAGTCCGCAGACGGGATTGTTGCAGAACAATCGCGTCGGAGACTTCGATCCGTTTGCGTTGCCAATCCTGTTGCGGAAGACGGGGAAGTCGCTCGCCCAGATCCTGGAGGATTTGTCGAGCAAGGCGGGTTTGCTGGGGGTCAGTGGCCTCAGCCAGGATGTGCGGGACATTGAAGAAGCGGCGGCCAAAGGACACGTGCGGGCCAAACTGGCGCTGGATGTTTTTGTCTCTTCGATCCGTCAGTACCTGGGATCCTATCTGACAGTTCTCGGTGGAGCCGATGTCATCGTCTTCAGCGGAGGGATTGGCGAGAACAGTCAACTGGTTCGTGAGGCAGTCTGTCGGAACATGGACTGGGCAGGGATCGTCCTGGACGAAGCGAAGAACAATTCCCTGCCGCGCGGCGCCGAAGGGTGCCTGTCGGCCGATTCCAGCAGGACGCAGATCTGGGTCCTGCCGACCAATGAAGAGATCGTCGTGGCGCGTCAAACCGCCGAGGCGGTTGGTCTGAAACGAAAGTAGTCCTGGAAAAGTGAAATAGCGAAAGTTCCTGAACTGGTGAATGACATCGTGCGATTTCGAATGGGGAATTGACAGGTAACACTGCCCGATTCCCTTCCCCCGGCCCCCAGCCCTGGCTCACAACAATGTTCCTTGCCCGCGTCACTGGTAGCGTCGTCTCGACTCAAAAGGTCGATGCCATGGTCGGCCAGAAGCTGCTCATCGTCGAACCGCTGCGCGTCAATGAGAAGGATCAGTCCGGACTGGTTTCGACGGGGCGGACGTTTATCTGCGTCGACACGGTGGGGGCAGGTGAAGGGGAAGTGGTGATGATCGTGCAGGGCTCCAGTGCTCGATTCACTCCCCAGACCAAGCCACTGCCGATCGACTGCGCGATCATTGGCATCGTTGATTCCGTTCACCTGGGTTCCAAGTCGATCTTCAGTGCGACTGCGGAAGCGGCGGGAGGCGCCCCGTGAGCGAGTCACCTCAATCCACCATTGCACAGTCCGTCGGCCGCACGGCACAGATCATTGCGTTTGCGTTGATCACGGGCGTCCTGGTTTTTGCGGCGATTGCCTACTTCGTCGCGAAGGGAAAGCCTGCCGCCTTTCCGATTGTGTCGTACATGGGTGTCGGGTTTGCCGTCATCAACCTGACGATGCGATTCGTCGTTCCCGCATACCTGGTTTCGATGCAGAAGCGAAGCCTCGCCGGGGCGACAGAACCTGACCTGACGAATTCCCTGGCCGGCCTCTATCAGACCAAAATGATCATTGGAATGGCACTGCTGGAAGGAGCGGCGTTCATCAATCTTGTCGCGTACATCGTTGAAAAACAGATCTGGTCTTTCGGCGTCGTCGGCGCCCTGGTGCTGGTGATGGTCGCGTCGTTTCCGACCCAGTGGAAGATCGAGAACTGGGTAGAAGACATGAAGCGGGACCTGCCCGGTTAGTCCCCCGCCTGCGAGCCAGGCGTCCTTGAATTTCCAATTTTCCAATCGTCGAGATCCTGAGTACCGAGACCCGACATTATGCAAGCCTCAGCCGAAGCCATTCGCCAGGTCGTTCAAGAAGTTCTCGCTCAACTGGGTAAGTCACCCAAACCCACGGCCCCCGCGCAGGATGGCGACTGGGGAGTCTTCCAGTCGGTCGATCAGGCCGTCGCCGCTGCCAACGACGGCTTCCGCAAACTGAGCGAATCTCCGCTCGCCTCGCGAGCCAAGGCGATCGAATGCGTGCGACAGATCTGCGACGAGCAGGCCGAGGAACTGGGGACGCTGGAATTTGAGGAGACTCGGATTGGGCGACTCGATCACAAGATCGAGAAGCTGAAGATCATTAAGCTGGTCCCCGGCACGGAATACATGCGGACTGATGCTGTCAGCGGTGATCATGGCCTGACCGTCACCGAATACGCTCCGTTCGGAGTCATCGGGGCGATCACCCCGGTCACGCATTCGCTGCCGACACTCGCTGGAAACGTCGTCAACATGGTTGCAGGGGGGAACACGCTGATCGTGAATCCTCACCCGAGCGGAGCACGAATCGCCTGTGAAGGGGTTCGCCGGTTCAACCGGGCGATCTACAAGGCGACGGGACTCGAAAACCTGATCACGATCATTGAAAAGCCGACGCTCGACACCGCCGCCGCCATTTTCGGTCATCGCGGCGTCAAGCTGCTGTGCGTGACCGGCGGCCCGGCGGTGGCTCGTGCCGCGATGGAAAGCCGCAAGAAGGCGATCGTCGCCGGGCCGGGGAATCCCCCCGTCGTGGTCGATGAAAGTGCCTGCCTGGAAAACACGGCGGCGTCGATCGTCAAGGGGGCGTCCTACGACAACAACCTGCTCTGCATCGGCGAAAAAGAAGTCTTCGCGGTGGAAGAGATCTTCGACCAGTTGCTCGACACGATGCCGCGCCACGGGGGTTACCGGTTGAACGATCGGGAAATCGACGCGCTGTCCAAGCTGGCGTTCTCACCCCCGACCAAGCCCGGTGATCACTTCCATCTGAATCGGGATCTCGTCGGGCTGGATGCGACGAAGCTGGCCGAGTTGATCGGTGTGCGGGTTCCCGCGGGGACTCAGTTGCTGTACGGCGAAACCGACACGTCGAATCCGTTCGTCCCCGAAGAGCAGATGATGCCGTTCGTCCCGTTCGTGCGTTGCAAGAATTTTGCTCACGGTGTCGAACTGGCCCTGGAGTTCGAACATGGCTTCCGCCACACCAGCCTGATTCATTCGCGCAATGTCCGTCACATGACCCGCATGGGTCGGGAAATGGACACGACGCTGTTCATCAAGAACGGCCCCTGCATGGCGGGACTGGGACTGGGCGGCGAAGGCTACCTGAGCTTCAGCATCGCCACTCCGACCGGAGAAGGGGTCACCAATCCCATGACGTTCACCCGGCAGCGTCGCTGTGTGCTGGTGGACGATCTGCGGGTGATCTGAGCCTTGTCGAAGTGCAGTCTGAAGCGGGTTTCACATTATGCAATTCGGCAAGGTGATCGGACGGGCCACGTCCACGGTGAAGCATCCCACGCTGAAAGGCTGGCGGATGCTGCTGGTGCAACCCCTGGATGCGAAGGGGGGACCGGATGGGGCGCCTCAACTGGTGATTGACAACCTGGGGGGGCGAAAAGGAGACACCGTGATGATCTCGTCCGATGGCAAAACGGCCAAAGAAATGGTGGGGGCCGAGACCACGCCCGCCCGCTGGCATGTACTGGGAATTGTGGACTGAACGCAACGGTTTGATCGAGCAGAAAGACGGCAGAGAACGTGAATCAGGCGCTGATAGATGAGATCGTGTCGAACGTGCTGGCTCAACTCCAGCCCGCGCCGGCGCGACCTGTTGCGGCGCCTGTGCCCGTTGCGCCGCCAGTGTTGGACGAACCCGCTCCTCCGGTGGCAACTCTGCAAGTGGCAACGCTGCCGGAGTCCAGGTCGACGGCGATCGAAGTGACGGAAGCGGTCATCACGGCGGATCTGCTGGCCGGCGCTGTTCGCGGAGCAAGGTCGATCACAATCGGTGTCCGGTCAATCCTGACTCCCTCCGCACGGGACTGGCTGAACACGAGGAAGATTTCGTGGAATCGCGGTGGGGCGGAAGTCTCCGCGGCATTGGCTGGTCCCGCCGTCGGCAATTCTTCAAGCTCATCGCAACGCAGCCGATGGCAGTTGTTGCTGCAGACAGTGACGCCCAACGTGCGGGCGCTGCATGAGAGTTTGAAGCGGCAGCCGGATGGCTGGAAACTGGATCTGGTTGGCGCTCCGAATGAGGCCGCGACGCTGGCGGCCCGGCTCATCAGCACCGCGGAAGCAGACGGGGTCGTTGTTCTGACGGAATACGCCGAGATCATCGCCTGTCGGGCCAATCGCAATGAGCGGGTCCGAGCCGCTGTGATCGTCGACCGGAAACAACTGGAACTGACTCGCCAGCACCTGGGGGTCAACCTGGTCTGCATCAATCCACACGGACGAACTTTTATTGAATTGAGAAACCTGCTGCG
>Ga0265327_10004578_pt1 | contig 12177 bp, 11 predicted proteins | sample 41621metaG_FD_202089 | JGI IMG/M metagenome (GOLD analysis project Ga0265327, IMG submission 202089) | Rhizosphere microbial communities from Carex aquatilis grown in University of Washington, Seatle, WA, United States - 4-16-21 metaG | ecosystem: Host-associated > Plants > Roots > Rhizosphere...
CCTGATCCAGCGGCCGGATCAGGAACCGGAACGGCTCGACGTCGCGGAGCTGCGCGACCGGCACTTCGCCGCCGAGGGAATCGACCGCCGCGATTTCTTCGTCTACCTGTACCCGGCGGCGCGTGCGTTCGTCCGCTCGGTACGCGAGAAGCAGCCCGCCTCCCCCACGTTCTCCGACGCCCTCGCGGCCCACGCGCTCGTCGACGCGGCCTACCGCTCCGTCGCGGGCAATGTCGCCGCCGAGGTCTTCTCCGCTGGCACGACGTAGCCGGCATGGAGCCGGCCGTCTCGCCACCGCGCCTCGAGACCGAACGGCTGGTACTCGAACCGGTATCGCTCGAGATCGCCCGGGCCGTCGCCGGCGGTGATCTGTCCGCGTTGGCGGTCGCCGAAGGCTGGCCGCACGAGGACACCCTCGACGCAATGTCGATCGTGACGCAGCCGGACGCGGGCGCGGTGTGGCTCATCGCGCGCGGCGGCCGGGTGATCGGCGACTGCGGAACGTCGGGCTCACCCGATCCATCGGGCGCCGTCGAGATCGGCTACGGACTGGCCACCACGGCGCGTGGCCACGGGTACGCCACCGAAGCCGTGCGGGCGGTCTGCGAGTGGCTCTTCGCGCAGCCCGAGGTCACGCGCATCACGGCGGTCGACGTGTTGGCCGGCAACCGTGCATCGCGGCGAGTCCTCGAAAGGCTCGGCTTCTACGTCATCGGCGAGACCGACCACCACGTCAGCTACGCCCTCACACGCCGCGCGACGTAGGAAACATCGATGGCGACGCGGTTCACGAGAAAGGATCGCTAGGGTCGCCGCCGGCAAACGGCGAGCGAACGGGATCTGATGGACCGCTCAATGGAACGTGACGAGCTCCGGGCCGTACAGGACCCGCTGAAGCAGCAGTATCGAGACGACCCGAGCGGCGCGCTGATCACGCTCTCGGCCGAGGGCAGCCTGGGCGAGGGGATCAGTTGCTCCGTCGCGACCGGGCGCGCGATCGCGAAGGCGGGGTTGCATCCTGCTTCCGGCGGCGACGGATCTTCCGTGTGCTCGGGCGACATGCTGCTCGAGGCGCTCGCGGCCTGCGCCGGGGTGACACTCCGGGCCGTTGCCACTTCGCTCGGCATCGCGGTTCGCTCCGGCACCGTCAAGGTCGAAGGCGACCTCGACTTTCGTGGAACGCTCGCGGTGGCGAAGGATGCGCCCGTCGGATTCACCGCGATCCGCGTGGTGTTCGATCTCGACTCCGACGCGACCGACGACGAGCTCGCCACACTCCTTCGCCTCACCGAGCGCTACTGCGTCGTGTTGCAGACGCTTGCACGGCCGCCGGCCCTGACCTTCGCTCGAGCCGGTACGTAGCTCCGGACCCGCCGCCGGAAGCCGGGAACCTTTCGTCAGAGCGCTGAGTCCTGTGTTCGTGCGGCGGACTGCGGCGGAGACGGAAATTGACGAACGGTCGGATGCGGCGCGAATCGATGTCGCATTCGAGTCCGTCTACCGCTCGCACCGTTCCGGGATGGTCCGGCTCGCGTACGTCATCACCGGCTCGAACGAGATCGCCGAGGAGGTGACGCAGGAAGCGTTCGCCCGGCTGCATCAACGCTGGTCGACCGTCGACCACCCGGTCGCGTATCTGCGAACGATCGTGACCAACCTCTGCCGCAACGAGGTCCGTCGCTTCGCGCTCGAACGGCGCCGCGCACCGAAACCACTCCCCGACGTCGACGACCCCGAGATCGACGAGACATGGGTGGTCGTCTGCCGCTTGCCGTTCCGTCAGCGCGCAGTTCTCGCACTCCGGTACTACGCGGACCTCCCCGAAGCCGAGGTCGCGCGCATTCTGGGCTGCCGGATCGGCACCGTGAAGTCGGCACACCACCGCGCCCTGGCCCGGCTGCGCGAGGAGCTCTCATGATCGACGACGTCGTCATCGAGGAACGACTCCGGCGAATGTTCGACGTGGTCGCGGGTCGCGTCGCGATCGACGGGTCCGAGTCCACCCCCTTTGTCGTGGAGGCACCACAACGGTTGCACCGACGGCCCCGCCGCCTCGTGGTCGCGGCCGTGAGCCTCGTCGCGATCGCAATCGCGTCGGTGGCCGTCGCGGCAACGCTGCGCCGCGGCCCGAAGGCGCCGCAGATTGCGGTGACCGCGACACCGACATCGACCACGAAACCGACGTCGACCTCTTCTCCCGACGCCACCTGGTGCGTCGCGATCTCCCGCAGCCAAGCGCTCGCTCGCGGTCTCGCCTACGGCACCGTGATCGTGGACAACCCCAGCGAACACGCCAAGCTGGTCAGCCGGGCCGAGCTCGAAACCAAAGGCAATCCGTTCGCCGGTGACGAGCCGCTGATCAGCACGCACGCCACGTTCTGGGTCGTCGAGCTCCGCCGCACCCGCGCCACGCAAGGCCCCTACAACTGGGGACTGGTTGCCGTCGACGCGAACACGGGCGCTGTCGTCACCGCGAACGAGGGCCCGAGCACGGGACCGGGAGGTGTCATCGCCGAACCGGCGGCGGAGCCGCCGTACTGGGATGCGCTGGCGGACCACGGCGCCGAGTGTCCGGCACCGTGACTACGCGCTCGTCGACCGCACCAGCCGTCGGAGCGTGTACGGCAGGATCCCGCCTTCGAGGAACACCGCGAGCTCGAACGGCGTGTCGATGCGAGCGCGCATAGCGAACTCTTTGTCGTCGGCGTGCACGACGACCTCGCGGGGTAACGGTCCCGGTTGCGCGAGCGCCTCGAGCCCGACGACCCGGTAGAGCTCGTGACCGGTGAGGCCGAGCGTCGCCACCGACGCACCATCGAGGAATTCGAGCGGGAGCACGCCCATCCCGACGAGGTTCGACCGGTGGATGCGTTCGAAGCTCTCGACGATGACCGCGCGGACCCCGAGCAGCTGCGAGCCCTTCGCGGCCCAGTCGCGCGAGGAGCCGGAGCCGTACTCCTTGCCCGCGAGCAGCACGAGCGGAACGCCCTCACTCGCGTACGTCATCGCGGCGTCGTAGATCGTGGTCGGCGCGCCGTCGGGCAGGTGCACGGAGAAGCCGCCTTCGGTGCCGGGCGCGAGCCGGTTGCGCAAGCGGATGTTCGCGAACGTGCCCCGGACCATCACCTCGTGATTGCCACGGCGCGAGCCGTAGGAGTTGAAGTCGCCGGGCGCGACGCCGTGCTCCTGCAGCCACTTGCCTGCAGGGCTGTCCTTGCGGATGGCGCCCGCGGGCGAGATGTGATCGGTCGTGACGCTGTCACCGAGCAGCGCGAGCACGCGTGCGCCCTCGACGTCGTGCTGCTCGGGCGCGCGGGCGGTGATGCCTTCGAGGAACGTCGGCCGGCGGATGTAGGTCGAGTCAGGTTCCCACTCGTAGCGGTCACCGGTCGGCGCGGGCAGCGCCCGCCAGTTCTCGTCGCCGTCGAGGATCGTCGCGTAGCTCTCCTCGAACATCGTGCGGTCGAGGACGCGGCCGACAACCTCGGCGACCTCGGCCTCCGCCGGCCAGAGATCGCGCAGGTACACCGCCGCGCCGCCGGGGTCGTGGCCGATCGGGTCGTGATCGAGGTCGACGTCCATCGTCCCCGCGAGCGCGTAGGCGACGACGAGCGGCGGCGACGCGAGATAATTCATCCGGCAGTCGGGCGAGATGCGGCCCTCGAAATTGCGGTTCCCCGAAAGCACTGACGCCACCGAGAGATCGCCGTGGTCGACGGCTTCGGAGATCTCGGGCGCGAGCGGACCGGAGTTGCCGATGCACGTGGTGCAGCCGTAGCCGACGACGTCGAAGCCGAGTTGGTGCAACGGTTCCATCAGCTGCGCGCGCTCGTAGTAGTCGGTGACGACCAGCGAGCCGGGCGCGAGCGACGTCTTGACCCACGGCGGAACCGTCAGGCCGCGAGCGACCGCGTTCCGGGCGAGCAGTCCGGCCGCGATCATCACCGACGGGTTCGACGTGTTGGTGCACGACGTGATCGCGGCGATGACGACGTGGCCGTCGGCCAACTCGAAGCTGCGGCCGTCGGCCAGCGTCACCGGGCAGCGGTTGCGATCGAGGAGCAACGGCTGCGACGTCACGCCCGCGGGGGCGGGAACGTCGGCGGGTGTGCTGGGCGCGGGCGCGGGCGGATCGCTGGCCGGGAACGACTCGATCGACGACTCGTCGGCCTTGGCACGGGTCGCGCCGATCGCCGGCGTCGGCGCGGACGAGACCTCTTCCTTGCGGAACGCGAGGAGCGCGCGCTCGAAGCTGCCGCGCGCGCCGGCCAGCGACACGCGATCCTGCGGACGGGCCGGACCGGCCAGCGAGGGCTCAACGGTCGAGAGGTCGAACGAGATCGTCTCGTCGTACACCGGCCGGACGGCGGGGTCGTGCCAGAGACCTTGTTCCTTCGCGTACGCCTCGACCAGCGCGACCTGGTCGTCGGCGCGACCGGTCGCACGGAGGTAACGCAACGTCTCTTCGTCGATCGGGAAGATCGTGCACGTCGATCCGTACTCGGGTGACATGTTGCCGATCGTCGCCCGGTTCTCGAGCGGAACGCGTCCGACGCCTTCGCCGTAGAACTCGACGAACTTCCCGACCACACCGTGCGCCCGCAGCAACTCGGCGACGGTCAACACGAGGTCGGTCGCGGTCGAGCCGATCGGGAGCGCGCCGACGAGCTCGATGCCTACGACGCGCGGCAACAACATCGAGAGCGGCTGGCCGAGCATCGCGGCCTCGGCCTCGATGCCGCCCACTCCCCAACCGAGCACGCCGAGGCCGTTGACCATCGGCGTGTGCGAGTCGGTACCGACGAGCGTGTCGGGATAGACGAGGCCCTCGGGACCGCGGAAGACCACCTGCGCGAGGTACTCGAGGTTCACCTGGTGACAGATCCCGCGGTTGGGCGGGAAGACGCGCAACGTCTGGAACGCGGACTGAGCCCACCGCAGGAACGTGTAACGCTCACGGTTGCGCGCGAACTCGAACTCGGCGTTGCGCTTGAACGCATCGGGCACTCCCGCGACATCGGCGACGATGGAGTGGTCGATGACGAGGTCGACGGGGATGCCGGGCTCGATGAGGCGGGGGTCACCGCCGAGATCGGCCATCGCGTCGCGCATCGCCGCGAGATCGACGATGGCGGGCACACCGGTGAAGTCCTGCATGAGCACGCGCGCGGGCATGAACTGCAGCTCGCGGGTGCCGGCTTCGGTCGCCGCGCGCGACCGGTCGGCGAGCGCGCGGATGTCGTCGTCGCCGATGTTCTCGCCGTCCTCGTGGCGCAACAGGTTCTCGAGGAGGATGCGCAGCGAGTACGGCAGGGTGTGCGGGTCGGAGACCGCCGCATCCAACCGGTAGAGGCCATACGTTCGATCGCCGACGGAGATCTCGGACCGGGCACCAAAGCTGTCGAGCGTCACGCCCGCAAGCTACCTGCACACCGCCACCGCCTCCGGCGCGCACGGTGACGGTTACGCTTCTCGAGGTGGACACCGTCGTCGCCGTCGACATCGGTGGCACCAAGTTGGCGGTCGGCATCGTCGGCGCCGACGGTCGCATTCGCGATCGCCGGCAGGTGCCGACGCCCGTCACCTCCGACGCGGACGCGCTGCTGGCCACACTCACCACCGAGATCGACGGTCTCGGCGCCGCAGTCGGGCGGGCCCGGGCCGTCGGTGTCGGCTGTGGCGGGCCGATGACCCGCGGGGGCGAGGCGGTTTCGCCGCTGAACATCCCCGCGTGGCGCGGCTTCCCGCTGCGCGCGCGGCTCGCGGCTCACTGCGGGCTCACGGTCCGGATCGACAACGACGCCAAGGCGCTGGCCCGCGCCGAGGGGTGGATGGGCGCAGCGACGGGTGTGAGCGATTACGTCGCCATGGTGGTCTCGACCGGTATCGGCGGCGGGATCGTCGTGGACGGCCGGTTGCTCGAAGGCGCGGACGGCAATGCGGGCCACGTCGGCCACATCATCGTCGAGCCCGACGGCGCGATCTGCGGTTGCGGCGCGCGCGGCTGCGTCGAAGCCGAGGCCTCCGGCACGGCCATCGCCCGCAGCACCGGTCGCCCGCCCGCCGAGGCACCGGACGAGATCCGCGCGCGCACCGGGCGTCTCGTCGGCCGCGCGATCGCGTCGGTCGCGAACCTGCTCGACCTGCAGCTCGCCGTCGTCAGTGGATCGGTCGCGCTCGGCTACGGCGCCACGTTCTTCACCGCCGCGCAGGACGAGATCGATGCGCGCTGCCGGCTCGACTTCTCCCGCGCCACCAAGATCGTCCCGGGCGCGCTCGGCGACGACGGCCCGCTGGTCGGGGCCGCCGCCGTCGCGCTGTTCGCGCCTACTGCGAAGTGAGGGCTGCTACCTGAGCTGGAAACGACCGCCGTCGATGACGACGACGCCGTCCTGATTGACGGTCTGGAAGATCGTCGCGCCCGAGCCCTCGTCCCACATTCTCACGGTGAGCGTGTCGCCCGGGAACACGGGCTTCGAGAACCGTGCGTCCATGCTGTCGAACTTGGAGACATCCGAGCCGCACAGCTCGTGGAGCAGCGCGCGACCGGTGACGCCGTACGTGCAGAGCCCGTGCAGGATCGGCCGGTCGAAGCCCGCGAACTTCGCGAGCTCGGGGTCGGAGTGCAGCGGGTTGCGGTCGCCCGACAGCCGGTAGAGCAACGCCTGGTCGGGACGCGTCGCGTACGTCGCCTCGTGATCCGCCTTGCGCTCGGGCATCTTCGGCGGATCCGCGATCTCCGGGCCGCGGCTCTCGCCGAAACCACCCTCGCCGCGGATGAACGCGGCGAAACGCGTCGTGAACGCAGGCTTGCCGGTGTCGGCGTACGTCGATACCGACTCGAGGCGCACGACCGCGGCCTTGCCCTTGTCGTAGATGCCGACGATCGTGGTAACGGAGTCGACCTCGCCGTCGGGCGGGATCGGACCGTGCACCGTCACGCCCTGCTCACCGTGCAACAGCATCCGGTAGTCGAACTCGCCCCAGCTGGGGAGCCCGGGACCGCCGCCCATCGCGATGACGACGGGCATCGTCGGCAGCACGCGCTGGGTGACGTTCTGTGAGTTCTCGGTCGTGAACTCGAGCTCGAAACCGGTCGGGTCCATCTGCCCCGCGCCGGTGCCGAGCGCGTACAGGAGGGCGTCCTTCGACGTCCACGAGTTCCGGCCGGGCTGCGAGACCGCACCAACGGCGTCCAAATTCATCGGCATGGTGTTGCTCCTCGTTCTCTGCTCACGCGCTAATTCTGGTCAAGAAAGCATGTTCGAAGGTTCGGCCGACTTGGCGACGAGGTCGGGGACGACCTTGGTCAGCTGCGCGGGCTCCCAGCGCATCTTGTTGTTGGTCGCGGTCGGGCCGCGGCGCCAGCCCTCGGCCACCGAGACGCGATCACCGTCGACCAGGAAGACACGGCCGCTCACGTCCTCGTTGTCGTTGGAACCGAGCCACACGACGAGCGGTGAGATGTTGGCGGGGTCGAGCGCGTCCCAGGCGCCCGCTTCGGGCGCGCCGCCGAAGCCGAGGTTCTCGGTCATGCGCGTGCGGGCGACGGGCGCGATCGCGTTGGTGCAGACGCCGTACCTTCCGAGCTCGAGGCCACAGATGATCGTGAACGCGGCGATCCCGGCCTTCGCCGCGCCGTAGTTCGTCTGACCGGCGTTGCCGAAGATGCCCGACGGCGACGACGTGTTGACGACGCGCGCCTTCAAGGGTGTTCCCGCCTTGGCCTGGTCGCGCCAGTACGCCGCCGCGTGGCGGGTCGGCGAGAACGCGCCCTTGAGGTGGACCGCGATCACCGCGTCCCACTCGCTCTCCTCCATGTTCGCGAGCATGCGGTCGCGCAGGATGCCGGCGTTGTTGACCAACGTGTCGAGGTGCCCGAACGTGTCGATCGCGCGCTGCACGAGGCGACCCGCACCGGCGAAGTCGGCGACGTTCTCGCCGTCGGCGACGGCTTCGCCGCCCATCGCCTTGATCTCCTCGACGACCTCCATCGCCGGGCTCAGGGAACCGCCGTCGCCGTGCATGTCGCCGCCGAGGTCGTTCACGACGACCTTGGCACCTTCACGCGCGTACGCGAGCGCGTGCTCACGGCCGATGCCGCGTCCCGAACCGGTCACAATCACAACGCGGCCGTCGCAAATGCCCATACTTGCGCTCACCTCAGGATGTCGTTCGGAGCTGCTCACGCAGCTGGTGCTTGTAGAGCTTGCCGTTGTCGTGCCGGGGCAGCGCCTCGACGAAGATCACCCGGCGAGGACACTTGTAGTGCGCGATGCGGTCCCGGCACCACTCGACGAGCTCGAATCCGAGCGCATCCGTCGGCTCGACGCCGTTTTGCGGCTCTACGGCCGCCACCACGACCTCGCCCCACTCGTCGTCGGGCTGGCCGACGACGCCGACATCGCCCACCGCCGGGTGCGCCAGCAGCGCGGCCTCGACCTCGGCCGGATAGATGTTCACGCCCCCGCTGATGATGAGGTGGGCGCTGCGATCCGTGAGGAAGAGATACCCGTCGTCGTCGACGTAGCCGACGTCGCCGAGGGTGAAGTGCGTGTTGCGGTACGCACCCTCGGTCTTCTCGGGCGCCTTGAAGTACTCGAAGCGATCGTCGTCGGGCGCGCGCAGGTACACGGTGCCGACCTCACCCGGAGCCTGCGCGGCTCCGGTCTCGTCGAGGATGCGGACGTGATCGGCCGGGGTGACGCGACCGACCGTGCCCGGCTTGCGCAGCCATTCGTCCGGCCCGACCAGCGTGCCGGCGCCTTCGGTCGCGGCGTAGTACTCCCAGACGATCGGACCGAGCCACTCCATCAGCCGTTGCTTCACCTCGACGGGACACGGCGCCGCGCCGTGGATGATGAAGACGAGCGAGGAGATGTCGTAGCGCGCCTTCACCGCGTCGGGCAGCGAGAGCAGGCGATGGAACATCGTCGGCACCATGTGCGTGTGCGTGACGCGGTGTTCCTCTATGAGCGCGAGTGTGCGTTCCGCCGACCAGCCGTCCATCATGACGATCGGCACGCCGAGTGCTGCGGGCGCGGTCAAGGAGAACGACAGCGGGGCCGCGTGGTACAGCGGACCGGTGCACAGATGCATGTGCCGTTTGCCGCGATACTGCGTGAGCTTCGCGACGTCGAGCGCGCTGCGCGGATCGGGCGGTCGGCGCACACCCTTCGGCCGGCCGGTCGTTCCCGACGTGTAGAGCATCGTGGCGCCGCACACGGGATCGGCGATGTCGTCGCCCGGCTCCGGCGCGAGCAGGTCGTCCCAGTCCTCGAAGCCGTCGATGGCGCCGCCGACCGCGACCGGCGCGCGTAGGCGGGGCGCGAGGTCGGCCGCCTGCTTGGCGACGTGGGCGAAGCGCGCGTCGGCGACGAACGCGGTCGCCTCGCAATCGTCGACGATGTAACCCGCCTCGTCGCCGGTGAGGTGCCAGTTGACGGTCGTCAGCCGCAGGCCGGCGCGCTTCGCGGCGGCGACGGTCTCGAAGAACTCGGGCCGGTTGGCGCACATGATCGCGAGGCCGTCGCCGGCCGTGACGCCGCGAGCGCGTAACGCCCGGACCAACCGATTCGCGTTGGCGTTTGCCTCGGCGCGGGTGCGGTTGCCGGCGTCCGAGATCACGGCGGGGACGTCGCCGTCGTCCGCGGCCCAGAAGGCCGCGAGCATCCCCAGGTCAGCGGCCGCGTGGAGCCGGTCGAGATCGGGCGCGCTCACACCGACGATGCTTGCCGGTCGCGTTCGGTCCCGTCCAGCGCCCCGTGCGAATTCCCGCGAAGGCCGAATTCCCACGAAGGCAACGTGCGCCCGGCCGGTATCTTGTGAGCGTGTCCCTGATGCGCGATACGGCTCGCCGCGTATGGGATGTGTTGCCGGAGCCCGTCCAGAGCTCCAAGGTCGCGGTGCGCGCCAAGGCCATGGCGAACGCGCGCGTGGGCGCCGGCACGCAGCAGGTGGTGCGCACGCTGGCCGAGCTGGACGAACGCCTCGAGTTCCTCGCGCGCGCCGCGGCGGTCTCCGACGACGAGCTCCGCCGCGGATTCTCGACGTTCCGCATGGAGATCGATCTGCAGATGCCGGACGATCCCTTCTCCGAGGAGTACCACCGCAAGGTCTTCGACCTGTACGAATGGCTTCACGGAAAGCCCTACGCCCCGAGCAACGAGATCATGGCGTTCGAGGTGGCGAGGTACACCGATGTCCCGTTTCCGTACGCAACTCAGAGCGGGCGGACCGTCGGCAACTACCTGATCGGGATGGGTCACGTAATCCGGACCCTCGACCTCCCGCCGAAGAGCCGGCTCCTCGAGTTCGGTCCCGGCTGCGGCAACACGACGCTCGCGCTGGCGCAGATGGGTCACCAGGTGACCGCGATCGACATCGCGCCGAACATCGTCGACCTCATCGACGAGCGGGCCAGCCGGTTGAACACGTCCGTCGAGACGATCGTCGGCGACTTCTCGACGATCGACGAGCTCGACGGAACCTACGACGCGGTGCTGTTCTTCGAGTGCTTCCACCATTGCGCCGAGCACCTCGACCTGCTCGCGGGCCTGAACCGCGTTGTCGCGCCCGGCGGGCGCGTGCTCTTTGCCGGAGAACCGATCTCCAGGAAGCTGAGCGTCCCGTGGGGTCTGCGCATGGACGGCGAGTCGCTGTGGGCCATCCGGACCAACGGCTGGCTCGAGCTCGGCTTCCGGCGGTCGTACTTCCTGTCGGCACTCGAGCGCTACGGGTGGGTGGCCAAGCGCGTCAACTGCGTCGAGACACCAACGGGTGAGATCTTCGTCGCCCGCCGCGGTCGCGAGATCTGAATCTAGGCGCCGGCTGCGGCGGCGCGATCCTTTTCGACCTCGTCCATCGAGCCGTATTCCTCGCCGGTGTCGGCCCAGTCCTCGAATTGAATGACGCCGATCTCGGTGAAGCGCTGCCGGAGCCAGCCGTCGGCGGCGTCGAGCAGGCCCAGCTTCTTGCAGTTCGGGACGATCTTCGAGAACAACAACTGCTGGAACATCTGCTGCGCCGGCGGATTGACCTGGTCCATCGTGCGGTAGATCGCATCGGGATCGACACCCATGCGCGCCCACATCTCCGTGTGCGCGAACCGGCGCTGCAACCGGCGCGCGACGTCGAACGCGAACTCCTGGCGTTCCCGCAGCTCGGCGTCCGTCAAGCCTTTGTAGAACTCCTGCAGCGACAGGACCCCGAACGCGACGTGACGGGCCTCGTCACTCATGACGTAACGCAACATCTTCTTCAACAACGGCTCGCTCGTGATCTGCTGCATCAAGCCGAACGCGGCGAGCGCGAGCCCCTCGACCATGATCTGCATGCCGAGGTAGGCGATGTCCCAACGGGGATCGGAGAGGATGTCGTCGAGGATGCCGCGCAAGTTCTCGTTGATGCCGTACTGGTTGCCGAGCTTGTCGTCGAGGTAGCGCGCGAACACTTCGACGTGGCGGGCCTCGTCGACCACCTGGGTCGCGGCGTAGTACTTCGCGTCGATCCACGGCACGGTCTCGACGATGCGCGCCGTGCACAGCAACGCGCCCTGCTCGCCGTGCATGAACTGCGACAGCAGCGAGTTCTGCAGCTCGATGCCGACCTGGCGCCACTCTTTGTCGCCGAAGTGCTTCACCGGCGAGCCCTCGGCCTCGGCCAGCGCCTGGAACCGGGCGGTACCGCCCTGGCCGAGCTCGTCCGCGACCTTCTCCGGGTCGACGTCGATCGACCAGTCGAGGTCGGTGGTCGCGTTCCACTGCGACGTCTTCGCCTTCTCGTACAACTTCATCAGCGGGAGCCGGCTGCGTTCGTAGTCCCACGTGAAGATCGTGCCGACGTCGGCAGTCACCGCGTGGACGAGCTCGAGCTTGTCGCCGGTCACGTCGACGGTTGATTCCATGGTCATTTCGCTTGCTCCTCGGAGACGGCGTCGAGCAGACGCGAGATCAATTCGTGCCATGCGCCTTCGGTCGGCGCGTCCATCTGCAGCGCGCGCATGACGAGGGCGCCCATTGCGAGCGTCAGGCCGAAGCGCGCGAACACGTCGGAGTCGAGCGCGGGATCGATCGCGCCGTCGGCCTTCGCGCGCTCGACGATGTCGACGAGCGCCGACGCGCGCGCATCGAGACGATCGCGAAGCGCGGCGGCGAGCTCGCCGTCGCGCCGGGCGGC
>Ga0265327_10004579_pt1 | contig 12173 bp, 15 predicted proteins | sample 41621metaG_FD_202089 | JGI IMG/M metagenome (GOLD analysis project Ga0265327, IMG submission 202089) | Rhizosphere microbial communities from Carex aquatilis grown in University of Washington, Seatle, WA, United States - 4-16-21 metaG | ecosystem: Host-associated > Plants > Roots > Rhizosphere...
GCCGCGGCGGCTGGTCATGCTGTGCGACATCTCGGGCTCGATGGAGCCCTACGCGCGTGCGTATCTCCAGTTCCTGTCCTGCGGCGCGGGCGCTGGTCCGGATGCGGAGGCGTTCGTGTTTGCGACCCGGCTGACGCGCGTCACCCGCGCGCTCGCCGCCCGCAACCCGCAACGGGCCATCCAGCGCGCGGCGGAAGCGGCGCCCGACTGGTCGAGCGGCACCCGTATCGGCGAGGCCCTGAAGCGGTTCAACGACCGCCACGGCCGTCGCGGCATGGCTCGCGGAGCCGTGGTGGTGATCCTGTCCGACGGCTGGGAGCGGGGCGATCCCGTGCTGGTCGGCCGCGAGATGGAGCGTCTGTCGCGTCTTGCCTACCGCATCGTCTGGGTCAACCCGCGGATCAGCGCCGAGAAGTTCGCCGTTCGGGCCGGCGGGATGGTCGCCGCCCTGCCGCACTGCGACGCGCTGGTCAGCGGCCACAGCTTCGCGGCGCTGGGCGAGGTCGTCGCCGCGATCGGCGGCGAGCTGGACGAGCCCGTGCCGGTGCCCGAGCAGGCGACGACAGCCGAGCCGGAGCCCGAGCCGTGGGCAAGCGCGACGCCGGTGGCTGGGAGCTCGGTGGCGATGCCCAGCGGGTACGGTCCCAGCAAGGGAAAGACCACGCCAGGATGGGTGACCGATGAGTGAGACCAGGATCTGCATCTACCCCGGATGCGACCGGCCAGCCGTGCCGGCCCATCCGCAGGGAGGGCCGCAGCCGGCGTTCTGCGACCTCGAGGAGCACAACGCGCTGAGAGCGCACCAGGAGCGCCAGCGGCTCGCCGCCCTGGCGGCCACCGACGATCAGGAGACGACCAGTGGCTAACGAGGCCTACCGCGCGGTCTTTCTGCGCGTGCACCCCACCGGCAAGATGGTGCTCAGTCTGACAACTGAGGCCGATGGCCGGGAGTCGCAGTACGCAGCGCAGGTCGCCGAGGAGCTCGGCGTCCCGCCGCTCGACGTCAAGATCGTCCCCGCCGACACCAACCGGTTCGGGGTCGGACACGGCTTCAACACCAGCCCGTCCGACGGGACGCCCGCGGCCATCTCGACCGCGACCGAGCGGATCAAGGACAAGGCGCGGCTGCTGGCCGGGATGCAGCTGGGGGCGGCGCCGGAGTCGCTGACCTGGTCGGACGGCGCCTGGACGAACGGCGGGGGCGACGAGCCCGGCCAGATCGAGACGATCGCCGACAGCGCGCTGTACGCGCACGGCACGGGGGAGCTGCCGCCCGGCGTCGAGGGCGGGCTGGACGCGCAGGCCGTGTACCGGGACTAGGCGCTCCGATGTGCCGGCTGCCGCCCTGCTGCGCATAGAGCCCAATCATCAGCCGTCCGCCCTCCCGATACACCTCGGCCGGGATGCTGACCACAGCGTTCTCGAACACGTGGAACTCGGCGACCGCGGACTCTCGATGAGGGCGGACGCCTCACCGACTTGTATCTCCGTGTACTAAGGCTCCGATGATGCCGGGCTAGGCCTTTGACTCGAGCTTGATCCGCACGTCGTCGGCGACCTTGAGAGCGCCGTACAGCGTGGAGTAGGGCTTCATGCCCCAGGCGGATTGCTTGATGATGGCTTCAGCGCTGAGCGATCCGTCGGCGTTCAGGACAACGTCGACCGACAGAGGGTGGGCAGTGCCGTGGAGGCTGAGGTCGCCGTCGATGCAGAGCCCGCCGCCGTCGGCCGCCTGCTCCACCGAGGTGGACCTGAACGTGATCTGCTCCCTCTTCAGCACGTCCTCGTCGATCGTCTTTGCGATGTCGACCTTGTCGTCGTCGCCGAGCTTCTGCATGCCGCCGCGGCCGTCGAGGACACGCAGCGAGCCGCCGTCAACGGTCATCTCGATCGACATGCTCCCGGGGTCGTCCGCGGTGGCGAGCGACGCCTGCCAGGACGTCACCTCGATCGTCAGGTCGTGACCCGCCTTGGCCGCGGCGCCGGTGCGGCTGGTGTGCACCGTCAAGGTGGCGTTGTCAGGTCCGAGTAGCTGGGTCCCGCGCTGAGTCGCCATACCCGAAAACTATAATGCCGGGCCATCTGACGCCTCCCTTCAACCCGGCCTCAAGGAGCGCACATGGCAGTGGAGCTCGACCACACGTTCTCGACCTCGAGGGCGATCGACGACAGCTACGCGACCATCCTCGACCTCGACAAGGTGATCCCCTGTGTCGAGGGCGCCTCCGTGCTCGAACGCACCGGCCCGGAGTCGGTCAAGGCCGAGATCAAGGTCAAGATGGGCGCGATGTCGATGACCTTCACGGGCACCTGCGACGTGACGGAGCAGGACGAGGCGGCGCACCGCATCGTGCTCGCCGTCAAGTCTCGAGAGGCGGGCGGGCAGGGCTTTGCGAACGCCACGATCACCTTTCAGCTCAAGGACGGTGGGGGAGACCTCCACACCAGCGCCCAGATCTCCGGCAAGGCGGCGTCTATGGGGGAGGGAGTCGTCTACGGCGTCCTGGACGCGCTGATCGCCGACTTCGCCGGCAAGCTCGGCGCCCTCTAGACCGCAGCCCGTGGCGACCGTCCAGATGAAGCGGGTCAGGCCCGGCGAGGTGCCGAAGGACGGCGGCACCGCGCTGCAAGAGGATCCCGGCCGGCCGGTTTTCAACGGCAACGGGCCCGACGACTACGTCTGCGTCGAGTGCGGCAACGTGCTCGCCACCTCGATGAGCCCGGACTACATGACGTTTCGCGTGCGAGTGAAGTGCGGGCGCTGCAAGACCATCAACGTCGCGGAGAACGACGACCGCTCCCCAGCGGAGCGCCGCCCCCGCCGCGGGCAATGAGTACTCGGAGCGCCGGGCGGTGCCGCGCGTACGCGGCGGCGCCGTCGCCCTCGGGCGCGGCGATCCGCACCAGAGGCGGATGGCCCATGGCCGCCGTCGCCAGATCGCGCAACGCGTCGTGGTAGGCCCGTTCCCGCTGGACGCCACCAAATCCGAACGCCTTGGCCGGCAGGCCGGGGGACACCGCGTCCGCTCGTGCGCTCCACTCCCGGCACAGCAGTATGTGCTGGCCGACGTCGAACCCGACCGCCGCATCCGGCGGGTAGAGCTTCAGGGCGGCGAGGCGGGACGAGGTGAAGTGCTCGGGCCCGTCAACCGCCACGAGCGTGCCGCTCGCTTCGTGCACGGGCACAGGGGGGAGCAGCAGGTTGGCACGCGATGCCTGCAGCACCGAGACGTCGCCCCGGAGCCGGGCGAAGATCGCCGCAAGCACGGCCAGCGCAGCGGTGACCGGTACGACCAGCGCCGGGTCCCGCCGAGCCTTGGCGACCAGCTCCAGGCCGACATGACCCTGTTCGCTCAGCCAGTCGAACTGCCGCAGCTCGAGGACGATCCCGTCGCCGCCCGCTGCGCGGACGAAGGCGGCGGCTGGGTCATCCGCTGCCAACGCCCCACGTGTCGGAGAGCTGGTAGCCCTCCGGGAAGGGGTCGTCGGGATCGACGATCAGCTGCGAGATGCCGGTGATCCAGGCGCTGCCCCTGATCGCCGGGACGATCCCGGGTCGGTCGCCGACCTGCGCCTCGGACACGATCCGGCCGTCGAACGATGTGCCCAGCACCGAAGCGTGGCTCATCCCGTCGCCGACCTTCATCAGCCCGCGCGCGTGGAGCGCCGCCATCCGCGCCGACAGCCCGGTGCCGGTGGCGGAGCGGTCGAGCCGGCCGGGCGAGACGACGACGGCGTTGCGGCTGACGGCTCCGACCCCCTGCCAGGGGCCCGCGATCTCGACGATGCTGACACCGGCGATGGCCGGGTTTTCGGGGTGGCTGCACGACACCTGCTCGCGCGCCGCCTGCCCGATCCGCTCACCCATCCTCGACAGATCGGCCGCCTCGTCCGGCTCGAGCGAGAACCCGAGCGCCGCTGCGTCGGCGATCGCATACCACATGCCGCCGTAGCTGACGTCGACCGTCACGGTGCCCGCGCCGGCCACCTCGAGCGGCACGTCGAGCGCGTCCGCGAAGCTGGGCACGTTGGTGAACTCGATGCTCTCGCAGCGCCCGTCACGGCAGGTGGCCCGCACCTCGACCACACCGCCGGGCGCCTCCAGCCGCAGCACCGTCTGCGGCTCCCGCATCGGCACCATCCCGGTCTCGAGCAGCACCGTGGCCGTGCAGATGGTGTTCGAGCCCGACATCGGCGGGTACTCGGTCGGCTCCATGATGATGAAGCCGGCGTCGCAGTCCGGCCGCGTCGCCGGCACCACCAGGTTGGCGTGGCAGGCAACGCTGCCACGCGGCTCATGAAGCAGCAGGCGGCGCAGCCAGTCGCCCTCCCGCTGGAGCGTCTGCATCTGCTCGAAGACGGTCGCGCCCTTCGGCGGGAGCACGCCCCCGGTCACGACGTTGCCGATCTCGCCGCCTGCGTGGCACCCGATCACCGTAATCGTGCGGCCTGCCCTCATTTAGAGATGCGCCGGCCGCAGTTCCGCGTCGAGGGTGCGCCCGAGGGCAACCGTCGTGTCCAGCAGGGTGTCGAGGTCGTCGGCCTCAGTGCGGAAGTTGACGATGCACGCCCGCAGGCAGTAGCGGCCGCCGATCTCGGCGTTGGACGGGAACGACGGTCCGGCCCGCCTGATCTCGCCCATCAGCCGTTCGTTCAGGGCGTCCAGGTACTCGTCGCGGCCCTCGCCGTCAGCCAGCCCGGCGGGGACGTAGCGGAAGCAGGCGATCGAGAGCGTGACCGGTGCCATCGACTCCAGCTCCTCGCGCCGCTCGGTCTCCGCATCCAGGTAGCGGGCCAGCTCGACGTCGTGGGAGATGCGGCGGGCGTAGGCGTCCACGCCGTGCGCCGCGAGCGACATCCAGACCTTCAGCGCCATGAACGGCCGCGACCAGGTGGGGCCCAGCTCGCCGATGTTCTGGCCGGCCCCGGTCAGGTCGCGGTCCTCGTGGACGTACGCGGCGTGGACGCTGAAGCTCCGGCTCAGGAGGTTGGGGTCGCGCACCAGCAGGGAGGCGCTGGGCTGCGGCGTGTACAGCCACTTGTGCGGGTCGAACGTGATCGAGTCCGCCCGCTCGATACCGGCGAACAGCGGGCGCAGGTCGGGTGCCAGCACACCGGCACCGCCGTACGCGGCGTCGACGTGGTACCAGATGCCGCGCTCGGCGCAGATGTCTGCGATTTCCTCGAGGGGGTCGATCGCGCCGGTGCCGGTGGTGCCTGCGCTGCCGACGACGGCGATCGGCGTGACGCCGGCTGCGATGTCCCGGTCGAGCGCCTCGCGCAGCAGGTCGGTTCGCATCCGCAGCCGCTCATCGGTGCCGATGCTGCGCACCGCGCCGCTGCCGAGCCCCAGCAGATCGGTCGCGTCGGATACGCTGGCGTGGCACTCCGCGGACGAGTAGACGGCGAGCTGCCGGCCGCCGATCCCCTCGCGGCGGATGTCGCCGCCGCCGAGCGAGTCCCGCGCCACTTTCAGCGCCGTCAGGTTCGACGTCGCGCCGCCACTCGTCATCAGGCCCCCGGAGCCCTCCGGCAGCCCGAACCGCTCCGCCAGCCAGCCCATCAGGTGCAGCTCGAGCTCGGTGGCCGCAGGTGACAGCGTCCAGCCCCCCGAGTTGGGGTTGAGGCCGGAGGCGAGCAGGTCGGCTGCCGCGCCGGGCACGGTGCCGGCTCCTGACACGTAGGCCAGGAACCCTGGGTGGCCCGTGTACGCCGAGTGGTCGAACACCAGCCGCCGCATCAGCCGGTCGATCTCCGCCGGCGGCATCGGCTGGCCGGGGATCTCGAACGCCATCGCCCTGGCGACCTCGCCTGCAGGCTCGGCGCGCGTCGCCGGCAGCTCGTCGAGCCGCTCGAGCAGCTCGACCCAGATCGCCAGCATGCGCTCGGACAGGTCACGGGCGCGCTCGCCGTCCCAGTCGAGGTCGGCGACCTCCGCCGGTCGCAGTCCGGTTGATGCCGGAGACGATTCCACGAGCGCAGTATTCCAGTCGCGTCAAGCCAGAGTGGCCGCAAACGCCGCGACGCGCGGTGCCAGCGACGCGCCGATCGCCGCGCCGTCACGCGGCCCGCCGGGGACGCGGAAGGAGTGGTCGGCGTCGGAGATCTCGACCAGGGTCGCCCGGTCGCCCAATTGCGAGACGACGCGGTGGAGGAGGTCGGGCCGGGCGAACGCGTCCCGGCTGCCCTGGAGGAACAGCATCGGCACTGCGATCTGGTAGATGTGGGCGTCACGGATCTTCTCGGGTGCGCCCGGTGGGTGCAGGGGATAGCCGAGAAACGCCAGCCCGTCGGCCGGCATGCCCTCCGCGACAGCCATCGAGCCGATGCGGCCGCCCATCGACTTGCCACAGGCCAGCACCGGCGCCGGCCCTCGCCGCGACGCCGCCTCGAACGCCGCCACGGAGCTCTCGATCAGCAGCGGAGGCCGGTCGGGCGCCTTTCGCCCCTCGGCCATGTAGGGGAAGTCGAAGCGCAGGGTGGCCAGCCCCAGCTCCCGCGCTGCGGCGCAGAAGCCGGCGACGAACGGCGAGGCCATCCCCGACCCCGCGCCGTGGGCGACGACCAGCGTTGCCGTAGCCTGCTCGGGTAGCCCGAACCGGGCCGGAAGCGGCCCCCGCGAGGTCTTCAGCTCCAGCGCGCGCTCACTCACAGGAAGCCCACAGGTTGCTCAGGGCGGTCGCGCAGATCGCAGTGGTCTTGTTCAGGCAGAGGTTCAAACCACAGGCGTTTTCCCACACCGGAGGTTCCGTGTCCAGCACCCGTCTCACCCACCCCGTACTTCTGGCGGTCACCGCCGGCGCGCTGATTGCAGGCGGCGCCGGCGCCGGTGTCGCCGTCTATGCCGAGTCGCAGCCGGCTGCCGCGCCCACCGTCGTCAAGCAGGTGGTCGCAGGCGCCACTAACGCTGCCGACACATCCAGCGCCGGCGACTCCGTCAACCAGATCTACAAGAACGTCAGCCCCGGCGTCGTCGAGATCACCGTCGACGAGGGCTCGTCGGCCGGCAGCTTCCCCAACGGCCAGAGCGGCGGCCAGGCGCAGGCGCTCGGCACCGGCTGGGTCTACAACAGCAACGGCGACATCGTCACCGACGAGCACGTGGTCGCCGGCGCGACCTCGATCCACGTGACGCTCCAGGACGGCACCACCGTCCCGGCCACGCTGGTCGGCGCGGACGGCTCGACCGACGTCGCCGTCATCCACATCAACGTCCCCAGCTCCGAGCTGCATCCGCAGACGGTTGGCGACTCCAGCGGCGTCCAGGTCGGCGACGGGGTCGTCGCCATCGGCAGCCCGTTCGGCCTGGCCGAATCGGTGACCTCCGGCATCGTCAGCCAGCTGCACCGGCAGATCACCTCACCCGACAACTTCCCGATCAACGACGCGATCCAGACCGATGCGGCCATCAACCACGGCAACTCCGGCGGCGTCCTGCTCAACATGCAGGGTCAGGTCATCGGCATGACCGCCCAAATCGAGAGCCAGGGCGGAGGCAGTGACGGCGTCGGCTTCGCGATCCCGTCGAACACCGTCAAGCAGATCGCCGACGAGCTGATCGCCAACGGTCACGCTACGCACGCGTACCTCGGCGTCGGCGTGGTTACCGTCCCCAGCGGCGCCACCTCGCAGCTGCACCTGGCTGCAGGCGTCGAGGTGACCCAGGTTCGCAAGGGCACCGGCGCGGCGAAGGCCGGCCTGAAGGCGGCGACCGGTACCGGCAGCGTCAACGGCTCCTCGTTCCCGACCGGCGGCGACGTGATCACCGCGGTCAACGGCACCTCTGTGAAGAGCGCGTCCGAGCTCGAGGCGGCGATCGCCGGCAACAAGCCCGGCGACACGGTCACCCTGACCATCTCTCGCGGGGGCTCCACGCAGAGCGTCTCGGTGACTCTCGGCTCTCGCCCCTCATGAGCTGACCCGCCGGCGGTCGGCGAGCTGCAGCCCCGCCCGCGGAACCGATACGAACAGCAGCGTGAACACCAGGGAGGCGGCCAGAAAGGCCGCCTCCTCGGTGGTTGCAGTGCGTTCGAGCAGCACGGCGCGGAGAGCCACCCCGAGGGTGACTCCGACCAGCCAGGTGACGAGGAATGCTGCCGCGCGAGGGTGCTGGTAGAGGCCGGTGGCGATCGCGGCTGCCATCCACGACGCGACCAGGGGGATGAGCGTTGCCGCCAGGTCGTGCAGACGCACCGCCCCGCGGTGCGACAGCAGCCCGACGACCACGAACGCGGTCAGGGCGGCAGCGTCGCACCCGGCCACCACCGTGGGCCGGCGGCGGGGGAGGAGCAGCTCCAGCATGGCGCCACCGTAGCCGCTCGACGACTAACCGGTTATATCTCTGTTACAGAGGTATAGTATTTCGCGTGATGAGCATCCGCTCCCACGACCGGTCGCAGCTCGATGCCGCAGAGCTGAACGCCGTCCTGCTGGCGCTGCGACGGGCATTGCGGCAGCGGCTGCGGAGCACCTCCGACGAGCCGCTGCTGTCGCCGTCGCAGGTCGAGCTGCTGCGGGTCGTGCGGGAGCGGCCGGGGATCGGGGTCGCCGAGGCCGCCGCCCGCATGCAGCTCGCCCCCAACACCGTCAGCACCCTGGTCTCGGAGCTGGTCGCCGTCGGCCTGCTCGAGCGCGGGCGTGACCCGGCCGACCGGCGGGCGGCCCAGCTCTCGGTCACCGTCGCCGCCGAGGAGCGGTTCGCCCGCTGGGGCGACCGCCGCGAGCATGTCATGCAGGACGCGCTCGACCAGCTCGACCCCCGGCACACCGAGGCGCTGGCGGACGCAATGCCGGCGCTCCGGCGCCTGCTGGAGCAGGTGGGTGAGGTGGAGTGAGCGCCGCCGTCCGGTGCGACCAGCTGACCTACTGCTTCGGCGAGCAGGTCGCCGTCGACTCGGTCGACCTCGAGGTGCAGCAGGGAGAGATCTTCGCCCTGCTCGGACCCAACGGGGCGGGCAAGACCACCACCATCCGGATTCTGGTCACCCTGTTCGTGCCCGCGTCCGGCTCGGCGCACGTGATGGGACTCGACGTCGCCCGCGACCCGATCAGGGTGCGCCGCGCGATCGGCTACGTCCCCCAGCAGCTGTCCGCCGACGGGGCGCTGACCGGCCGGGAGAACGTTGCGTTGTTCGCACGGCTGTTCGACGTCCCCCGCCGCGAGGTTGCCGGGCGGGTCGATGACGCGCTGAGCGCGATGGGCCTGGAGGACGCCGCCGACCGCCTCTGCTCGACCTACTCCGGCGGCATGGTACGCCGGCTGGAGCTGGCCCAGGCGCTGATCAACCGGCCGCGGCTGCTGGTGCTGGACGAGCCGACCATCGGCCTCGACCCGGTCGCCCGGGCGGGAGTCTGGGAGCGGCTGGTCGAGCTCCAGCAGCGGTTCGGTGTGACCGTCCTGCTGACCACGCACTACATGGAGGAGGCGGAGGCGCTGCGATCGCATCGCGCTGATGCACATGGCGCGGATCCGCACCGTGGGCACGCCGGACGACCTCAAACGCGCGCTCGGCCCGCAGGCAACGCTGGAGGACGTGTTCCGCCACCACGCCGAGGCCGACCTCGAGGACGAGGGGAGGTTCCGCGATGTCCGCCAGACCCGGCGTACCGCAGGCCGGCTGGGCTAGCTCCGGCGGCGGCGTCCTGGCCCCAGCGCCACCGATCTGGCAGGTGCTCCCGCGCCGGATCGGCTCGCTCTGCCGGGTCGAGGTGCAGAAGCTTCGCCACGACCGCACGGAGCTCTATACGCGGGCCATCCAACCCGCGCTCTGGCTGCTGGTGTTCGGTGAGACGTTCCAGCACCTGCACGCCATCCCCATCGGCAGCGTGCCCTACCTCGACTACCTGGCGCCCGGAATCCTTGCGCAGTCGGCGCTGTTCATCTCGATCTTCTACGGCATCCAGATCATCTGGGAGCGCGACGCCGGCGTGCTGGCAAAGCTGCTGGTGACACCGACGCCGCGGGTGGCGCTGGTCACCGGCAAGGCGTTCGCGGCGGGCGTGCGGGCGCTGTCGCAGGTGGTCGTCGTGCTTGTGCTGTCGGCGCTGCTGGGGGTCACCCTGAGCACGAACCCGGTCCACCTGGCGGGAGTCGTTCTGATCGTTCTGCTGGGGGCGGCGTTCTTCTCGACGCTCTCGATCTCGCTGGCCGGCATCGTGCTGTCGCGCGACCGTCTGATGGGGATCGGGCAGGCGCTGACGATGCCGCTGTTCTTCGCCTCCAACGCGCTCTACCCGGTTGCGCTGATGCCGCAGTGGGTGCAGTACGTGGCCAAGGTGAACCCGCTCAGCTACGAGGTCGACGCGCTGCGCGGCCTCCTGCTCGGGATCCCGGCCCATCTCGCGCTGGATTTCACCGTCCTCTCGGTCGCGGCGGCCGCCGGAATCCTGGTCGCCGCCAGCCTGATGCCGAGGCTGACACGGTGAACAGCCGCCGGCCCACCTATTTAAAGGACGTCCCGCTAAAGGACGTCTCGCGCGATGTGCGGCCACAGCCGGTCGATCGGCTCGCGCAGCCGGCACCACCCGATCCACGCCCCTTCTTCCTCGTTGTCGATGTGCCACCGGTTGTGCAGCTTCGCGATTGGATGCCAATCGGTGCACAGCGGCCCGGCCGATCCTCGGTCGTAGCCGACCGTCAGCGCCACGGTCTGGTCGAACGGGTGCGGCGTCCAGTACTGCCAGCTGAGGTGACCGGAGACCACCGGCGGCAGCCCGTGGTGAGCACCGAGCTCCGCGAGCGCCCCCGCCTCGCCGTAGTTGGACGCCAGGAGCACGGCGTCCCGGTGATCGGCCGCCGGCACCTGCGCCCAGGCCTGGGTCACCTGGTCGACCATCTCCGGCCACCCGATCTCGTCCTTGAACCACGACGCCTTCCAGTAGCCGTCGTGGATCATCGTCGCCGTCGGCAGCACGCCGACTACCAGCGGCACGACGAGGGCCAGCACGGCGACGTGGGCGACCGCCAGCGCCCCGACCGCCGCGATTCGCAGCCGGGAGCCGGCCTCCAGCCACCGCGAGCACGACACGACGCCGGCCGTGAGGGGCAGAACGAGCGCCGGGAGTGGATAGTACGAGCGGCCGCGCTCCACGAAGAAGATCACCGTGACCAGCACGGCTGCGATCGCCAGCGGCCGCACCTCGGGCCGTCTCCAGAGCCACACCAGCCCGACCACCACCAGCACGCCCATGGCGCCCAGGAAGACCGTCCCCTGGCCGATGTAGGCGAGGTGCGAGGTGTCGCCGGCGGTCTTCGTCTGCTGGCTGGGGTAGAAGCGGACGCTGGCCCAGTTGTGCTGCTGCTCCCAGACCAGGTTGGGGATGGTCAGCAGCACGGCCAGGCCTGCGGCCACCAGTGGCCCGGGGGAGAGCAGGAGGCGCCTGCCCGGCGCCAGGGCGAGCGCGGCGATCAGGCTGACCAGGAACACCGCGACCGTGTACTTCGTCTCGATGCCCAGGCCGGCGAGGATGCCAAGTGCCACCCACCATCGCATCGCGCCTCCGCCCAGCACGATCCGCAGCGCCACCCACGAGATGGCGATCCAGGCCGTCGCGTCGTACAGGGTCGGGTGGTAGAGGCTGCCGGCCGCCAGCGCAGCCGGGGTCGTCGCCCAGGCGATCGCTGCCGCGGTCTGCGTGCGGAGGCCTCCGCCCAGGTCGCGCGCCATGACCGCGGCGATCACGACACCGATCAGGCTGGCGATCTGGCTCGTCATCCGCAGCCAGAACAGCGAGGCGCCGACCGTGTGCACCACCAGCCAGCCGATCCACGCCGTCACAGGTGGGAAGTCGACGTAGCCGAGCGCCGGGTGGCGCGCGGCGGCAAGGAAGTAGAGCTCGTCTCGGTCCCAGCCGTACCGGTGCATGAACGGTGCGGTGATCAGGATCTTGGCGAGGCCGACCACGAGGCCGAGGGCCAGCGTGGAGGCCAGAGGAGCGCTGTTGTCGGAACGGACGGAACGGATCTGATCAGCGTAACGCCTGCAAGCAATCGGTATTTGGACGTGGAAGCTATCGAGAGGAGTCACTCATGAACATCCGTTGGTATGGACAGTCCGCCTTCCTTCTAGAGGGTGACGAGCACAGGGTCGCCATCGACCCGTTCGGGGATCTCGGTGGCACATGGCCGGGGATGCTCCGGTTCGCCTATCCACCGATCGAAGGCGTCGAGGCTC
>Ga0265327_10004580_pt1 | contig 12172 bp, 6 predicted proteins | sample 41621metaG_FD_202089 | JGI IMG/M metagenome (GOLD analysis project Ga0265327, IMG submission 202089) | Rhizosphere microbial communities from Carex aquatilis grown in University of Washington, Seatle, WA, United States - 4-16-21 metaG | ecosystem: Host-associated > Plants > Roots > Rhizosphere >...
TGCGCCGCCGGCCCCAGCCTTCCCCGCGTTGGCGTACTTGCCAGCCGTCGACCAGCAACACCGCCAGCGGCGTCGCCGCCCGTTGCGGTTCCCGTTCCGGGGGTGGGTTGGCCAGCCGCTGCTGGGTTTGCGCCTCCGCCCGCTCCCCCATTCGCTGGACCAAGGCGTGCAGAGTCGAATCATCCACGGACACACCCCACTTGCTGGCGACCGCCGCCGCTTCTTCATAGCAGCCCGTCGCCGTAACCGTAAAACAAAGCTTTTCGGCCAAGGCGGGAGTCAGCTTTTGATGCGGCCCCAAGCCCCAAACGCGTTGGACCGGGCAGAGCCACTCGCCGCTTTGGGGATGCTGCCCATAATCAACCACCAGCTTTACCTCGCCGAACTCGCTGCGCAGGGTGAGGTTTCGCTTGCGACGCTGCCGCAGGGGGGAAAAGCTCGCGGTGTTCCTTGGCGAGTTGTTGCACGCGTTCTTCAAACCGTTGCCGCATCCATGCGCGACCCTCGGCCGCAACTTCACGTTCGAGATCGGCCAGATTGGGAAACAGCTTGGGGGTGGCTTTGGAGGGTGGTTCCATAGGTGGACACAATGGGCGTTGTTGTTTGTTTGTGCCGGCGTGAGGAACCGTTACCCCATTATCTTAAGGACTGTGTCAAGATGCGCCCCCTGCCCTGAAACCTGCAACCTTTTGCGTGCGCAACGGCCCCGCATCTGCTTTAATATCAGGCTCTGATTCGTATGGAAGACACCAATTCATTGATTGAACAACGCAAGGCCAAGCTCAAATCGCTTGAGGCCAAGGGCATTTTTCCATTCAAAAACAAGTTCACGCCCTCCGAAACCTGCCAGCACGCGCGCGATAATTATGTGGAAGGCCGCGAAGTGGCCGTGGCCGGACGCATCACCGCGCACCGCGACATGGGCAAATCCATGTTCATTGACGTGCGCGACCAGAGCGGCCGCATTCAGGTGTACGCCCAGAAGAATGTGCTCGGCGACGATCAATTTGTCATTTTCACGCACCTTGACCTCGGCGATTTCGTGGGCGCCAAAGGCACGTTGTTCATCACCAAGACCGGTGAAATTTCCATCAAGCTCACCAGCTTCACCATCCTGGCCAAGTCCCTGCGCCCGCCGCCCGGCAAATGGCACGGCCTCGAGGACACCGAGATCCGCTATCGCCAGCGGTATCTGGATTTGATTTCCAATCTCGACGTCAAGGACGTCATGCTCAAGCGCAGCGCCATCATCCGCGAAATCCGGAATTTCTTCCATGACCGCGGCTATGTGGAAGTGGAGACGCCCACGATGCAGGCCATTCCCGGCGGCGCCGCGGCGCAACCGTTCAAGACCTTTCACAACGCGCTGGGCTGCGAATTTTACCTGCGCATCGCGCTGGAACTGTATCACAAGCGCCTGCTCGTGGGCGGCGTGGACCGTTTGTTTGAAATCGGCAAGAACTTCCGCAACGAAGGCCTCTCGCGGAAACATAACCCCGAGTTTACCATGCTCGAGGCGTACTGCGCGTTTGGCGATTACGAGAGCATGATGGAAACCGTGCAATCGCTCATCTGCCAGCTCGCGCAGAAAGTTTTGGGCACGCTGAAAATCGAACACAAGGACGCTGAAGGCAAGGTCACCAAGACCATTGACCTCACGCCTCCGTGGCGTCGCGCCAAGTACAAAGACCTCGTCCGCGAAAAAGCCGGGGCCGACTGGTTTGACATTACGCCGGCGGAACGCCGCCAGCGCGCGCACGATTTGGGCGCGGAAATTGGCAAGGAATACGAGGACTTTGAAGTCACCAACGCGGTGTTCGGCAAATTGATCGAGCCCACGCTCATCAATCCCACGTTTGTCACGCACCTGCCCAAGGAACTCGTGCCGCTCGCCAAGCTCACGCCCGATGACCCGACGACGGTCGAAGTTTTCGAGTGCTGCATCAATGGCCAGGAAGTTTCGCCCGGTTACACCGAGCAAAACGATCCCATCGCCCAGCGCACCACGCTGGAGCATCAGGCCGGCGGCGAACAGCACAAGCTCGATGAAGATTTCCTCGTGGCGCTCGAACACGGCATGCCTCCCGCCGGCGGCATCGGCATTGGCATTGACCGCCTGTGCATGATGTTGCTGGGCCAGGAAAGCATCCGCGATGTCATCCTGTTCCCGCAATTGAAGCCGAAATAAAACTTCAGCACCGTCTCAAACTCTTGAGGTTGTAACTTCGACGCAAGGCCGCGCCCAACGCCCACTGCCTCGCGCAGCGCTTGGAGCAACGGTGCTTCAACACCGCTTTTGGATAAAACTAAAAGCCTTCAAACTGAGCCCCAGCGGGGCGACATATAAATCGAATCCACGGTCGATGTCGCTCCTGACGGAGCTTATGATATTTGGTGGACGCGGAGGCTGCAAATATGTCGCACCTACGGTGCTCAAAAACCCCCGCCACCACTTGCGCGACCTATCGCGCGCAGCACTTGGAGCAACGGTGCCTTGGCACCGCTTTGCCTAAAACATTTTTCTCAGCCACAGATGCACGCGAATGCAACACAGATGGGGCCAGCTCAATGCTTCGGGCTGTAGGCCCGAAAGAGTATAGCCCTGGGCAGGAGGAACGACTGCCCAGGGTAATCGATCCCACCATAATATATATCCTTCCTCCGGAAACCGGGGGAAGGTGGCCGCAGGCCGGAAGGGGGGCTGGCGGACGGCCAATCATTGTGGCTGGCCACCAAGATTTGCTCAAAACGAAATATGTCGCCCCGCTGGGGCTCAGTTTTTTTGAGAGAAACGTGTATCTACAAATATGTCGCGCCTAACGGCGCTGGACATTTTTGCGGACGGCACAGATTCAGAGGGGGAAGTTGTAACGCGGGCCAGACCATTTCAGGCCTATAGCCCGGAGCGTTGGGCTGTTCTAACCTGTATTTCATTTGCGTGAACCTAGGGCGGGTGGCTTCAGTGCGGTGTTAATGACTGGCTTTGGCCGTTAAGGTATATCCCGCACCCGTGAACTTGCTGGCGAGTGGATCAAGGGTTTTCCCAAAGACCGCGCTGGTTTCCAGCGTAACCTCGTTCCCGCCGAAACGATAACTCAACCACATGCTGTTGGCCGGCTCCGGCTTCGGTCCGGCCCAAACCCTCGCGCTACTCATGCAACGCGTGTAATTAGTCCCCAAGGCGGCGACCACCACGGACACGGGCGTGCCATTGGTTAAGACCCGATTCACTGCTGCCGCACGCTGTTGGACGGTGGCATGCGGGTCTTGCCAGATTCGCGCCAGTTCCTCATCCGCCAAGGCGGCAACCGCACTCCAGACAAGTAATGCTATCGCGAAACCGGTTCGCCGGGTGTTCATAATATTTATGACCTGGCCTGGATGCTGGCTGCGGGTCAGGCCACGGGTCGCCCATTACCTTGCAGCCGGTCAATAACTCGCAAAAGTTTCAATTCGGATTCGCATTTGTGAAGCTGTATCAAGGGAAGAATTACAATCAGGATGAATATCGCATCTGGCTGCCTGCTTCCAAAGTAGCTGATGCCCAAAAAAACAAGCGCGATGAAAATGGAGGCGCAAAAAAGCATTCTGTGCTTTTGGGTGAGGTCGGCAATCGCGGCGCTGCGACGGGCTGGGTCTGTTGCTGTCGCTACGAAAATATCGTCTGGTTTTATGCTCATAAATAGAGTGACGGTCTGAGGTGGCTTAACGACCTCAAACCTGCGCCTTGCCGCAGGAAAAGGCAATCACAACCTGACGCCCTGCGTGAACCCAATTGACCATTGGTAAATATTGGCCGTCGGCCAGGACCCCCCATCCGGCCTGCGGCCACCTTCCCCCGTGTTACGGGGGAAGGGAAATATATTATGGTGGGATCGATTACCCAGGGCAGGCGTTCCTCGCCGGAGCGGCTCGGTCCGCCATCCCTGGGCTGGAATCTTTCGGGCCTTCAGCCCGAAGCACGGGCTGGCCGAACGTCAATGTGTTATCCGTAACAATCTGTGCCATTCGTGTCTGAGGTTTTGAGTTGGGGACTCGTGTAACTCGTCCCTCCGGGCGGCAAGGTGCCGCCGCCAATTTCCAAATACCAATTTGCAGTTAGGCATGGCGTCTCACCTGAAACCTTCAACCTTGACCCTGAAACCCATTTTCTTTGTTCCTTCGTTTCTTCGTTGTTCAATAATTGGCTGCGGCACGTTGCCGCCCTGAAATCCATTTTCATAATTCGCGTAATTCACGGATTAAACCGAGGCTGGTAGGGCGCGTCGCTCCGCGCGCGCCGCTTGGGCTTGAGGCGAGTCTTACCACGTTCGCGGCGCTCGCGGAGCGATCGCCCTACCTTTACAGGTCTGTTTCACAATTCGCGTTCATTCGCGTAATTCGCGGATGAAATCGTACTTGTTGGTGGTTCGCGGCTCGCGAGGACGCTCGCCCCACCATGACTGGTCGAATGTCAATTTGTTATCCGTGACAATCTGTGCCATCCGTGTCGTTGATTCGCCGTCCGCAAGGACCCTTGCCGCCGGCTCGCGAGGACGCTTGTATCCGCTTTTCGCCTTCGCATTTTTGACATGCGCCCCTTTTCTCAGGTATGACATTTGTCACATATACATGGGGGCTGCTTTTTTGATTTAGTAATTGTTTATGTCTGGTTCGGAGGTGGAGGTGGGGGACAAAAAGATTAAACTTTTTGTCCGGCGTTGACGTCTATCGAGGTGGATTCAACGAATCATGCGGAGTTCGCCACGAAAATTTGGGCTAAACCGTGGATTTGGTGGTATGTTTCCAGAAATGTACCCAAGTGGTACCGGGCATTTATATTCCTGCCGGGCGGGCGGGTATCAAGGAAACAAAAAAACGAAACAGAATGACGTTGTGGTCTTTATCTATACCACAAACATGGTATAATCTTGTGAAGTTGAACCGGCAATTAACGGCAAAAAGGGGATGGTTCAACGTTTGAGTGCAGTTTGAGTGCAGTTCGCTTGGCCGAGTAAAAAAACCTAGAGTATTAATCAATGAAACAAATGTTCGCCTACCTATCGTTCAAACGCATCCTTGCGTTGATTATCCTGCTGGCCGGTTCCGTGGTGTCCCAAGGGGCCACCATTGTCTGGACCAATGCCGCCACCGCCATTTGGACCAATCCGGTGGCCTGGAATCCCAACGGCCCGCCGGTCTCGGCCAACGATTACGTCTGCTCGGGAAATTTCACGATGCAGTCCATCGACGGCGCCACCAGCACCTTCACCAACAACAGCGTGATGGTGCGCAGTAATGCGACGATTTATTTTTTCCGCACCAACGGCGGCACGTCCATCACGGTAAATGATCTGTTTACCAATACCGTCGCGGGCACCGTCAGCACGCTGACCGTGAGCAACGCCACGATCAAGGCCGATTCCTCGCTGGGTACGGTGGTACACCGCATCAAAACGCCGGTCACGCTGTTGGGCACAAACCTGATTACCTACGGCAACACCGCCAGCTATACCGTGGATTTGTATCTGGACTCCACGCTGACCGGCTCGGGCTCGGTCAACGTGAATCGTTCCAGCAGCGGCACCTACAAGCAGCGCGATTTGTATTTGACCGGCAATTGCAGTGGTTTTTCCGGTAGCTGGACCAACACCGGCGTTTCCGGAACCGTCGGCGCGATGAACATGTACGCGATGAGCCCCTCGGGTTGGGGCAGTGGCGGCGTGACCTTGAACGCCTATGCCACCTTGACGGTGAGTGCCGCCATCACCAACCCCGCCCCGCGCGTGACTTTGAGTGCCGCCACGGCCACCTTCACCGTCAGCCAGCCCTCGACCATTGGTTCGCTGTCCGGTGTGGCCAGCAGCACGGCCACGGTGAACAACACCCTGACGCTGGCGGATAACACCAGCGCCGTCTTTGCCGGCAACATGAGCGGTTCCGGTTCCTTGATTAAGAATGGCACCGGCTCGCTGACGGTGGGCAGCATTAACTTGACCGGCCCGGCCACCATCAACGCCGGCACGTTCATCGCCGCCGGCAGCGTGGGCGGTCTGACCTTGACCAACGGTACGACGCTTGCCCCCGGTTCCGCAGCGCTGACCGCCGGCACGTTGACCGTCAACGGTGACCTCAACCTGAGCACCAACAATCTTAACCTGGATTTGTCGAACAACACCTCCAGTGGCAACGACGTCATCAACGTCAGCGGCAACCTCAATTTGAATGGTGTCATCAAGGTGAATTTGAACCTGCTGAATGGCAACACCGCCCCCGGACCGTACACGGTGATTACCTACAACGGCACCGCCAATGGCGGCGCAACTAATTTCCAGGTGGTCGGCAGCCGCACCGCGACTTTCGATTTCTCCACCCAAAATCAGGTCAATCTCTGGTTCACCAATGGTGGGGCCATGAATCTTACCTGGGTGGGCGACGGCACCAACAACGCCTGGGACGCCGGTATCAGCTACGACTGGTTCGACGGCGCCGCGATGGATTTCTTCGCCCAGGGCGACAACGTGACCTTTAATGATTCGGCCACGAACCTGACGGTCAATGTCACCAACACCGTTTCGCCCAATGCGTTTAACGTGGCGACGGCGACCAATAACTACGTGATCACGGGCACCGGCGTCATTGGCGGCGGCACGACCCTCCTGAAGTCCGGCACCGCGACGCTGACCATCAGCAATGCCAATGCCTGGTCCGGCGGCACCACCATCTCGGCGGGTGTGATTGATGCCAAGAACAGCACGGCGCTGGGCACGGGCACGGTCACCTTGAGCGACGCCAACACCGGCACCACGAACACGGCCCTGTACCTTGGCTATGCGCAAACTTTAACCAACGCCATTGTGGCGGCTGCCAACGGCTCGGGTACTGAAATTATCGGCGGCGACCAGGCGGGCGGTCCCTCCGGCACTTCCACCAGTTTCACCGGCCCGATTACTTTGAACGGCGCGCTGACCATTGATTCCGGCAGCCAGCTTGACCGGTTGCATGTCGGCGGTGCCATCACCGGCACGGGCAATCTCACCTTGCAAGGCGGCCATCGCATCGACCTTGGCGGTGCCAACACATTCAACGGGAACGTTTATATTCAAGGGGCGGGCACATTGTTTGAAACCTTTGGTGCCACCTGTGTGCCTTCCACGGCCACGGTGGATGTCGGCGCGGGCAGCACGTTTGGTGTGTACATCGGTGTGACCATTGCAGCCCTGACCGATTCCGGTTTGGTTGAACCTTACGGTGCCTCCAGCACCTTGACGGTTGGCGCTAACAGCGGCAACGGCACGTTCAGCGGCATCATCACCAACAACGCTGCCTTGGTGCTCAGCCTGACCAAGACCAGCGGCGGCACGCAGACCTTGAATGGTCCGGACTATGCCACTGGCACCACGACCATTAACGGCGGCACGCTGGCGATTGGCGCAAGCGGCTCCATCTCGAACTCGGCCACCATCAACGTGGCCAGCGGCGCGACCTTTGATGTGTCGGCCTTGGGCGGCACGTTTGCCTTGAATCCCGGCCAGACCCTTGCCGGCCTCGGCTCCGTCAACGGCAGCTTCAACACCTTGAGCAACGCAGTGATCTCGCCGGCCGGCAGCGGCGTGCCCGGCACGTTGACCTTTAACAACAACCTCACCTTGCTGGGTGGCACGGTGCTGTCGCTCGACCTCACCAACACCACCACTCCCGGCAGCGGCATCAACGACTTGATCGTAGTCAGCGGCAACCTGAACCTGAATGGTACGAACATCATTTCGTTGCCGGCCTTGACCCAGCAGGCGCTGGTGCCCGGCACCTATCAGTTGATCAACTATAGCGGTGCGTTGAGCGGTGCCGCCACGAACTTTGTCGTGTCCCCGGTGCTCACGCGCTTGACCCTGACGGTGGATACGTCCACGGCGGGTCAGGTGAACTTGATTGTGAGTGGCAGCAGCGCCTCGAGCCTGGTTTGGAACGGCGGCTTGAACACCAACGCCTGGGACGTGGCCACCACGCTCAACTGGCTCAACGGCGGCAACCCTGATGTGTTTTATCAACAGGACGGTGTGCTGTTCAGTGACGCCGGCGGGGCCAACTCCAACGTTCTGCTCACCACGACCTTGTATCCGTCGGCGGTGACGGTTAGTTCCTCCAGCAACTATGTGTTTTACGGCAGCGGCAAGCTTACCGGCTCCATTGGTTTGACCAAGGCGGGCACCGGTACGCTGACCATCAGCAACGCCAACAGCTATACGGGCAACACCACCATTAACGGCGGCACGTTGCAATTGAACAACGCCGGCGGCGTGGGCACGGGTACCATCGCTGTGGGCAACAACACGCTGGGCGTGAACATTGCCGGTTCCACGGTCACGAACCCGATCACCGGCACGGGCAATATCAATGTGACGGAAACAGCCAGTGCCAACACTGCCTTTAGCGGCGACATGTCCAGCTTCACCGGCGCGCTCAATCTGCCGGCCAGCCCCGGCGGCACGGCCAAGACGGCCATTACCAGTGCCAATGTGAACCTTAACAGCGCCGCCACGATCAACATCACCAATGGTGGTACGTTCTACACCAGCGTTTCGATTCCCTCGGCCATCAACCTGGCGGGTTCGGGCAACACCGAAAACCTCGGCGCGCTCCGCATTGACGGTGCCATCACCATGTCCGGCCCCATCACGTTGCTGGGCTACGCCACGATTGGCGATAACACCAGCGGCGCCACCATCACCGGCGCAATCGGTGACGGCGGCCACGGCTACGGCTGGGCCAAGATGGGCGGCTACACGCTCACGCTGGCCGGCAATAATACGTACACCGGCATGACGACGGTTTCCAACGGCACGGTCAACGTGACCGGCGATGAAAGCGCCGCCACCGGCGGCTGGACCATGCCGATCAACGCCGCCACGGCCACGGTCAACTTCCAGTCCGGCTCGACCATCATCGTGTCGAACAACGCGTACATTCAGGTGGGCAGTTCGCCCGCCAACGGCACGCCCAATGTCCAGACCCTCAACGCCAACGGCATCGTGACCAATAACGGTTCGTTGCTGGTGGCCCGCGGCGGTTACGTGAACATCAACAGCGGCGCGCTCTGGGTGCAGAACGGCGGCCTGACCAACAGCCCGCCGACGGGTTCCGGTTACGCTGCCTACATTGAAATCAATCCAGGTGGCACGCTCATTTACAATGGCACCAACACCATCAAGCTCGAGCCTTCCAGCGGCAACACAGGTTACGGTTCCTTCACCAACGAAGGTACGGTGATCACTTCGCAAGGTTTTGAGCGGACCATCAATACCAGTTCGGCCAACCCGTTGTTGCAACTCAACGGCGGCACCATCCAGTTGAGCGCCAATATCGCCGCCCTGACCTCCAGCTCGCTGGTCACCACCGGCGGCGTGTTGACGGTGCAAATGGCTGGCGCGGGCGGCACCATTGATACGGCCGGCTTCTCCACCACCATCAGCAACGTTGTCAGCGGTGCCGGCAGCCTGACCAAGATCAGCCCCGGCACCTTGTGGCTGCCGTTCACCAATACTTACACCGGTGCCACCTACGTGAACGGCGGTACGCTCGGCGTCAACGGCAAGCTTGCCCCGGCCAGTTCCGTGACCTTCGCGGCCGGCACCACGCTGACCGGCACCGGCAACATTGGCGGCCCGACCATGTTCATGGGCGGCTCGCTGGTGCAGCCCGGCAACGGTACACTGACGGTTTCCAACGTCACCTTCGGCTCAAGCACGGCAGACTTCGTCACCAACGCGTTTAATGTCACCGCGGGTGGCAACCTCGCCACCACGACCCTGACGATCAACGGCACTAACATCGTGAACATCCTCGATGCCAGCCTGGCCGTGGGTTCGTACAACCTGATTAGTTACACCGGCGCCATCAATGGCAACGGCATCAGCGCCTTCGTGCTGGGCACCCTCCCGGCGCACACCGCCGGTTACCTGCAGGATTCCGGCACCGCCGTGCAATTGGTGGTGACTTCGACAATCAACACCACGCCCACCAACCTGGTGGCGCAGGTCAGCGGCACCAACCTGAATCTGTCCTGGCCGGCTGACCATACCGGCTGGCGGTTGCAGGTGCAGACCAACAGTCTCCGGGTCGGCGTAACTACCAACAACTGGTATACGTGGCCTAACTCGACCAACGTGGACTCCGTGGCCGTGCCGATTAATCAACTGAACCCGACCGTATTCTTCCGTCTGGTTTATCCGTAATTTGGCGGCGGGATAAGGTAGGAACTCAATCTCAGGCAACCGTGTGATTTCACGCGGTTGCCTGTTTTATTTGGCGCCGGCCTTAAGCCTGCCTTCGTAAGGGGGGCAGCATCTTTATGCCCTATCCCGAAATTTTTAAGGATGTCACAATGGGAGCCGGTTCAATTGAATAATGTCGGCCAAATATGAAAGTTAAGCGCTCCTCAAAAATTCTAAAAACGGCGGGTTTTACCTTGATAGAATTATTGGTGGTCATTGCCATCATCGCCATTCTGGCGGCGTTGCTGCTCCCGGCGCTGGCCAAGGCCAAGCAGAAAGCCACCATGGCCGGCTGCATGTCCAACTTTCATCAGGTTAATCTGGCCCTGACAATGTGGCTGGATGATCACGCCGACTGGTTGCCGCCAGGGCAAGGCTCGACCACCGGTTTGTGGAACGGTCAAACCGTCACCTATGACCAGACATCCACAGGAGAATTGGTGAATTACCTTACCCCGTATCTGGCCTATCCTGCGCCGGATGCCACCACCCGTTTGGCCAAGGTCATGCTATGCCCCGGCTATGCTGCCAATATTCAAAGCGCAACCGTGAACAGCTTGACGGTCTATTTTTTGAGCGGCATGTCCAGCGATGTGGTTACTAATTTAAGTCTCGGATTTTTTCCGTTTGGTTATCCAACCGCCTTGTCATATCTGCCCAACCCGGCCCCGCACAAAATTACTGAAGTGGCCAGTCAGGCGCCCTTATTTTCTGTCTGGTATATTGCGGACTTGGATAGCGTGGCTACACCCGGCGGCTGGGGCACTACCGCGGGCGTCAACATGCCCGCCAAACCTGTTCATGGCTCAGTTCGTAATTTCAGTTATTTTGACGGCCACGTGGCCACCAAGAAAGTGAACCCCGCCGGCGGTTATTAATTTCCGCTGATTCAAGACTTTGAAGTAAAAAATGAAGGGCAGGCCGTTAAGCCTGCCCTTTCGGTTCCTCGGTTCCTCCCAGACCCTGGGGACTGGGCTAAATCACGCTATCCTCAGCGGTGCCAGCCGTAGCCATGACCCCAACCGGCGTGGCCATAATATCCGTACCCGTGTCCATATCCATATCCTCCGTATCCGTAATGCGCCGGACCGTAGTGCCAGCAACCCGGCATCCACACCCGGCCGTAGGTGTTCACCGACCAGTAACCGGGTGCCCACACATAACCGGGTCCGGGGCAGGCCGGAGCCGCCACCACCACCGACGGATCCGCATACACAGGCTGCGCGACCACTACCGGCGCGGGAGCCGCCACGACCACCGGGGCGGGAAACGGAATACCGAACGAAAAGCCGAAGTGAACTCCGGCTTGGGCAGACAAAGTCGCCGCGCCGATCAGGGCGACCGCGAGGATCAATTTCGTTTTCATAACTTTTATTTTTAATTGTTTTAAGTTTTTGCCTGGCAGCCGGGCCACCGGGCTTCACTGACCATTACTGATTCCCTGCCGACATCTTGCACGGAATTCGAAATTTTTTGGTGCGTTTCAAATAACATAAAATCAACGGGTTATGCGTTTGGTGGGAGGTCGGGTGGCAAGATGCCGCAGCCCACAATTGAACAACCAAGAAACGAAGGAAACCAAGTTGAGGGAGAGTGTTCAGTGTTCAGTTTCAAGTGATGAAGAGGTTACAGGGTCAAGGGCGGCAAGATGCCGCTGCCAATAAGCAGGGCAATGTGGGCTCTGGGGGGAAAACAAGGACGTGAGACACGGATGATCACCAAATAGGTTTAAGGGTCAAGGGTTCAGGTTTCAGGTGAGCGCGGCAAGGCCAATTAAAAATTGCCCGTGGCGGCCCGCCACAATTGGCATTTGGAAATTGGCATTACCGCTGGTGGGGCGAGCAACGGTCTTAGGAAGCAAGTTGAAAGTGAGGATTTTTGAGCAAGTGATTGAGGAGGGTGATGAGTTTACGCATGACGGC
>Ga0265327_10004581_pt1 | contig 12169 bp, 13 predicted proteins | sample 41621metaG_FD_202089 | JGI IMG/M metagenome (GOLD analysis project Ga0265327, IMG submission 202089) | Rhizosphere microbial communities from Carex aquatilis grown in University of Washington, Seatle, WA, United States - 4-16-21 metaG | ecosystem: Host-associated > Plants > Roots > Rhizosphere...
TTCGAATCCCTCTCCCTGCACCAAAATCATATGCACAATTATGGCCGAGCAAATTTTTCAAATAGCCACAAAAGCTCTCATTAGAAATGAACATGGCGAGATATTCATGCTCCATATTCCCAAGTGGGGACACAACCCTGCTCATTGGGATCTGCCAGGCGGCAGAATGGATTCGGGGGAGACATTTCTTGAAACGCTTAAACGCGAACTTATTGAAGAGATTGGCGTAGCCTACGCAGGGAAGCCAAAGCAAATCATGGGAATGTTGACCAATATCACAATTCCGGTTGGTGACGCGTTACTGCCGTTAGTCTTTATGATTTATGAAGTAAAAGTGCCAAATGTAAACAAAATGAAATTATCCAAAGATATTAGAGAAGATAACACTGGATGGTTTCCGCCCAAAGAAGCGTCAAAACTCATGTCCATCAAGTTTTCGCCTGAATTCTGTGAATTGGTCAGCAAGCTTTAGTCTGTGACTCAACTGTATGTGCGACAATTCATTAAATCAATCCTCACAACCGACTCGTTTAGGTATGATGATCTTATTGCGACACAGTTGAAATGCAAAATGTTTCTATGACTCGCTTCAACATGTCCGAGTTTGTAGATAACACAATATTCGGACGGCCTTCTTTTCGCTATAATTCTAATGAAAGAAGGTCTTGTGTCGGAAAAACAAAACTTAGCTAGAGAATGTGCGTTTTTATATGAAGTTGAGCTTGGGGCACTTGCCGTTGAAGTATTTGCGGCACGTGCTGAGGCGCCTATGGCCGCTAGGGACTATCTTGAAAGAAACAGGTACTTCGGTTCCGCTATAAAACGCGTGCACGAAGCCACCGGCCCGCACGAGCCGGTAGTTAGATTACTGGATGAGCGAGATACTGAGTACGTATTTCAGCCTAACGGGCATATTCCGCGGTTAGTCTCACAAATGCGCGTATTCGATAATCCACCCCCTTCTCGTTAGACGCATGCAGACCGTCTTTGGTATAATTCGTCAGTTAATGCCGTCTTAGCTCAGTGGTAGAGCACCTCCATGGTAAGGAGGGGGTCTCGGGTTCAAATCCCGAAGACGGCTCCACGTCGGAACGCATTTCAACCCCACCCCTTATTTGACGATCAAGTAGTCAAATAAGGGGTGGGATCTTGCATGATTCCTCCTTTCCATTTCGTGAATCATCTCACGAAATGGGTCGGGTATTGAAAGTTTTACCCCAATCTGTTAAACTTGTTCGGATATGGCGAAAAAAGGCGACAAGCGAAAGATAGTTGGACTGGTGTCTGAAGAAACAGGACATCGGCATTATTACACTATGAAAAATACTATGAACACCCCTGATAAGCTACGCCTTAAGAAATATGACCCAGTAGCTCGAAAACACGTTTGGTACACAGAGACTAAGAAAAGCCTTGGTCGCAACGAAGTCAAACCCAAGAAATAGCGCTCATGTTGTTGCGATCTGAATTACCACGGGTGGTGGACCAGTTTGATGATACATGGCAAGAGGGTCTTCCTACAGATTGTCTTTTTTATCAAAATGTTATCTTTGAGGGTGATGGCAATCCGGTGTCTTCAGGTGCCCGTGATGAGTCGGCGCAAAATGGACTGCGACCCATACCGTCTGAATTTACATTGCTCGATAAACCGTTCGTAGAACTTCTGCGTAAGTCAGACGCAGACTTCAGGACGGCGAACCTTATTGCTCCAGAGGCCAAGACAAAGCATCAAATACTGGTGCGGCATGGTTACGGCAATGCAAACAGGAGGTTTGATCGGGCAAAAGTGATAATTAACAAGCCTTCGAGTGCTGCTTTTGCGTCGATTGGTTTACGAAGGGGTATTCCGCATCTAGATGGGTTAGAAGCACATATTCTAGATATCAATATGTCTTTTTATAACATCGCAAGTTTTGTCACTACAGAATTTTTCAAAGGTAATTATATAGTGCCATCTGGAGAAAGACGACGAGATGTGGCAAGGCGTGGGCGCGCATTATTCGCGCAAACTATTGGCCGCAATCACTGGGAGGCATTACCAAATCAACTTTTGCAGCATGGACCTACTTCGGTTCATAGAGCACCTGCATTATCCGCAGAGCAAGTAAGTGATAGGTATTTTGCAGCCGACATAGTTACTGAGTTGTCATAATATTCACTGATTGCTCACAACTAAATCGAGTATGGTGTTGATAAGTTCAGCGTGACTCCAGACGAGAGGAGTTACGGATAGGGGTGCACCGGTTTCGGGATTGATTTGTTCGGCAAGCATGCCGCTCGGCAGTGCGTGCTTAAGAGTCCAGTCAACATAGCCGCGAGCTTTCTGCTCGTCACCTATACGCAAGTAGAACTGCGCTACCCATAGCGTAGTTACGAACCACGGATTACCTAAGTATGGTGGATTTGACGCAAAATAATGGTCATTTTCATAACGTGGCGAGCCACCTGATGGTGTCTTATCAAGTAGTATCGATTCTATGGCGCGTACGGTGTCGCGGATAAATGATGTGTCGGATGTATGTAGGCCATACATTACTACTCCGTACATACTTGAAACATCAAGCGTTGTGTCATGTTGCAGTGTACCAGCCTCTTTGAGAAGGAAGCCCTTGTTGTATCTCTTTTGCTCACTGTCAAACAAAGTCACGGACGCCTCAAGGATAAACTTTGCCCGTTCGCGCCAACGGGCAGCGTCGTCAGGATATTCGAATTCTTCAGCGAAATCCGCCGCCACTAAAAGTGCTTGGTAGACGACTGACACGGTATAGGTAGATGTTAGAAACTTTTCCTCCCACAAGTCATAACTGGCATGCGGCAGATCAGTCTGTTCGTCGATGAAATGATCCATAAAATTGGCTGCTGGCTGGATGAATGTTGAGTAGAGATTGCGCACAAAATCCACATCCTTGCTATAGCGGTAATATTCGCCGAGCATAAAGACCACGATGGCTGTCTCGTCCTCCTGTATAGCCAGCTCCTTGCGTTTGTTATGAATGAGCGGGTGCCAAGTACTTCCGATAGCGCGGTCGGGTTGATATTTGTGCATCAGATAACCGTCTTCAGTTACGATATCGCGGCAGAATTCAAAGAATGCTCTGGGTTCTTGGGTGTAGCCTAGTCTTATAAGTGGCCACATGGCATACGCACCGTCTCGTGGCCAAACGTAGCTGTAGTAATCACGTCCATAGTTGTAAATCGATGAATCGCAGGAAGCGATAATGCCGCCGCGCTTGTCGGTATGTACCTTGATGACCATCAACGATTTTTTCAAGCTGTCTAGATATTGCTTGTCGACGCTATGGAAGGTATCGGTGCCAGTCGCCAGCCAATCGTGCCAATAGGCTTCTGTCCGCTTGAGGCGATTGGGTAGCGTATCTTTGCGTATCCGGTGATGGATCTTCTCGGCATTGTACTGAGAATCAGAGGCGACGATCCAATAGGATACATCATAACTTGTGCCTGACTCCAACTTTTGAGTAAAACGCATGACCGAATCTACGCCACCATGTTCGACTGCGCTACCAGATAGTTCGCCATCTTCGGCGTCGCGGAAGGTACCTTCTTTGCCCTCGATGCCGTAACTGCCGACTGCGAATTGGTCAAAGGCAGTACCATCAGCTTTCTCGCCGTAGATAAGCAGGCTGCAGCGGCCCTTATAATCGAGCAGATAGTTATCATCTGGTACGTAGAGTGCGGTGTCGGCACGTCCTGCGAGCGATATCTGGAATACCTGATGCATGAATAGCCGTATCTCACGGCTGCTATCTCTAGTGTTTTTGACAGTGATTTGACGACAAAAAGCGTTAAACTCACTATCAACAAAGTCACGAAGCGCTAATTCCACGCCTATCCGCTCGTTCTTCATGGTAATAGCACTGATCATGGCATCTGACTCGAAGTCGAGTGAGATATCCCAGCTGCCGTCATCGACCCAGCTGAACTCACCATCGACCCAAACGCCTATGTAATGATGAGCACTACGTGACGTCGTCAGGTTCTCGAGGCCGACGTAGGGGTAGTAAAAATCGTGGACCAAACCGTGCTCATTCAAACCAACAGTCAATGAGCCGTTACCGAGCATTACAGGTCTAGCCATTACAGACTCCCCTTGGTCGCAGTGGATGGTTTATGGTGTATAGTTGTTCGCAAGACTTCATGCACAAAGTCGATAAACAATAAACGATTAACGATAAACTGCTCTTGAGAAAAGCCAGAACTCATACATCGATCCCTTGCTCAACTAATCGGAACTGAATGTCATGCCAAGCGTTCATAAAGGTTATATATGCTTCATAGGGCGTGTCATAGGGGTTGAAGTAGGCGTGGATGTCGCCATCATTGAACCACTTAGTACACATGTAGTAGAAGTGGTCAGATGTTTGCAGTTTGCGCCAGTCTTCGATCAGCTGCAGGTCATTGGTGCTGATGATCTTATCTTCTAGTCCATACATAGCGCTTAGGGCATTCTGTTGTATAGAATTACCCATCCAAGCACTAAGATCACGTTCGGTGTCAGCCCATGTCACTGTGTAGGGCATGTCCAGTTCATCTTTGGCTTCGTAACTGTCCGCTGCTTCGCTGACGGACATAAAGCTATGGTCATCATCGTTCAGCCAATATTGAGGTAAGTGATGCAAAAAGTTAAAGATACCGCTCTCAGACCACTGGTGCTCGCCGAAAGTCTCATAATCCATAAATAGATTGAAGTTTGTAGCTTCACCTGAACCCTCAAGCCAGTGCACGAACTTTTCTGCAGTCAGCGGCCACTCGCTCCAATTGCTGTCGCCGAATCGGAACGCGATGTCGTCACTGAGCTTGTAATTCTTTACCAGCAGTTTGATACCATCGGTATTCGGTGGTTTATACACAAAGTTCGGACTGCGCCAGCCGAGCACTGGATCCCATCCTTCAGCCAGAATTGCTTTGTAGCCGGATTGTTCAGCCCACTTCGCCAGTTCATTGTTGTACGCCAGCTCGGTATTGCGAAAAACTTGTGGCGTCTGACCGAAGATATCCTGGATTTTCTCACGGTGCATCTGGACCTGGATTTCAAATTCATTCCTTGAATAGAAAAATGCCAAGCTGTGATGATATGTTTCTGCTACGAATTCTACCTGTCCGGTAGCTGCTAGGTCTTTAAATGACTGTAATACTTTGGGTGCCCATTTTTCTAGCTGTTCCAATACTGTACCGCTCATTGACATGCTCAGTTTAAATTCGGGATGTTTGTGAATGAGCTCCAGTAACTTCTCATTAGTAGGCAAATACGATTTTTCAGCTACTTTACGCAAAATATGCTCGTTACCGAGTTGCAGACTTGATTCATCGTAGAAGTAGTTATGGTCCACTCCGGTATCAAAGATTGTATAGTGCCGGACACGGAATGGTTGGTGGACATGCAGGTATAGCACGATAGACTTTTTCATACCGCTGCACCTTCCAAATGAGACGCGTATAGCGACAATAGTTTTTCGGCCGATTCATGCCATGACATTTGCTCGTACTCTCTGTAGGCATTGGCATGCAATTCCTCGCATAAGCTAGGGCTTCGTAAAGCGCCTGTGATCAGGTTAGCCATCTCATTGATATCCCAAAAGTCGACTTTAAGAGCGTTGTTGAGCACTTCTGACACACCTGATTGCTTACTTAGTAGGACCGGCGTGCCGTAGCCGATAGCTTCGAGTGGAGTGAGGCCGAACGGTTCAGAAATAGACGGCAAGACGAATAAATCGGCTGTCGCAAAAGCATCGCGCCACTGTTTACCGCGCAAAAAACCGGTCAGAATGACGTTTTTCCCAATGCCGAGGTCTGCGGCCAGTTCAATGAGTTCATGGTACTGCTCGCCCGCACCGACAAGTAGAAAAAGCGTTTTCGGCTCGCGAAGTACGACTTCCTTGGCTGCTCGCAGTAGGTTGGGCAGACCTTTCTGGATAGTTAACCGCCCGACATTGGTGACTACCCGATATCCATGTTGTTTCATGGCTGTCAGATAATGATAGGTGTTTTCGCCGTCCAAAGGTTCTGCATCTGATACGTCTATACTGTTATGAACTACAGAAATCTTATCCGCAGGAATGCCATAGTCATGCACGATTGATTCTTTGGTCAGTTGACTGACGGCGATAATACCGTCTGCCATCATCATTGCGTTGTATTCGATTTCGCGTACGAGCGGATTTCCCGATTCGCCACCCGCTCGGTCACGTTCGACGGAATGAACATGGACAAACAGAGGGATACCGAGCTTTTCTTTGGCCCGGATGGCCGCCCTGAACGTAAGCCAGTCATGAGCATGTATTACGTCGAACTCACGATTTTCCACCAGCTTTCCGACAGCGTGCTCATAAGCATGCTGCTGGCTGAATATATCCATCCACTCTTCAGTACCGTCAGCATAGACATATTTGTAACTGTCGTAGGCGATGCCGCTTTTGATAATCTCGGTGATACCTTGCGGGTGAGCGGCAGTAATCTTCATAAATTGAGCGTCGTGCTGCGCACTATAGGGCAGCACAAACTCAATATCTGCGCCTTTCTTTGCGAGTGTTTTGCAGAGCTGGTAACAGGCGACACCGAGCCCACCGCTGTTATGCGGGGGCAATTCCCAACCCAGCATGAGTATCTTCATGTTCCTCGGTTTTTCTCTTTAAAAAGATCGTTCCCTTAAATTATAGAGATAACACGGGAGAAGCACAACCGTTATTGCCAAGATTGGGGATAAGCTGAAATGTTGCTAAAATTTTTCAGAAAGCTGAACTTTATCAATGTGTTTGCGAAGTGTATCTGCAATCTGATCCACAACCGTCTGATCTACGATTCTTTCCGCAGTATCGTCATAGAAGTTGCCGAACAGTTCGTCCGAGAATTTCATACCTTCTATTTCCGGCGCTATTTCGTATCGAGGGTATATGTGCCAGTGAACATGAGGATTGAACGGCTTCTCTCGAAAGGCATGGTTCATAAAACAGCCCCAGTTGAGTGGTTTTGCACCGAATGCATCGCTATAGGCTTTCTCAAGAATTTTAATAATTTGCTGGAAGGAGTCCCATTCTCGGCTACTGAGTTCACTCAGGCTACCTTTATGAGATTTGAGCGTTACGTAGGCACGTCCGAGGTACGCGTGATTGTTTCCGATTCCTACCACCCAACTATCATTCGACAATATTGTATTCTCGGGGTTTTTCAAAAAATGGCATGCATCACATCTTTTGTTCATAAATCTATCATACCAAACATAATGAACTCATCTCCGCCGCCATGTCTAAATTTTAGTCGGCTGTTTTGAATATTTTTCTACGCCAGATTTCAGATATGGATTTAAGAATTCGGAATAATCAAGGAAATCTCTACGATTTTTGCTCACGGACTCTTTATTAAGTGGTTTGCTACCAAGTATTTGCCATGTTTGTATTAGTAAAGTCTTGTGATCCGGCATAGAGCTAAGTGCTCCCGACCATCTCGTAATAGTTCCGTCATTCCTTTCTATAGTATTACCGAGACGCTCACATGGTACGAAGTCATCTAAACGCAACTTAACGGCACCTTCTTCGTTATTTGCGGAAACAAATTCGGTACCTAATCCGATCTGTTCGTTTCCGACCTTCTCTAATTTATCAACTTTTGGGTGCCACAAACTCTCGTTTTCCATATTGGCTAAGAACCAGAAAGCTTGTTCTCTTGGTACGTTTAAAAGTAAGGGGTCGATTGTCACCGAAAGTACGACTTCCTGTCCTGATTTCATAAAGATATCATATAACAAAAGACAGATGAATGGCAGGGGAGACAGGATTCGAACCTGCGACCCTCGGTTTTGGAGACCGATGCTCTGGCCAGCTGAGCTACTCCCCTATGTTTGGCCAATGTTGCGTAGGACAGAAGTATAATAGTCTATCTAGCGATACTTGTCATGTTATAACGAACTCTTTTACAAAGAAGTCAAATCTGGTATACAATAGACCGGTATGAATAAGCTTTCGCCGACAAAACCGTTGCTGATAATGTTGTATGGCTACCCTGGCTCTGGTAAGACTCACTTTTCACGCCAACTAAGCGAGGCAATTGGTGCTGCCCATGTCCAGAGCGATCGCGTACGAAGTGAGCTTTTTGAGCAACCGCGTTATGACAAGCAGGAAAACGATATTGTTTATCATTTGAGCGAATATATGACAACAGAGTTCCTGAAGGCAGGTGTTAGCGTTATTTTTGACACTAATGCTATGCGATTGGCAGAGCGCCGCGAGCTTCGCTCTTTGGCAACCCACAGTAAAGCGCAACCGCTGCTAATCTGGATCCAGATCGATGCTGACAGCGCCTTAGCACGACTATCAGGCCGTGATAGGCGTAAAAACGATGATAAATATGCCATCACTTATGACTCAAACAGTTTCAAGAACTATATCGGCCACATGCAGAATCCCGGTCCAACTGAAGAGTATATAGTCATCAGTGGAAAGCATCACTTTAATACGCAGAAGAATGCCATCATAAAGAGGCTCTACGAGAGTGGATTGGTCGATACTAGCGCTATAAGTGGCAATGGTATCGTCAAGCCAGGACTGGTCAATCTGATACCGAATCCTGCTGCCGGTCGTGTAGATTTGACCCGCCGAAACATAACGATTCGATAAATTATGTCAGTTAAGACGGTTACTATACCGGACATCGGGACCGTGAAGCTGACTAAGCGTCGCGGTGCCAAGTCTATCCGTCTAAGTATAGGCGCGGACAACAGCGTGCGTGTAAGCCTGCCGACGTGGGTGCCGTATCAGGCTGGTGTTGCTTTCATTAGCTCCAAAAAAGCATGGATTGCCAAACATAAGAAGTCAGAAATATTGTTAAAGGAAGGTGATCAGATCGGCAAATCACACCGGATGCGGTTTGCTACAAAAGATCAGCTCAAGCCAGTCACTCGGGTTACGAAAGCCGACGTCACGATTACTATTCCAGTGGCGACAGATCCTGCAAGCAAAACAGTTCAAGATCTTGCCAAAAAAGCTGCTATGCGCGCGCTCAAACAAGAATGTGAAGCGCTACTTCCAATACGTCTGAAGCAGCTTGCTGATAAACATGGATTCACCTATAACAGCGTCCACGTAAAGCGACTCAAGTCACGCTGGGGTAGCTGTAGCCAGCAGTCTGACATTACTTTCAATATCTTTTTAATGCAGCTGCCGTGGCAGCTGATCGACTACGTTATTTTGCACGAGCTTGTCCACACAAAAGTACTTAACCACAGTAAGCAATTCTGGGACGTCTTCGATAGCTGTTTGCCTGGAGCAAAAAAACTGAGGCGTGAGCTACACGATTACCATCCATACTTTTAATGACGCCGTACTCTGTGGCATAATAAAGCGTAAGCATGGTACGTAGTCGCCTACTGATAAAAACCAACAAACAGAATGCCGATCTTGAGCGGTTGCGTCTTACCAGTCTTATCAATAGTCTTGCCGATGGCGTTATTGCGATAGATGAAAAGGGCCGTGTCGTAGTCTGTAACGGTGAAGCCTTGAATATCCTTGATCAAAACAGTTCTATGAACGGCGTAAAATTGTCAGAAGTCCTGAAACTCGTTGACAAAGAACAGCACCCCATAAATGTAGATGATTTTATTTCACACACCATGGTAGCAACCACTACGCGCGATTGCAGCATCGTCTATAGCGATGGAAGCTCAATAAACGTGTATCTAAGCATCGCACCTGTACATAGTGGCTATGATCAGCGCCAAGGGCTCGGTCATGTCATCCTGCTCCGTGATATCACCCGAGAAAAATCGCTTGAAGAGGAGCGTGATGAATTCATAAGTGTTGTTAGCCACGAGCTACGCAACCCTGTCGCGATAGTTGAAGGCAATATCAGTAATGCAGAGTTTATGGCACAGAAAGGCTACGATCCCGAAAAGGTACATGAAGCCCTCGGTCATGCGCATGATCAAGTGATGTTTCTTTCCGGGCTTATTGATGATCTGTCGACTTTGTCTCGTGCAGAGCGGGGCAAGCTGAATGTCGAGATTGAGAACGTCAATGCCCATGACCTGGTAGGCGAACTGGTTGATAACTATACGGCTTCAGCTAAAGAAAAAGGCCTGGAATTGCACGCAGAAATCGATCCGAAGCTGGAACTATTGAGATCTAGTAAATTATACGTTCGCGAAATCCTGCAAAACTTTATAACTAATGCCATCAAGTACACGGAAAAGGGTGGCGTCACTGTTGGGGCCAAGCCGCACGAGAATGGCGTGCTCTTTACGGTTTCAGATACGGGTATCGGGATTAGTAAAGGTGATAAGCAGAAAGTTTTCGACAAGTTCTTTCGTTCTGACGATGCGAGGACGCATAAAGAAAAAGGCACTGGCCTAGGGCTTTATGTAACAATGAAGCTCGCTAAGATCATCCACGCCGATATCTCGCTAGATAGTGAGCTCAATAAAGGCTCAACCTTTTCGATATTTATTCCAAATCTAGAGTAGGTGGTATAGCGCTGAAGTATTCGTTGTTGAAGGCCATCATCGCCCGGTGATCATGGACACTTTTTTTGATTCTATGTGCGCCGTAAAGTGCGAGGCCTCCAGCGAGTGCAGCGAGCGACGTATTGTCGTGTAATATTGCGTATTCCGCTACACCTCCAGTTGCAAGCGTGCCGAGAGAACTTGCTATTATCCGTATCTTGACGAGAAGGAAATCAATTGCACTTTTAGGTGCAAAGTCCTGATAGCCTAGTTCTTCGAACATAATCGCTGATTATATAACCGTATTATTCTTGCAGCAAATGCGCGACGGTGTGCATGACGGGAATACAGATGTTGCGGCCTTTCCAGTCTACTTCTGAGAATTCATATTTGTACATCGAGTAATTGCCGACAAAGATTTCCATAAGAATAGCCAAGATAAAATTGATAAGTGCGAAGTGGGCCGTCGCCGTACTAGTAGCGGCTAATATAAGATACTGGGCAACAATCAAGAGCATACATGCACCAGCCGCCACGAGCGCTGCTGGGATATAGATGAACAGTCCAACGATAAACACAACGAATGGCAGTAGAAAAAGTCCTGTTTCAGCGAGACTGAGACCCAAAACAAGCTCGAGACGCCGATGGACTTCTGGATAGCGATATCGAATAGCTCGGTCGAATTGATCGTGGAAACTTTTCACCGTCAAAACTAACAAATCTCCACCGCTGCGCACAAAACCGTATGCGTCTTTACTGACAAGCTGTTTAGCAAAATACGATTCTGGAATGACGGAGCGACTGACAGCTTCAAAGCCTCCAGCCTTCTGGAGTGTGTTTCGTTCAATCATCCACAGTGTGCTCAATACTGCAGGGCGATTGAAGAGACGGCGTGGCAATGCCAACTCCCACCAGTAGCGCATAGGCTGAACTATGGAGGCACTGATGCTTTGATCTGTCCGCTTCGGCAATACGCTGAGCATGCGCTTCTTGCGGTTCAGTGCCAGTGTTACTAATGATGTTATTGTTCTGATGCCGACTTGCGTATCCGCACCCATAAATACGATGAATTCGCCGTTAGCTTCGTTGGCCAACTGGTCGTAGGCCTGGTTTTTGGCTAACCAATTCTCTTTGGGTTCGCTCCCATGGATGAAGCGAACGCCGCTCTGGGCGTAACTGCGGATAATCTCGGCAGTCCTGTCCTGCGAGCAATCATCAAGCACGAGGATTTCCAGTTTCGGATAATCACTAGCGATGACTGATTCGATGCAGCGTTGAAGCTCGTCGGTTTCGTTTCTGGCTGGGATGCCAACGGTAATCGTCGGTAGTTCTTGTGAAGAGTAGAAAACGTCATTTGGTTTGTATCTACTCTTTCGGATATTGCGTACTGTAAAACTAAGAATAAGTAATGCGCACAGCAACTGCAAGACAGCTATTATAAGAAGTAGCTCGTTTCTCCCTAGACTGATTACCTGAGCTGCAAACAAAGCCCAGACGCCCGCCAATATCACCTGTGTACCCAGTAACCATAAACTGCTTCTCAATACTACCCGATGTAGATAGCTTTCATGCATCTTGGCTTCGAGTAGGCGCATCAAGTTGATGACACGGTAGATGCTGGTCAGCAGTATCAGCAAAGCGCCAGCATTTTTATAGGCATAGACTATCCACAAGCTTGCTCCGAATGTGACTGCGATGCTAAGCGCAGCAATTGGTTTTCTC
>Ga0265327_10004582_pt1 | contig 12167 bp, 7 predicted proteins | sample 41621metaG_FD_202089 | JGI IMG/M metagenome (GOLD analysis project Ga0265327, IMG submission 202089) | Rhizosphere microbial communities from Carex aquatilis grown in University of Washington, Seatle, WA, United States - 4-16-21 metaG | ecosystem: Host-associated > Plants > Roots > Rhizosphere >...
GCGGCCGCCAGGTCACTTCCGAACGACCGCTGCATGGTCGATGTAAACCAGTTCAACAAGTCCTGCGCCGAATCGCCGGCGCGTGCGGCCAGTTGAACGGCCAGGCTGCGGCGTTCGCTACGGCGCGATGTCGACGAATCGATCAGCGACTGCAGTGCGGCCGCGACACGATCTCGAAGCGGAGGATAAAACAGGATCACCATCAGCGCCAGCGCCCCTTCGACAATCCCCAGATCCAGTCGGAACTGCTGTTCGAAAACGGTGACAGCGTCGCGCAGGACAATCGCGTGGAACAGCATCACTCCCAGCACGACGGCCCCATAGACCAGCGTTCGCTCCAGGATCAACGGCACCAGTTGGAACCGCATGACGAAGTACGCGAACAGCAGCGCTGGCAGGATCGGTGAGACACCGACGATGGTCTGCAGGCTGGCCGCAATTTCCGGCATTCTTGACCAGGTCGCGATGAAGATCGATGCCAGCACCGCGATCAGCAGCATGCTCGCCGCCAGGGACCTGTAGAACAGACGCAGCGGAACATCGGGCGATTGAATGCTGATCCACACCAGTCCGGCGGCAGACATTCCGCTGACCAGGCACAACCAGAAACCGTACAGAGTGTGGTATCCGGCCAGCAGATTCAGAAAGGGTGCCGACGGATCCGACGCCAGGGACTGACCCATCGGCGCCAGCAGTCCCATGGGAAGATAACAGATTCCGATGCGCGGGTTTGGCCGAGGCCCCATTTGAAACCGGCCGTGAGTTAGCAGTCGCCACGTTCCATGCAGTGCCGCGCTTGGCATCAGCATCAGGCCAAACGCCATCGCGAGCATGGCCAGCCAGCGAACTGGGTCCGCCAGCGGGCCGACGGCCTGGTCGACCAGTTGGCGGACAAAGATTCCGCCATGCCACATCCAGACTCCCAGTGCCAGCAGGACCATCCAGACCGTCACCGTCCGCCAGTTGTGACGTTCAATCAGGGCAAACAGCAGCACCGTATCGATGACGGCCGCCGTGCCATAAATCCAAAGCTGCATGTTCTCGAGCATGAGGTCTGTTGTCCACGGCAAAGATCCGGTCGGGTTCCATTGAAAAGAGTCGACTCGAGATTGTCATCCCGACCGCCATGAATTTCCGTCCACACGCGGGCGACACGCGCTGGTGCGACTCCAGATCTGGATGTCATCCGGCTGGAGATCGTGGATGCCGTTCGCGCTCGTACAGACCACGCTCAGGATCTCACCCCGGATTCCATGGGTGATGGCCAACTCGAAATCCCCATCAATCGACCAGCAGGCCAGGACGAGCGATCGGCCCCCGGGGGATTCCTGGATCCGCCGATGCAGAACTTCCACATCGGCGGATCCCAGTGAAAGAAGGTCGCCAGGAACGATCCTCAGCAATCGCCCCTCGGCCGCGGAGACACGAATCCGATCGCAGGTCCACCACGACCAGGCCAGGTCAACGGCACTTTGCCACAGTTTTGACATCATAATGGGGAATCATGGGGAGGATTGAGACTCACTCGGAGCAACGCGTTGCCGGAGTTCTTCCAGTTCCTGTTTCAATTTGTCCGACCGAGCCTGCTCGGCGAATTTCCGATCGAGTTCCTCGGCATCAGGATCCCGCCCGTCCAACCGATCGTAGGCCTCGGCCAGAGCCTCGGCTCGATCAACCTTGGTTTCCAACCGATGAAACTGAGCGAAGGCGGAACTTCCCTGGGCATGATCCAGCGCCGCGTTGATGCGTCGAGTGGAATTGGCACGCGTCATGCGGGCCAGCAGCAGGGTGCGTCGCTGTCGGGCCTGCCGGATCTTCTCTTCCAGGTCTCGCACCGAATCCCGCAACTTGCGAGTCGCCTGCTGCTGTCGCTCGTATTCTTTCGTCAGCGAATCCGCGCGTTCGGCGGCCCGCAGTTTCTGGTCCAGAGCCGCCTGAGCCGAATCGTCGTCCTGCCGGGAAAGAGCCGATTTGGCACGTTCGAGCCAAAGTTCTGCCTCCTGCCGCGCCGCATCAACCTGCTTGCGCAGTTGAATTTCATCGGCCAGTGCCTCCGCGACACTTCTGCGAACTCCTTCCAGTTCCTCCTCCATGTCGATCAGCAGTTGATGCAGCATTCGTTCGGGATCTTCGAACCGTTCACGCAGCAGGGTGATATTCGAACGCATCACCAGGGAAAACCGTTCAATCCAGCTCATGAGAATCCTCAACTTTCCAGGTAGGGCCGCAGGGAAATCCGTGCGGCGTGACAGAGACTAAGCCCACTGTTCCAGTTCGGCTGCCAGGTACCTCAACCGGGCGAGAATGGTTTCGCGATGGTTCTCACAAGCGGCCCCGAGCGCGATGATGGCGGCGCCCAACAGCACTCCCACCGCCCACAAGACGTTCGGCTCATCGACAGAACCGCGGGCCACCATCGCCACCAGATCGGCCAGCAGGAACGCGGTGCTGGTGTACAGCAGTGACCGGACGCGAAGCAGAATTGCGGTCAGTGCCAGCAGGACCGAGACAATCATCAAGGTCAGGATATGCCACCAACTGCCGGTCACGATGTGAAACACCGGTGAGACCAGGATCATCAGCGAACCGGCATAACGCAGCCGGTCGTGATGGGCCGCAGGAATCTCCTGGCGCATCAGCGTTGTCAGCACCAGGATCGAGACACCCAGTGGCATCAGGAACAATTGAGGGTCGGTCCAGCTGAGATCCTTCCACAACAACAGGCAGGCGGCATTCAACAGGACGGCCGAGAGCACCGTCGTTTCCAGTCGTCGTCGATGCAGTCCGTGCCAGAAGTAGAATGCGGCGGCAGCGAGCAACGGAAGACTGTTGGCTCCGACCCAGATGACAGTCGAGTCCGTCAGCTGTCGATAGATCGCGATCGGGAGAACCAGCAGCGGAATGCAGAATCCCGTCAACCGGAACGGTCCGGAGATGATGGCGAGTTGCGATCCGGATTTTGCGAGGTTTCCAGCCGTCCACAACGACAGACCTGCCAGAATCAGGATGTAATCCAGGCCGGGGATGTTGAACGTCAATCCCCCGTTCATCAGGAAGTAGATCAATGTCGCCAGTCCAGCCCCCTCGGACCACCAGACTCGGTCGCGTTCGTGGGTCCGCACGGCACTGGTCAGCAGCGTTCCCGCCACGAAAGCCCACGTCACCGCAGCCAGGGTGTGATCGACCACGGACCAGGTCCCGATCGAAATCCATTTCAACGAGCCCCCCAGCAGGCATAGCGTGAAAATCAGCAACAGGAACTGATGGCACTCGACGACTTCCATGCTCAGGCGTCGACGGATCCGTTGAGATTCAAACAGCCAGGCACTTCCCGCCGCGAGCACTGCCAGCGGAAGCCCGATCTGACCGAGAGACTTTGCGGTCAGTTCGAGGACGAATCCGTTCCTGCCCGAGAGAGCCGTGGCGGCCGCCACCAGCACCTGCCAGTTGGCGATCGGGAATACGAAATCCTGCAGGTGACCAGTCAGAGCCCTCGGGCGCATCAGGAGTAGACCGGCAATTGACAAGCCCGCTGCCAGACGCGGCGGCCAACCCAATGACAACAGGCTCAGCAGGCTGATTCCGAAGAAGAGTGAGGGAAGGATGATGTCGAGCGGCGACATCCATGCGAGGATTTGTCGACGAGCGTCGTCGGATTCCATTTCGGTGCCGGATTCGGTTGTTGTTGGGGAGACGATCCATCGAGTCACCAACCGCTGCAGCGCGAGCAGCACCAGCGCCGTTGCCGCCCATCCCGTTGTCCACCACACGGACGCATCAATCGGACCAAGCCAGGTCGTCAATATGGCGCTGGCCCCGATCAACACCGTGCACCACGCGACCGCCGCAAATTCCCCGTTTCGCGTTCGTCGAGAAGCATCCAGTCCCCAGACGACCATCAACAGTATTGTGACCGACGATGTGGCATTGCCCCCCCAGTGCTGCGAAACCAGTTGACAGCATGCGAGTGCATACAGCACCGACAGCGCACAGAGACTGACATGTCGGGTGGCAGGTCCGAAAACCCTGGCAATCCGTCGCAGAGGAACGTGCGGCAGGAGATAGCTGAGTCCCCACTGTGCCAGCAGAATCCAGCACAGCCGTTCGAGACCTCGGTCCGACATCACGCTCCCTGGAAAGAGTTGCAACTGAATTGCGGCGGTGATGAAGACCAGCGTCACTTCACCCAGGCCCGGCGCCATCCATCGCAACGCGTGACAAACCAGCAGCATTCCAATGCAGACGGGGGTCACAAATTCCAGACCCAACTCACCATGGCTCGCCAGGGAATGGATCGGAAACAACCATGCGGTGGCGGCTGCCAGTGTCGCGGCCAGGCTGAAGTACTGGCAGATCCCCCCGGTGCCGGTGGTGCCGGTGGTGCGGGTGGTGCGGGTGGCAGAGGTCGCGGAAAGCCGTTTCGCCCACCCGTCCAGAAAATAGCCGGGGACCAGCAACAGGCCGGCCGCTCCCACCCAGATCAACAGGGCCATTTCCGGCAGAACCTCCCAACCACAGGCTCGCGTGACAAACCAGGGGGTCCCCAAGGCGATGCACAGGAACGCTGTTGAGGCCAGGATCTGGTAGCTCGCTTGCCGGAACAGCGAAATCTGCAGGGCGAAGAGTGGACAGAGTACGAGTGCTACAGGCGCCACAGCCGATGGGTGAGTGAACGAGACACCCAGCAGCAGGCAGGGGAGCACCGTCACAAACTTCTGCAGTGGATCGGCGAAGAGCGCGGAACCTCGTTGCCGCAGCGGGACTGACGTCAGAGTCAGCACAACGATCAACGGGAAGTACGTCAGCCCATAGAACGCATAGGGAAGCCGGGTTTCCCCGACAGCCGTCGCAGCGCGATCGCGCCATTGCAACAGGATCTCTTTGAAGAACACGGGCGACGTCTGATAGGCAATGACGATACAGAACAGCATGGCCCAGACAACGGCGCCGTTTTGAGTCCGCTGCGCGACGATACCCAGCACAATTGCCGCGATGATCGCAGTGGGAACGATTGTGGTGTTGGCTGGCCATCCGGTCAGCGCGAGAATCACCCCCGCCACGCTCAGAAACGTGCCCAGCATCAGGGGACCGCTGATCCCCCAGGGGATTGGACGAACCAGGCTGCCTGTTCGTTGTTCAAAAACACGGGCCAGGGCATCCGCCGTCAACAGGATGGGAAGCGAGATCAGTGTGCAGAGCAGTCCCATCCAGGGAATCGTGATTTCCTTCCCCAATCCCAGCAGGAAGACGGCGGCAAACTGGGCTCCCATCAGCAGGATCGGAAAGAACCCGAAGATCCGCGGCAGGCGATGTTCCTCGGTCAGCCAGAAGACATGCCGGTTGACCTTTACAACACCCGCCGTGAGAACCGCCCAAAGCCCAAGAGCGACCAGCGGCGACCAGGTGGAAGGGAGTCCGGGGACAATCGCACAGGCGAGACACAGGATCAGGTAACAGGTGAAAAAGGTCGGTTGAGGCTTCCGCAGGAAATGGTGAAAGATCCGCCAGGCGGCCAGGCTGCTGAGGAACAGATTGAGAACCAGCAGCGCCGAGATCCCCGTCTGGTGCAGCAGATCAAACGCTTCTTCGTCCGGCCCCGGTCGAATCCAGTGCAGCGCCAGGAAACTGATGGGAATCAGCAGCACGGTCAGGGCCATCAGGACCGTTCCGGTCTTGCGCAGGCCCATGCGGTGATAGCTCAACTGTCCCAGGCCGAAGACGACCGCGCTGTAGGTCAAAAGGATCAGGTACTTCCAGACCGGCGTGTACTCGGACCAATGGAGAGTCACCAGGCGCAGCGAAGATCCCAGCAGGATGCAGACCCCCAGCCCCAGCAGCCATTTGATGTTCTCTTCCTGAAGCAGTGCATCAAGCACTCGCAAAAGCGGGGATCGTCTTTCTGCTGGGCTGCTCATCGTTACCTCCGCCAGTAAGTCGCCTGAAAAGAGGACCATTCACCAAGTGAAGTGGCCTCTATTCAAACGACGTGCCGCGCTGGAGGTTGCATCCCGAGATTGGTCGTAAGGAGCTTTGAGCAGTGGTGTTTGCGGAATTTGCTGTTCTTGCGCGGGCTGAATGCCGCCCGGGCGCCTGCAGCCGTTGCACTGCACCCTTTGAAGTCTCGGAACTGCAGTGAGAAACACCCTCGAATCAGGCGGGTTGGGGAATCAATGGATGCGCCGACTTGGGATGTCCGGGTTGGCCTCCCCGCCGATGATTTGGCTTATCGACAGTGAGCCTCTTGGGCGCAGCATGCGATTTCCACCGGCCAAATTCGATCGAAGTCATTCGATAATCAACTCCTCCAGCTCATTGACGAATTCGTACAATGCAGACCGTTGATTCATCGAGTGTTCGGGGTGGTCGTCAAGGACGTGTTCAGAAACGTTGTCAAGTCGGCATTCCGCATTTTTCCGGATCGATCCGCATTTTTTCTGGATAGAATAGCGCACGCGATCGGCGGGCACGAGCTTTCTTGGAGACAGAGATGGTTCCGAAAGATGGAACATGCACGACGGCGGCGGTTCAGCAGTACTTGGGCGAATTGGCTGGTGTGCACGGGGATTCATTTGCAGATCCAATTATTCGTGGATTGCTGGCCCGCGCGGTTGGCCGGCTGCATATGCTGTGTGCGACGCTGCTCCATCAGAGCTACCCGCGTCTGACTCAACCGCCGCTCAACCTGCAGACAGAAGAGTTGCTTAGCTCGGTCGTGGAACGACTACTGAAGGCACTGGAAAAGGTGCGGCCTGAGAACGTTCGTCAATTCTTCGCGCTGGCGAACCAGCATATGCGTTGGGAGCTGAATGACCTGGCCCGCCGCTTAGATCAGAGTGTGCCGGATGTGGAGTTGCTCGATTCACTCGCCGTTGCGCCTGAGAGCAGCGGTTCCGAACTTAGCGAAGGCGCCCGCCGAATTCTGAAGGCGATCGAGGATCTTCCCGAATCTGAAAGAGAAGTGTTCAGTCTCGTGCGTATCCAGGGAATGACGCAAGCAGAAGCTGCGGATGTCATGGGGATTTCATTGAAGACGATTCAGCGTCGCCTGAATCGCAGTTTGTTTCTTTTGACGGAGGCTCTGTCGAATCAGCAGCCCCGCGAGTATCAGTCAGACGAGGCTTAGCCCGAAGCCCAGTGTTGGGCGAGTTTCGGTAACCGTTCACGGGTCGGGGACTGACGCATTTTCCCGGCGAAAAACAAACACCTGCCCTGGACGCGACACGACTCCCAAGCACCGTTTGCCCGCGAAAATGGGTCTGTCCCCCTTGCTTGCCCGCGAACGGTGACGAGTTTCGGCATTCGTATGCGGACGTACTCGACGTCCAAGAATGGAATTCATGACCGACGAATGGCGCATCAGAGAGTTGGTGGAGCATATTCAGGAATCGCAATGCGATCCGGAAGAAGCCTGTGCGGAATGTCCCGAACTGTTACCCAGGATTCGCCAATGGCTCAAGCGGATGCATGACGTCGAAAGTCAGATCGACGTGCTCTTCCCCCCCTGCAGTTCGGCGGCGGCGGATATGGATCGGGCCACACATTTATCAACAGCCAGATTGCCGCAAATCCGCGGTTATGACGTGGAGGGCATCCTTGGTCGCGGGGGGATGGGAATTGTCTATCGAGTGAGACATCAGAAGCTCAATCGTATTGTTGCCTTGAAGATGCTGGTTGCGGGGCCGTACGCAAGCCCGCGGGAAGTGGCGCGATTCGTGCGGGAATCACAGGCTGTGGCCGAACTGCAACATCCCAATATTGTGCAGGTCCATGATGTGGGCGACCTGGACGGGCGACCGTACTTTACGATGGAATTCGTCGAGGGGGGCAGCCTGGCGCAAGCGCTGGCGGGTGCTCCGCAAGCCGCCCGATACGCTGCCAGGCTGGTCGCGTCCCTGGCGGGGGGCGTGCACCTGGCGCACGCCAAAGGGGTCATTCACCGCGATCTCAAGCCGGCGAATATCCTTCTGACACGCGATGCAACCCCCAAGATCGCAGACTTCGGACTCGCCCGGCATGTCGATGGCGATCCGGGATTGACGCGAAGCGATGCGCGCGTGGGTACTCCCAGTTACATGGCTCCCGAACAGGCGCTTGGAAAACTGGGCACAGTTGGCCCTTCGGTCGACATCTATGCGCTGGGGGCAATCCTTTATGAAATGCTGACGGGTCGGCCGCCATTCCGCGCGGAAACGGCGATCGAAACAGAGCGTCAGGTAATCACCGTGGAGGCCGCGCCACCGTCACGATTGAACACCAACGTCCCCCGCGACCTGGAAACAATCTGCCTGAAGTGTCTTCACAAGGATCCATCCCGGCGCTATGCCACCGCCGTCGATCTCGCCGATGACATCAATCGATTTCTGGCTGGCCAACCAGTTCAGGCTCGCCCGGTCGGAATGATGGAACGCGTCTATCGCTGGGGAACGCGACACCGGGGTGCGGTCGCGGCGTTGTTCGGCTTTGCGTCGCTGCTCTCCGTGATCGTCGTGGGGTCATTGTGGGCTGCCGCTCACTTTCGAAAGCTGGCTCGCGAAAAAGGAGATCTCGCTGACCAGAAAAGTCAGCTGGCAGCGGAAAAGGAGCACGAGCGAGAAAAGGCGGTCGTGGCGGAGAAGCGTGAAGCCGGGCTGCGCCGACAGTCCGAGACGCAAGGCAAGGAGTTGCGCCAGAATCTCTACTTGACGGAGATGAACCTGGCCGGACAGGCAGCCTGCGTACCGAGCGGGTTGGGACGGGTGAATGAATTGCTGGCGCGGTGGGGTCAGGAACGTCCGGACCTGCGGAATTGGGAATGGTATTTTCTCGACAGCTTATGCCACCGCTGCTTGCTGACCCTGAACGGTCATGCGCAGGGTGTTCACAAAGTTGCGTGGAGCAAGAGCGGCGCACGCATGGCGTCGGCCGGCGCGGATCGCATCATCTGTATCTGGAACGCTGCCGACGAACAGCCTCCGCTGAGACTGATTGGCCACAGCCAAGCCGTGCTCGGAGTCGTCTGGAGTCCTGACAGCAAACGAGTGGCATCCGCCAGTTGGGACGGAACTGTTCGGATCTGGGACGCCTCGACGGGAGCCGAGATCTTTCGATTCTCGGGTCATACGGCGGAAGTATTCTGCGTGGCCTGGAGCCCCGATGGGAACTGGATCGCTTCCGGCGGAAATGATCGATCGATCCACATCTGGAACGCTGTCGACGGCGCAGACCGGATTGTCCTGGACGGGCACGAAGGAACAGTGACAAGTCTGGATTGGAGTCCAGATAGTCTTCGCCTGGCCTCAGCCGCTCGTGACACGACAGCTCGCGTCTGGGATGTCCCTGCCGGAAAATCCATTCATAGTTTGACCGGCCACAGCAACTGGGTGAATCATGTGGCCTGGAGTGCGGACGGTGCCCGATTGGTCACGGCAAGTAATGATCGGACATTGCTCATCTGGGATCCCGACAAGGGACAGAAAATCCTGAAGTTGAGTGGGCATCAACAAGGTGTCTCTGGTGCGGCGTGGAGTCCTGACGGAACCCGCCTGGCTTCCAGTAGTGACGATCAGACTGTCAAGGTCTGGGATGCGGCGTCGGGGACCGAAGAGTTCAGTCTTCGTGGGCACGCCGCTCCCTTGACCAGCGTCGCCTGGAATCCCCGGGAAAATCAGCTCGCCTCTGCCGGATATGACAAGACGATTAAACTCTGGGATGCGTTCGCCGGACCTGAAACACCGGCCTTGAAGTATCATGAAAGCCCGGTTCGGTCACTCGCCTGGTGTCAACGCGATTCGGCGCTCTGTGCGTCGGCAGATGCCGCCGGGGCCATCAAAATCTGGGACGCCGCCCGGCACACCGTGCGTCGGACCTGCCGGGCCGATTCCCATCAGGTGCATTCGGTGAGCTGGCATCCGGCGGGAACTCGGCTCGCGGCGGCCAGTGCCAATGGATCAATTCGCATCTGGAACGTCGCCTCCGAAAGCGAGCCAGTTGTTCTTGATGGTCATGAAGGGGTGGTCTCGTCAGTCGCCTGGAGCCCGGATGGAAGGCGGCTGGCATCGGGTGGCTTTGACAGGACGGTGCGCATCTGGGACTCAACAACGGGGAATATTGTGCGTGCCATCAAGAATCATCAGCACTCGGTCTACACGGTCGCATGGAGCCCCAATGGCCAGCGGATTGCCAGCGCATCAGGAGATCGCACCGTGAAGATCTGGGATGTCGCAACAGGCGAGGAGGTTCTTTGCTATCGAGGACACCCGTCGGAGGTTGTCACGGTGGCGTGGAACCCGGACGGGACAACGCTGGCTTCGGCAGGCTACGACCAAACGGTGCATCTCTGGAGCGCAGACACGGCGAGACGAAATTCCACTCTCCGCGGCCACTCGACACACGTGGCGCAAGTCGTTTGGAAACCGGATGGCACGCGACTGGCTTCTGCCGGGAGAGACGGCACAGTGAAAATCTGGGACACCGCAACCGGTCGGGAGGCACTGACGCTCGAAAGCCACGCCAGCCAGGTGAACGCAGTAGCCTGGAGTCCCGACGGAATGATCCTGGCGACCGCCGGAGAAGACCATCAGATTCACATTCACGACGCCATCGTCGGTTATGTCGCAGCTCGATCGCCGGAATCGATTCCGGCCATTGATCGACGTTTGACACTCGATTCTTCGAATGCTGCAGACTGGCGACTTCGCGCCGAGATTCATGCCCGCAATTCAGACTGGAAGCAGGCGGCCATGGATTTGGGACAGTATCTCCTGCTGAAACCGCACCCGACTTGGTTCATGCTTGACGGCGACATCGCTGGCCCCTATCCCGAAGATCTTCAGGCTCACTTCCCTCCCGAGAAGACTGACCTGTTCAGCGTCCGGTTACCGATCGCGGACGACATCGGATCTGTGGCACGAGTGGATTGGCGAAGAGTTCCCGGAAGCGCTCAAGGAATCGTGGACCTCGGTCCGCTCATGGAACACGAGGAACACATTTCGTGCTACGCGGTGTTCCCCATTTATTCCTTGGACGATCAGGATGTCGCAATTCTGATCGGGACCGACGACCAGTCGCGCGTCTGGCTGAACGGCGAATGTATCTATGAATGCCTGAGATCGCGCGCAGCGCTGCCTGACGAAGATGCGTTTCCCGCCCGGCTGAAGTCCGGCTGGAATACATTGCTTGTCCGTGTCGCCAACGAAACGGCGGACCACGCGCTTTATTTGCGACTGTCAGATGCTCTGGTTGACATGGCGCGCATCCAAAAGGGAGCCGGGCGTGAATGACGTCAAAGCAAATTCGTCATTCATTCACACTTGGCTTAGGGACTTTTCAGTCCCCCCTTCGACCAACTCTTTCCCCTCGCTTGCCTGTGAACGGTTACCAGCCGGGGACTGAACTTCAACGCAAAGAATTCGAGTCGACGGTGACTACACCTTACGCTCAGTGAGGTGACGGCAAGCACATTCGCAAGCAGTCAGGCACAGTCAACCTTTTTGCGGAGAATACGATGAAACGAAGCCTGGCCACGGAATTGATCCTGGAAGCGAAACAAAAGAAGGGGCTGACATTTACCGAGATTGCCCGGCAGTTCGGACGGAACCGTTCATGGGTGACTGCCGCGCTCCTGGGGCAGGCGACCATGACAGCGGACGAAGCTGGAAAGGCGGTGGAAATCCTTGGCCTTCCTCCGGAAGTGGCCCTGCCTCTTCAGGAGGTCCCGACGCGCGGCGTGCTGGATCAGCCGATTCCAACGGACCCAACGCTCTACCGGTTCCATGAGATGCTGCAGCTTTACAGCACGACTTTCAAAGCGCTGATCCACGAGACTTTCGGCGACGGGATCATGAGCGCCGTCGATTTCGAATTTGATGTGGCTCGCGTTGAAGATCCAAAAGGAGACCGGGTGGTCATCACTCTGAACGGCAAGTTCCTGCAATTCAGGAAGTGGTAGCCGCCACTCGCTGGAACTCGCGCCGTCAGGCGCAAGCATGGCGCGGCAGTCGAATTCCATTAGGGCACTCGGGCCAATTCACGCTCCCGGGCATCGAAGCTGGACCTGATTTCAGAAACGCTGGTGCAACCGGTTGGTGGCTGACGCCGAAATTCTTTGGAGAAAACGAATGCTGGTTCTCTCACGCAAAGTCGGACAGCGAATCGTCATCGCGGAAAACATTGACGTTATGGTCATCAAG
>Ga0265327_10004583_pt1 | contig 12164 bp, 9 predicted proteins | sample 41621metaG_FD_202089 | JGI IMG/M metagenome (GOLD analysis project Ga0265327, IMG submission 202089) | Rhizosphere microbial communities from Carex aquatilis grown in University of Washington, Seatle, WA, United States - 4-16-21 metaG | ecosystem: Host-associated > Plants > Roots > Rhizosphere >...
CCAAAAGGCCCATGAGCAAGCAGGGCAGCGGGGTTTTCTGGCGGAATTTCTCTAGCATGGCAAACACTGCAATATTGAATTAAACATAGGTATTATTGCTGCTCTTTATAACATTTTGAAAGGGCTGGATTCTGAAACCTGTTCCTGACAGGTTTCAGCTTCCGCCAAGGCACACCCCTTGCCCTACGGGCAGCCTGCGCCGTCCTGCGTTCGCCACGGAACGATACTTCGCTGCGCTCGCATCGCCCCATGGCTACCGCAACGACTCTACGCCACCTCGTTGCACCTTGCAGGTTTCCTACGGAAACCCGCCCGCTGCCTGTGGCTACGCAGGGGCACGGAAAACATCCCGCCTGCGCCTGGAAGGCGCGGCTTTGTTTTCCGGCCGCGCAGCATCAATACCCTCGCCAAAAATAAGGCTATTTTTGCATGGATTCTACCGATTCCCGCAGCCTGGAAAATCCTGTCGTCGATTAAAAAGGTTCTGTTGCGTTAATTTTCTTCGAGCGCGGTTCGGCTGCCCAGGCGGGTTTTCAAGCGGCCAATGCATAAAACTGTCCCGCGGCGGACAGATCTTGGTTGCCGCCGAAGACCCTCTGGCCCTTCTTGATCATGTGCGTCAGTTCGATCCCGCGCAACGTGCGGCGGGCCGAGTTGAAGGTTTTGAAGCCGGGCATCGGCCGGACGATCCGCTTGATGGCCCGGTGGTCTTGCTCGACGAGGTTGTTCAGACACTTGATCTGGCGGATTTCGATGGTCTGGCCGGTCTCCTTCTGGAGCGCCTCAAGAGCGGCGGTGTTGGCCCCGCTCTTGTCGATGGCGGCCTTCTCCGGCAGGCCGTGCTGCCCGACCGCCTTCTTGAAAAAGCGCAGGGCGGCCTTCTTGTCGCGACGGGCGGTGAGCAGGAAGTCGACGGTCTGTCCCGCCTTGTCGACCGCGCGGTAGAGGTACTTCCAATGGCCCTTGATTTTGACGTACGTCTCGTCCATCCGCCCGCTATTGCCGACCGGGCGCTTCTGGCCCTTGCGGAAGGCGGACTCCAACTGGGGCGTGAACTTCTGGATCCAGCGGTCAATGTTGGAATGGTCGACCTCGACGCCGCGTTCCTCCATCATCTCCTCCAGGTTCCGGTCGCTCAGCGGGTAGGCCAGGTACCAGCGGACGCAAGTCAGGATGATGTCTTTTTCGAAGCGGTGGCCTTTGAAGTCGATCATGCGGGGGGCTCGCGGTGCGGTTCGTCGGCCGCATAGCTTACCCGAACGGCAGATCTCCGCGCTAACGCAACAGAACCAAATCCAGCGGCACGTCAAAATCAGAGGCGACGCCAACCCCTTTGATCCCAAACAGGAAGTCTATTTTGAAGACCGGCTCGGTCTGAAAATGCAGGGTAGCCCGGCGGGTCAAGTGAAATGGTACAGACTCTGGTGGAGCCAGGACAAGGAATGCCCTGTCTGTAACAACCGGATAGACAGGGAGTCCGGCTGGCGAGTCCACCGGATTGTCCAGAAGTCCGACGACGGGAAGGACAGTCGCTCCAACCTGGTGATGGTGCATCCCAATTGCCACAAACGCATCCGCAGCCTGAAGTTGAAGACAGCGAAACCGGCTCCCGCCAGGGGGCTTTGAAGAGGCTTGAGCCGTGTGCGGTGAAAGTCGCACGCACGGTTCTTATGGGAGGAAACGGCGGTAAAGCCGTTTCCTTACCCGACCCGCCCGGCACTCGCTTTTTCCCTGGAACTCTGACCTTCCTCCCGGGGTCTTAAAAGCTCAGCCCAAAGTCCCGGCCCTCCGTCCCCCGGCGACGGCGATTTTTCAAATATTGCGATGTATTCGGCAGAAGGAGCACTACCATGAGTACCATTCGTCCTGGCAACCTCGTTTCGCGGTCGAACTGGCTGGTAGGCGCATTTTTGCTAGCGTGCCTGGCGTGCGCCAACAGCTACGGACAGGCGCAATCGCCGGTAGTCACGATCGTGAAACCAGAGGTATCGGAAATGTGGACGGCCAACCTTCCAGTCAGTGAAAAGGAGCTGCTCGCGAAGGTGCCCGCGAATTTCCACTATTTCGGAGCCTCCACTGTCGGAGGCATCTCGAACGTCCAAAGGTTTACAGTGGAGTTTGCCGCGGCGGCGACGTTCACCAAGATCACCGCACCCCCTGATTTCAAGCTGGAGCCGGAAAGCAGTTGCGCCGAAGGAGGCTTCTACCATGCGCAAAGCAGTTGTGCGCTGGTGGTGAGCTTTGTTCCTCAAGGCGCGGGGCACCGCTTGGGCAAGATCAGCATTACCCACGATCAAAGCACAGCGCCGGTAAGCATGATGCTGGGCGGCTTTGGATACGCACCGGTGCTGAGCTTTGTTCCTTCGCTCATCGGCACAGTGCCGAAGACGGTCTCGGCGGGAGTCGGAGTGATGTCGCACGCCCAGAACATCGCTATTGCAGGCGATACGCTTCTGATCGCGGACACCGGAAACAACCTGATACGGTCTATCGATTCCAGCGGAGCGATGATCACATTAGCGAGCGGATACACGGCGCCATGGGGAGTTGCCGAAGACGCGTTCGGACAAGTGTATTTCAGCCTGCCTTCCGCGAACGCGCTCTACGAGGTATATGACTACGGCCCAGTAGTCCAAATAAACGGATCAGGCACTGGTGCTTGTCCGGTTGCCACGCCGTGTAACCTCAACAGCCACGCAGTGGTGAATCCCGGTTCCCTGGCTATCACCCCTAGCAATTTGATGTTCTTCCCGGAACAAGGCTCCGGGGCCGCAATGTCCCAAGTCCAGCCGCTGCCCGCGACGTTTGTGCAACTCTACGATCCATTCCCTTATCAGACGAATCCTACCAGCGCGTTCGCGGCAGATGCGTACAACAACCTTTATTCGCTTTGGACGACTTCAGGCAACTGCCAGATCGTTAGTCAGACCTTGTATGACGCTGAACATAGCAATGTCAATTTCAATAAGGTTGCGGGTGGGCACACCTGCGGGTTCAGCGGCGATGGCGGGCTGGCTCAGAATGCCGAGATCGGCAATTTGATCGGCCAAATGACCTTCGACATTGCCGGGAATCTGTATTTCAGCGACACCAAGAACAACCGGATCCGCCGGATCGACGCCGCGACCGGCATCATTCGCACCATCGCCGGCAACGGAGTGGCCGGGTATACGGGCGATGGAGGCCGGGCAACGTCAGCGGCGCTGGCGACACCAACCGGTGTCGCGGTCGACTCTCAAGGGCAGGTCTACATCCTTGCCGGTTCCGCAGCCACGGGAACGGCACAAGTGGTGCGAAAAGTTGGAGCGACGGGTGAAGTTGTCTTCGCCTCGACAGTCTTGAACAAGTCAAGCGCGGCAGGCACTGTTAACGTGGCAAATACCGGCAACTATCCATTGACACTCACCACCGCCGTCGTGACGGGGGCCAACGCCAGCGATTTCGCAGTGGATCCGAACACAACCAGTTGTAATCTCGCGCCGGGCGGTACTCTCTACAATGGACAAAGTTGTCAAATTGGGATCATCTTCAAACCGTCCGGGGTGGGATCGCGAAGCGCCTCATTAACGCTTCTCGACAACACGGTCACGAACCGCAATAGCGTCCGCCTCACTGGTAATGGAGTGGCGGCGGCGGCGGTTAAGTTCATCTCGCCGCTGGCCAACGCATCATTCGGAGTAAGCACCAGTGTGAAGGTGAAGGTGCAAGTAATCTCCAGCAATACGACGATCCCGACAGGCACTGTGACATTCAAGGTGGACGGCGTGCAGGCGGGCAGCGCTGTCAAACTTGTTTCGGGAGCAGGTTCGACAATCTTGAGCGGTTTTAAAGCCGGATCGCACACGCTCTATGTCGCCTATGGCGGGGATAAGTACAACTCAGCCGCGCATGCGACGGAAACCATCGCGATTGCCACAGCCGCACTGGCCAGCAATATCGAGAGGTAACGACCTGTTCGGAAAAATCCGGGATTCTTGCCAGCTTCGACGGGGTATCGCCATGAGAGTTATTAATCGATCCAATCCGGGCCGGGCGCTTACCGCTTTGCTTCTGCAACTGTTGCTCGCGCTGGCCAGCTTCGGCGGTGCCGCTGCCGATGTGTGCACATTATCCGTGGATGGCGTCAGCGGTTTTACCTCTTACGCGGGGGTTGGTTTTCAGGAGAATTTGGCCGCTTATCTCTATGGCACCCGCAACGGCCAGCCGGACAACCAGATAGGCGATTACCAAGCGCAAATCGACTAGGGCGATGGCGGGGGATTGCAGGCCGCCGATTTAGTGTTCCTCAGCAATGGCCGCTTTCTCGTCAAAGGCTCGCATCGTTACCAGGAACAAGGACAATATGCGGTGTCGGTCAAAGCCACCGGCGCTTGCGGCAACAGCGTAGGCCCGCAGAAAACCTCCTCCGTCACGGTTTCGCCGATGCCCAGCGGCATTCCGGGCACCCCGCCGAATGCCCAATCCTCGCCTTCCCCGCCTAGCAATGTGACCGTTTCCTTGGACGGCGTCAGCGGCTTTACCTCCTTCGCCGGCGTCGGCTTCGAGCGCAACTTGACGGCCTATTTATATGGCACGCTCAACAGCCAGGCGGACAACACGCTTGACGACTTCCACGCGCAGATCAACTGGGGCGACAGCGACCAGTGGATAGCCGCTGAACTGGTCGCGGTAGGCAATGGGCGTTTCCAAATCAAAGGCTCGCATCGCTACGCGCAGCAAAAAACCTCTTATCCCGTCGTGGTGTATGTGAACGGCCCGGACGGCACATCCACCGCTGAAAACACCACGGCGGTGACGGTGTCGCCCATGCCGAGCGGCATTCCCGGCAAACCCGCCAATTCCGCCGGCAACATGGGCGACGCCAGCGATGTGACGGTTTCGCTGAGCGGCGTCAGCGGCTTTACTGCGCCGGCGGCGGTGGAGTTTGCGGGCGAGCTTGTCGCTTACTTTTATGGGACGCTCAACGGCCAGCCGGACAAGAACGTCGGCGACTACCAAGCGCAAATCAATTGGGGCGATAGCGGCCAGTGGGACTACGCCCAGCTTCTCGCCGCCAGCGGCACGCCGCGGGCGTATGGTTCGCATGTGTATTGGACGCAAGGCACTTATCCGGTCGTGGTTTATCTGAACGGGCCGGATGGCACTTCCGTGGCGGAAAGGACGACTTCGGTGACGGTCGGCCCGCCGACTCCCCTGCCCTCGCCTAACGCAGGAAAAAACCTCGGCGGTTCTTGCTTGGACAGCAACGGGCCTGGCCTGTGTTTTAAAGGCCAATATTCCGGCAATCCGATCAACAACACGACCGGCAACAAATACCAAATAGAACAGGACTATGCCGGAGCCGGTGCCTTTGCGCTGAATTTCATCCGCCATTACAACAGCCAAGCCAGCGGCGCGGGCAGTTTGGGCGCGAATTGGAGCCACAGCTACAGCGCCCAACTCACGCAAACCTCGGCGACGCGGGTGGCGGTGACGCGGGCCGACCGGAAGGCATTCAGCTTTAATTTGACCAGCGGCATCTGGACGCCCGACGCCGATGTCAACGCCAAGCTGGAACTGCTTAAAGACAGCCAAGGCAAAACCACCGGCTGGCGCTATACGGCAGGCGATGACAGCGTGGAAACTTACAGCGCGGGCGGCAAGCCGCTCTCGATTGCCAGCCGCGCCGGCCTATTGACGCAGACCCTAAGCTACGACGCTCAAGGCCGTTTAAGCACAGTCAGCGATCCCTTCGGACGCAATCTCACCCTCGCTTATGACGGCAAAGACCGCGTCGCCTCCATGACCGACCCGGCAGGCGAGGTTTACACCTATGCCTATGACAGCCATAACAATTTGGTCTCGGTCACTTATCCGGACGCCAAAACCCGCGCCTATGTTTATGAAAACGCATCCTTCCCAAACGCCCTGACCGGCATCATCGACGAAAACGGCCAGCGCTTTGCGACCTATGGCTATGATGCCAGCGGCCTTGCCATCCGTTCCGAACACGCGGGCGGGGCGGACAAAGTCACGCTCAGTTTCGACAAAGCCAACAACGCCACCCATGTCACCGATGCCTTAGGAACGACGCGCACTTATTCTTACGGGCCGCGGCAGGGCGTTTGGCGGATGCTGAAAGCCAGCCAGCCTTGCGCGGGCTGCGTCGGCGACGCGGCTGAGCAAGCCTTCGACGCCAACGGCAACGCCACCTCGCGTACCGACTTCAGCGGCAATACCACCTGCTATGCCTATGATTTAACACGCAATCTCGAAACCATCCGAATCGAAGGCTTCGCCCCCGGCCTCGCCTGCCCGCCCGATCTAGCCAACTACAACCCAGCGCAAGGCAGTCTGCAACGCAAAATCGCCACTGCTTGGCATCCGCGCTACCGGCTGCCAACGCAGATCGACGAGGCGGGGCGCTCCGCCCGCTATACCTATGACGCGCAAGGCAATCTGCTCAAGGAAACGCTAACGGCGGACGGCAAAAGCCGCGTTTGGACTTACACCTACAACAACCTAGGCCAAGTGCTCAGCGTGGACGGCCCGCGCACGGACATCAAAGACCTCAGCACATTCAGCTATGACGCCCAAGGCAATCTGGCCAGTATCACTAACGCGCTAGGGCAAACTACCCACATCACCGCCTATGACGCCCACGGACGGCCTTTAAGCTTGGAAGATCCCAACACGCTCACGGCAAAACTGGCGTATGACCTGCGCGGGCGGCTGGTCTCGCGCAGCGTCGATGCCGAACTCACCCGCTACGCTTACGATGGCGCCGGTGATTTGCTAAAAGTCACGCAGCCGGATGCGTCTTTCCTCAGCTTCAGCTACGACCCCGCGCACCGCCTCACCGCCCTGCACGATGCCTTGGGCAATCGCATCGCCTACACCCTAAACGCGCTAGGCGACCTGACGACGGAGAAGATTTACGACCCCAAAGGCAGCTTGACCGAAACCCGCTCGCGCATTTACAACAGCCTAGACCGCTTGATCCAAAGCCTAGGCGCAGCAACGCAAAAAACCGCTTACGCCTATGATTCAAACGGCAATCTCGCCCGCATCACCAACCCCTTAGGGCAAGTATCCAGCGCCGGTTACGATGCGCTCAACCGCCTCAGCAAAACCCTAGACGCTAGCCAAGGCGTGGCGCGCTATGGCTATGACGCGCATGACCGCCTCACCCAAGTCACTGACCCGAAAGGCTTTGCGACGACTTACAGCTATGACGGCTTCGACAATCTTCTAAAGATTCAAAGCCCGGACACGCGTAGCACCACCAACACCTATGACGCGGCGGGAAACCTCAAGACCTCGACGGATGCGCGGGGCAAGCTCACCGCCTACGCCTACGACGCCCTCAACCGTATTACTTCGGCGACCTTTGCCGACAACAGCAAAACCACCTACGCATACGACCAAGGCGCTAACGGCATCGGCCATCTCACCCGGCTGGCCGACGCCAGCGGCAGCACGGCTTGGGCTTATGACCCGCTAGGCCGCATCGTGCAGAAACAGCAACAGATCGGCGCGGCCACGCTGACGACCCGCTACCGCTATGACGCCCAAGGCCGGCTCGCCACGCTGAGCTATCCGTCCGGCAAGCAAATAGCCTATGGCTATGACGCGCAAGGCCACGTCAAATCCATCAGCGCGGACGGCCAGCCGCTGCTCGGCGCGATAGCCTACCAGCCTTTCAGCGCCGCGAAATCCTGGACGTTTGGCAACGGCAAGCCGTACAGCAGCCGGTTCGACCTCGATGGCCGCATCGCCCAATTCCCGCTCGCCAACGACAACCGCTCCGTCAGCTACGACGCCGCCAGCCGGATTACCGCCCTCACCGACAGCGGGCTGCAACAGGGTTTCAGCTATGACGCTCTAAGCCGTTTAACCGATTTGACCGCAGGCGCAGCCAGCCAGTCCTACACTTACGACCGCGACAGCAACCGCCTCAGCCTAGACAGCACCGCCGGCAACACCGCCTACAGCTATGCCGCCAACGCCAACCGCCTAGACGCCAGCAGTGGACTCTCGACCAAAACCTATAACTACGACGCCGCCGGCAACATCATCGCCGACGGCGCTCGCAGCTTCCTCTATGATGCCCGCGGGCGCTTGGTGAAAGCCACGCAAGGCGCAAGCAGCGTTGCCTATGCCATCAACGGCCTAGGCCAGCGCGTCGCCAAAAGCGGCACCAGCGTGCCAACCGGCGTGCGGCTCTTCGTCTACGGCGAATCCGGCCAGTTGCTCGGCGAATACGACGCCAACGGCAACGCCGTGCAAGAAACCGTCTGGCTAAACGGCCAGCCAGCCGCCGTGCTGACCGCCGCAGGCCGCTTCTATGTCTACGCCGACCAAATCGGCACGCCCCGGCGCATCACCAACCAAGCCGGCGCGACGGTGTGGTCATGGAACAGCGACCCCTTCGGCAACGGCCAGCCCGCCAGTTCTGCGGGATTTGCTTATAACTTGCGCTTCCCTGGACAGTATTTCGATGCTGAGACCGGGCTGCACTATAACTATTTCAGGGATTACGATCCTAGTACTGGCAGGTATTTACAGGGGGATCCGATTGGCCTGCAAGGAGGGAGTTTTAATTTATATTCCTATACCACAGCAAACCCGATCAGTTTGGCAGATTTCTATGGCGCAAATCCGCTAGATTATGTTGGATCAGATCCTTATTCCGGGCATACCAACATACCGGGAAGGAGCACTCCAGCGGATGAGGCGTTAAAGATGATCAACAAGATACTTTGGCAAAATCAGGCAGATATTGAGAGAAACGGTCGGCTTACTTCGCATTTTAGAAAGCTTGTTGACCTGAATAACGCGCTAAAGAATACGTTGACCCAAGTTCCAAACAATCTAAGACAAGCGCTACTGAAGGTTACCCAAAATCTATACAACAGTTGCGACCCCGCACTCTTGCAGCAAGAGAACAACAACATCAAAGCACTACAGCAATCTGGAAAAAATGTTCCAATGCTTCCAACGAGATTAAACGGAGGCTTTGGCCCCATTCCCTTAGTTACGCCCAAGGATATTGAGGATCTCATCAATGGCAAGCAATATGCCCCAGGAAGTTTGATCGTACCAACGCCATGGGGATTTTTGATAAAAGAGCCGACGCCTGCCGAGGCATAATCAATGATCCTATTCTGCGACGCGGATTGGACAAAAGGTTCGCGTTCTTTATCGGTTTGCCGAAAGATCCCCGCTACCAGCGGGGAGCGCCGCCATAGCCTGGCGGCAGCTCTATGCGCAACCCTGGTGCCTCGAAAACCAACGGCGGCTGGGGTTGAGGATACGCCAGCGACGGGACGACGTACCCGGTTGCGGGACGTAAACCGGCGGCGCGGGGACATATACCGGGGGAGGCGGATACCAACCATAGGGCTGCTGCGCGTACCCCCAGCCCTCGTTGTCATCATCGTCGTCATCATCATCCGCCAGAGCCGCCGGGCTTGCCAGCAGCAACACGGCCACGACCACAGCGGCCATCTTCAACGCGTTCCACAGCGTCCTTCCCTTGGCCGCGCTTTCTCCTAGGAAGGCCATGCCGCTATTTGGCTCCGCCTGCTTCGTTTTCCGCCTCGGTTTTGAGGATCTTCCCGGCGGTGTCAAGGTGGATCTCAAGTTCCTGCTTGCCGTCTTTGATCTCAACCTCGTAGCCGCTTGCCGCGCCGTCCGGGCCAAGGATCTTTTCGGCCTCTTTCAGTGCGGCGTGCGGATGCGCCTTCTTGACGGCCTGGGCCACCGGCCCGGGGAGGTCGGAGGTTTTGATTTCCTCCTCGGTCTCGACCAGCGCGCCGTCGGCGCTGTAAGTCGCTTCGAGTTTTTTGCCCTGGTTGTTGAATTCGACTTCATACGCGGCTTTTTCGCCTGCGGCCTTTTCCGAGTACTTGGCGTCTTTGACGTCCGGGTAAGCCTTCTGGAAAGCTTGGCGGACTGCCGGGGGCACTTGGGTGAGGGTCAAATCTTTGGCTCTATATGGATTTCGGGGTCTTTTTGAGCAAGACGCCCAGCAGCGAGGACAGCAAGCGTTTGCCGCGCCTTTTGAGGTTGTAGACGAACTCGAAGAAGCCCAGGTACAGCGGCAGCTTGTCCTGCGAGACGCCCCGTGGGGGCGGAGCCACGAGCGCAGCAGCGACCACAGGCCCCCTCCATCGTGTTGACGTGGATCTCGTGGAAGCCGTCGCCGTCCTCGTCGCGGGCGTACTCGCCTTGCGAGTGGTTGACCGTCTTGTGGCCGTAGCCCCACTCGGGCAGGCGGCCGTAGATGGAATACTCGTCGGTGTGCATCAGCGTCCCCGCCGCGACGGTTTGCAAAATCAGCGGCTTGATCGTTTTCTGCCGCACGTTGTCGAGCAGGCGGATGACGGCCTCGCCCGAGCGCTGCGCCATGCCGAAGACGGGCGGCTTTTCAGTGGCCTGGGTGCCGCGCCCCCGCGCGCCTTTCAGTCGGCGGCGGCGCGGCTTGCGCCCGGCCCGGGCGACCTTTTCGGGCTGGCCCTTGTGCCCGGCGACCACGTAGGTCTCGTCGCACTCGACCACGCCCGACAGCGTCACGGGCTCTTTTTTTTGACGACGCCGGCGCGCAGGCACTCCGCCATGGCCTGCACGTCGTCCTTGCTCAGATCCAGCTCCTGGGCGATCTGCGCGTTCGGCAGGTTCAGCCCCATGAAGTACAGGCACAGCACCCACGCCGACAGCGGCTGGTGGTGCCCGGACAGCACCGTCCCGGTCAGGTCGTCAAAGCGCTTGCCGCACGACTTGCATTCGTAGCGCCGCAAGTGCCGCTCCGGCCTGTCGAAGCCGCGACGGATCGTCTCGCCGCTGTCGCAGTGCGGGCAGGTCACGCCCTCTTGCCAGCGAAGCTGGCGGATGGTCTCGTAGCATTGCGCTTCGCTGACCAAGTGCTTGATTGATATGATCGATGTCTGCATCAGGGATCTTACCGCAAGACCTTGGAACACATATAGAGCCTTCGAGCAATGCGCACCCCGGCAACAAGCCACTCCCTTTCCCCTCCCACAGCGACAAGAAACCCAATGAGCAAAGGCAAACCCGAAGAACCATTCAATGTCCAGGCGATCATCGACAAGATCGACCGCTGCGTCGCGCTCGGCGACGAGGACGGCGCGATCAGGGAAATCAACCGCCCCTGGCCCGGCATGGACGGCGACATCAGCCTGGCCGTCCATGAGTTGATGTCCGAGCTGGCGCAAAACGGCACGGTTCCGCTGTTCATGAAGGATCTGCAATTTGACGACGCCGCCGAAACAGTGAGCATCCAGTTCCCCGACTGGTTCCAGGCGGCGAACCGGGCGTTCGAGCGGCGCTATCCGAATCCCAAGGAGGCCGGCTTGCGCTTCCAGAAAGCCATGTCCGTGTTGCACCGCCGGTTGATGGCGGTGCGCGACCGGCCGCAAATGCGCCTTGAAGATTTGGCCGACGCGCTGAAGGAGTGGCTGCCCGCGGACTGGTCCGCGCAATACGGCGCGCGCCTGCACTGAGCCTTGGGCCATGCTGTTCAACGCCCCGGCCTTCCTCTACCTGTTCCTGCCCGCCGTCCTGGCCTTGTGGTGGTGGCTTCAACGCCGCGGGCGGGAAGCCGCCGCCCAATGGGCCGTGGTCGCCGCCTCGGTGTTTTTCTACGGCTGCTGGAACTGGGCGTTCGTCCCGCTGCTGTCCGCCAGCGTGCTGCTGAACTACCGGCTGGGCCGGGCGCTGGCCCGCTCGCCCTCCGGGGGCTTGCTCGCGCTCTGGGCCTGGCCTTCAACTTGGGGCTGCTGGGATATTTCAAATACGCCACAACCTGCTCGGAAACCTGGGGTGGCTGGCGGGCCGACACTGGCCGGCGCTGGACATCGCGCTGCCGCTGGGCGTCTCGTTCTTCACCTTCCAGAAGGTGGCGTTTCTGGTCGATTGCCATCGCGGCCACGTCAAGCGCTTCGATTTCCGGCGCTTCGCCTTCTTCGTGTCGTTCTTCCCGCAACTGGTCGCCGGGCCCGTCGTCCACCACGCCGAGCTGATCCCACAGATCGAGGCCCGCGTCCGCTTCGACGCCCGGTTGTTCAGCCAAGGGCTGTTCTTGTTTGTCATGGGGCTGTTCAAGAAGACCGTCATTGCCGACCGCCTGGCCGAGTATGTCGACCCCCTGTTCGCGGCCGGGA
>Ga0265327_10004584_pt1 | contig 12164 bp, 10 predicted proteins | sample 41621metaG_FD_202089 | JGI IMG/M metagenome (GOLD analysis project Ga0265327, IMG submission 202089) | Rhizosphere microbial communities from Carex aquatilis grown in University of Washington, Seatle, WA, United States - 4-16-21 metaG | ecosystem: Host-associated > Plants > Roots > Rhizosphere...
CTTTGCCAAATAGTGGAGTTAGTGCCAGCAAAAGAATAATTCTTTGTATGACGGTCGCTAACAAGCCCGCAAGCATAGCCATTAATGGCAAATATTGTGAAGGCGTTGATTTATTATGCAATAATCCACCGAGCAAGCCTAAGAGAAGTGCTGCAAAGGCGCTAGCTAGAGCTAATTCATTGACACCGCCTAATGCTAGACGGACTAATGCGGCGACTGTGCCTGTGATTAAGCCGAACCCGATCCCGCCGACAAATCCGGCGGCCATGGCAATCATGTCCCGAATATTTAGTATGCCTTGGCTAGACTCCAACGGCTTTAACATATCGGAAAAATTGCGGTCTTCCGGCTGCCCAGTGGTAACATTAAAAGCTGTTCCTAGGCAACCCCAGACTGCGGTAGCCACACTCAGAAAAAAAAGCAGCCATAAGTGCTTTTGTGTCCAGCGGGAGTTTTCGTCGGTCAATGCTTCGCCCAGCCTAGTCATATAAAGCACAACGAATGCAAATGTTATAAAAACATGCAATTGCTGCACCAAGCTGCCAGTAATATCGACGCCTGCCCACAGCATATCCCCGGTAGTCTTGGCATCCAATGGGTTTTTGATAAGGTCAATAAAATCCATGCCATGGCCCTTCAAGTTATTTTAAGACGCTGGCGTTCCATGTTTAAGGCGAACCCGCCGCAACCGCGCCGCCGCCAATCCTGCGGCTCACCTCATACGCCGCCATCGCATACAATGGGCTGTGGTTGTAGCGCATAATCACCTGGAAATTATGGTAGGTCGTCCAATAGGCCGGGCCGTTTTCCTCTTCCAGTTTCAAATTGCCTTGCTGTCCTTCGCCGGCCGCGTCGGCGATGGGCTCGCCGGTGTGCCAGCCGTTGGCGTGGAAATAGCGGGCGACGCTGGCGATGGCGTCGGCGGGGTTGTTCCAAATGTCGCGCCTGCCGTCGCCGTCGCCGTCGGCGGCGAGTTTGCGGAAGCTGCTGGGCATGAACTGCGGCATGCCCATGGCGCCGGCGTAGGAGCCCAAAGGTTGCAGCGGGCTGATGCCTTCGTCCCGGCACAGCAGCAGAAACTGCTCCAGCTCGCCGCGGAAGAACGCCGCCCGCCTCGGGTAGTCGAAGCCCAAGGTGGCCAAGGCGTCGATGACGCGGTAGTTGCCGGGCTTTTTGCCGTAAGCGCTTTCGATGCCTATGATGGCGGTGATGATTTCAGGCGAGACGCCGTATTTGGCCTCGGCCCGGGCCAGGGCTTGCGCGTTGCGCTGGCGGAATTCGATGCCGCCTTGGATGCGGGTGTCGGTCAAAAACAGCTTTTTATAGGCATACCAGGGCTTGGCCTCGTAGGGCTTGCCCATGGCGGCGAGGATGGCCGGCTGCATGCCGACGCCGGCGAACACGCCGCGCAGTTCGGACGCGCTGAAGCCGTGCTTGCGGCTCATGTCGGCGATGAAGGCTTGCACGTCGTCGCGCTGGTCGATGCCCACGCTGGGCGGCAACAGCGGCGCGGAGGGCGCGGGCTGCTGCGGCGGGGCTTGCGTCCCGGGTTCGTTGGCCGGGGGCGGCGGTTTGGGCGGGGGGGCGGAAGGCTTCTGCCCGGCGCAGGCGCAAAGCAGGAGGGCGGCGGCAAGCGATCCAATGATGCGGTTTGACATGGGCGTTAGACTGGGGCGGCTTGGGTGGGTTTAAAGTAGGCCAGCATACCGGAACTGGCGCGGGCGGTCATCAGCCGGTGTGGCTGATTGGCCGCCTATGGCATAGGATTGGCCTGGATGGCGAGGCTTGAGGCCAAACCGCGGCCCGCTTCCACCCATCCATGCCGCGCGGCATTTTTTCCACCACAACCCACGCAGGGGAGCTTCAATGAAATACGCGATCATCTCGGGCAGCCACCGCCCGCAATCCCAGTCCGGCAAAGTGGCCCGTTTCATTAGCGGGCGGCTTCAGGCGTCAGACTCCGCGGCCGAGTGCTATGTGCTGGATTTGGGCAAGACGCCGCTGCCTTTTTGGGACGAGGGCGTCTGGACGTCCGACCCCAAAATACTCGACATTTGGAGTCCGGTGTCCGCCGAGCTGGCCGGCAGCGACGCCGTCGTCGTTGTTTCGCCGGAGTGGGGCGGCATGGTGCCCGCGGCCTTGAAAAACCTGTTTTTGCTGGCCGCCGACGGCTGTCTTTACCACAAGCCCGGCTTGATCGTCGGCGTGTCCGCCTCGCGCAACGGCGCTTATCCGGTCGCCGAGCTGCGGGTGAGCAGTTACAAGAACACCCACCTGCAATACATTTCCGAGCATGTCATCGTCCGCCACGTCGGCGACATGCTCAACGAGGCCGCCCCCCAGTCCGACGACGACGCCGCGCTGCGCAAGCGCCTGGATTACAGCCTGTCGGTGCTGGCCGAATATGCCAAGGCGTTGCGCCAAGTCCGCGCCAGCGGGGTGCTGGACCGCAAGGCGTTTCCATACGGAATGTGAGGTTCTTGGCCTTCGGTGGATTGTCGTGTTTGCGACAACTGTTCCATTGTGGACATGCGGGCACAGGGTCTTTGATGCTATCTAATTGTTTTTATTGATGGTCGCGGATGGCACAATTTCTGATTCAGCAAAGTCATCAATCCACAATCGAGAGAACCATCATGTCGCTGCTGAACCGTTACGATGAACAGGCGCTGCTGACCAACGCCAACGTCAAGGGTAAAACCACCGAGCCGAACTTGGACGCCTATCGCGGCGATTTGGTCTTGGAAGAAGGCGAGATCGCGGACGCCCTGGGCCGCCGCATGCCGCCCGTTTCCTTCATCAAGCAGGCGGCGGTGTTGGCGGGGGAGGATAAGATCACCTTCATCTCGGGGTTTCTCGAAAAGCTCGAATATCTGGTCTTGTTTTATGAAAAGTATGGCGCGGATGTGGCGGAAGATTTGGCCGCGGTGTTTTATGTCGAAAACATCCCCAATCCCATCCAGGTGAAATTCCATGGCGTCCACCATGTTTTGTTGCCGATGATCGAGGGGGAGGGGACGGTTTGGAACGACTTGAACGAAGAGCTGGCTTTGGAGAAGACCGATTTCAAAGGCCAAAGCGCGCAAGACAAGGTCATTACCGTTTATAAAACCGTGAAGACGGATTACCACCCGAAATATCCGGAGGTCTCCTGGGAGGAGGCGCTGGCCCAGGTCGTCGAGGTGAAGAAAGAGCTGCGCGGGGCGGTTTAGTGTCGCCGGACGCCGACAGGGTGGTCTGGTCGGTGTCGGGTAGGATGGTTTAGTTTTTGTCGGGGTAAGAGCCTTATCCGGGCGTGTTCGCGGGACTGCCTGCGGCGCCCGGATTTTTTTGTGCTGGCGGACGGACGGTGCCAGCCCATCGTGTTTTACGGCTGTTTTGCCGCTTCCTTCTCCTGCTTCTTCGCTTCAATATAGCCATCGAGCGCCGCCTGGGCGGTGGCTTCCGCGTCGTAAGGCCCTTCAATCGTGCTTCTGGCCACAAAAAACCATTCCACTTGGTCGGTGTTGCTGTTGTGCTGCGAGAAAACGCGGTTGATATCAAACAGGCAATATTCTATGTATCGCTCAAGCGCCGTTTGGGCGAGGGCTTCTGTCGCAAAAGGCCCCTCCACGCCTTCCCTGGCCGTAAAAAACCATTCCGTCTGCTGGGTGTCGGCATTGTCTTGCGCGAAGACACGCTTACGAGCTGCCATGGGTTGTTCCTCGTCGGTTATTTGCAAGTAATGGAAATGATTCAATCAAGGCTGTTGCGCAATCCGTGGGCGTGGCACCAGTCCGGAAAAATGGGGCTATTATAACGGCAAGCTTCAGGCTTTTACATGAGTCGCCGGAGAGCGACAATATTCCTTCGGCGGCTCGATGCCGCGATGCCGCCAGGCAGGGGGAATGGCTTGCGCCGTCCCGGCCAAAAAACTTTACCGGCGGCCAGGTTTGAACGCAAAATGCAGCCTATGAAAAAGACCTTGTCAATGCTGGCGTTGCTGCTGTTTTCGCCCTGCCTTCAAGCGGACGTTTATAAGTGCGTGGACGAAAGCGGGCGGACGAGGTACCAGGCGGCGGCCTGCGCGGGGGTGGTCGTCCCCATCGACGAAACCCAGCCGTCCCAGCCGCCTCCGGCGCAGCCTAAAGCGCCTGCGCCCGCCGTTGGGCCGGGCCAGGGCGGCGGGCACGCTGTCAGGAGCGAGGCGCAGAAAAACCTTTTCAAGTCGCTCAGGCCGTGCCCGTCGACTGGCGAGAGCGGCGGCCCGTGCCCCGGGTATGTGGTGGATCATATCAAACCGCTGGCTTGCGGCGGCGCGGACGATCCCCGCAATATGCAGTGGCAAACCACGGCGGCGGGCAAGGCCAAGGATCAATGGGAGAGAAGCGGTTGCCTGCCGGCGGCGTCCGGCCGGCCCGGCCCGTTTCCCCGCGCCCGCTTCGCGCCTTATCCGGCCGCCGCCGGCAAGGTTTATATCGGGCCGCGCGGCGGGAGGTTCACGCTCGACCGCCATGGCCGCAAGCATTACCTCGGGGCTTGGGTAGGAGGGTGAGGCGTTGCTTGAAAGGATGCCGGCCCCGGCCGCGCGGCGGTTCTCACTTCCCCATCACTTCCCGTCCGACCAGCCGTATCAATTCGCAACGCCAACGGAGCCTTCCCTGGCGTTCCGCCAGCAGTCCGTCCCAGTACAGGCGGCGCAGCAAGGTCTGAACCGGCCACTGCTCGTAGCGGCCCAAGTCGTCCCGTTTCAGCAGGCTGGCGACCCGCTCGGCTTCGCCATGTTCCCGGTAGGCGGCGAAGCGCGCCCGCAGGAGGGGGTCTTGCCTCAGCTTTTCAGCCACGGCGGGCATGTTCAACGCGACGGATGGCCGTAGCATGTTCAAGCTTTGCTGGATCAGGCGGACATTGCCGCCCGTCAGGCGCAGCAGGATGGAGGCTTCTTCCTCCGTCAGGGGCGGGGTTTCGGGGGCTTGCCACTTGAGGATGTCGGCCACGGTGGGTTCGGGCCACAGCAGCGTTTCGGCGTTGCGCAGCGGGCTCAAGTGGCCCTCTTTGAAGCGCAGTTCCAGCAAGCGCTCCGCGCCGCAGAGCACCACCTTGAGCCAATCGGAATAGCGCTCGCTGAGGTTGCGCAGCGCCCGGGACAGCGCCTGCCGGCCCTCTTGGGAGCCTTCCTCCAAGCGCGTCATGAGCAGGAACATGGATTTGCCCCTGGCCAGGCAATCCTCCATGAGAAATTCAAAATCGCTGGCTTTGCGGCAGGATTTGCCGCGGTCGATCTGGGCGCCGAGATAGGTGAAGTATTCGCCTTTGTCGGCGTCGGCTTGGCCGAGGGGAACCAGGTGGAGGGCGTTGCCCGCCCCGAAGCGGCGGTGCGCCAGGGACAGAATGGCGCGATGCGCCGCCGTCTTGCCGTGGTCGGCCTGGCCTAGCAGCATCAAGGGGCGGTTGTTGCGCAGGCTTTCGAAGATGGAGCCGATGAAGGCCTCCTCGCTTTGCCCCAAAGGGCGCGTCGCCATGTCTTCCAGGTGTGGCGTGGGGGGCGGCGGGATTTCCAGCTCGGGAGGCAGGTTGACTGGCTCGTCGGGGGCTTGGTTGCGCAAGACGCGCAACACCTGGCGGAGGGCGCGGCGGTAGGCCTCGGGGCTGGGGTCGGCGAAGTCGATGCAAAAGCGGCTTTCGAGAAACGGAAACCTGGGGAAGGCGCCGAAGTACAGGGGGATGATGTGGAAATCGAGGTCGGCCCTGCGTCTTGCCAGCAGGGTGTCGTAGTCATCCTGCACCCAGTTCGATTCCATGGCCTCGGGCGTCGCCAGCAAAATGGCATGCCGGGAATTTTGCAGCGCGTCGTGCCGTTGCTTGGCGCGCGGCCAGGCGGGGTTGAGATCGAAAAGATCAAGCCACACCTTTAGTCCGCATTGCTTTAGGTTGCCCGCCAAGACCCTGGCCCAGGCCTTGTTCTCGTTGCGATGGCTGATAAATACGTCGTGCATATCCCCTCTTCAAAGTGTTCGGCAGCGTCCTTTATCGGCAGCTGGGACAGATTATCCCTATCTTTGCGGCGGATTGGAACGGTGCGGGTATTCCTACCTAGGTTTCCGAGCCACCCAGGCATTCTCAAAGGCTGTGCGCCGGCTTGCTGGCCTGCGCGTGGAGGAGGGTGGTTGCGCGGAACCGGGCCCTGGTCTACACACAGGCCCCAAGTCTTCGGGCATAATGGCCGAAGCCCCCCGGCAGCCCATCATTTACTATGGAGACTACTCTATGCAAATTTTCCGCATCAAGCGCAACAAGCCCGAGGATTTCGAGGAAAGCGGCCTGCGCCGCTGCCTCAGCGCGGTGGATCTTACCCTGCTTGGCATCGGCGCCATCATCGGCACGGGCATTTTCGTGCTGACCGGCATCGCGGCGGCCACGCTGGCGGGGCCGGCGGTGGTCGTCTCGTTCATCTTCGCCGGGCTCGCCTGCGCCTTCGCCGCCTTGTCTTATGCGGAATTGGCCTCCAGCGTGGGCGGCTGCGGCAGCGCCTATGGCTACAGCTACGCGGCCTTTGGCGAGTTGGTGGCGTGGATCATCGGCTGGGATTTGATTTTGGAATACGGCATTTCCGTCGCCGCCGTGGCCAACGGCTGGTCGGGTTATTTCAACAACGCCTTGGAAGGTGTCGGCGTGCATTTGCCGGCCTATTTGACCCTCGCGCCGTCCAAGGGCGGCATCGTCAACCTGCCGGCGGCGGTGATTATTTTGATTTTAATGGTCTTGCTGATTATCGGCGTGAGGGAGAGCGCCCGCCTCAACACGGTCATGGTGACGGTCAAGCTGCTGACCATCACGGTGTTTGTCTCGCTGGCGCTGTTCAACATCCACCCGGAAAACTGGCATCCGTTCATGCCCTTCGGCTGGTTCGGCCATGACGCCGCCGGCAAGCCCATCGGCGTGCTGGCCGGGTCGTCCATTGTGTTTTTCGCCTATGTCGGCTTCGACGCGGTATCCACCGCCGCCGAGGAGGCGCGCGATCCCCGGCGCGACCTGCCTATCGGCATCATCGCTTCGCTAGGCTTTTGCACCTTGGTCTATATTGTGGTGTCGGGCTTGTTGACGGGCGTCGTGCCTTACACCGAGCTCAACGTGTCTTCGCCAGTGGCCCACGCGCTTAAGCTGCTGGGTTTGAACTGGGCCTCGGCCTTGGTGGCGACCGGCGTGATCGCCGGGCTGACTACGGTGATGCTGGTGCTGTACTACGGCCTGACCCGCATCATCTTCGCCATGTCGCGGGACGGCCTGCTGACCCCGAGCTTTTCCGTTGTCAATGCGAAGACCCACACGCCCGTGCGGGTCATCGTGATTTGCGGCGTGGTGATGGCTGTGGTGGCCGGGCTCATTCCGCTGGGCGAGCTGGCCGAGCTGGTGAACATCGGCACTTTGTTCGCCTTCGTGCTGGTCTGCCTGGGGGTGATCGTCTTGCGTGTCACCGACCCGCATATGAGCCGGCCCTTCAAAACCACGGCCAATCCTTTGTTTCCGGTGCTGGGGATACTGTCCTGCTCGGCTTTGATGGCGTTCCTGCCAGTCATGACCTGGTATCGCTTCATCGTCTGGCTGGCCATCGGCTTGGTGGTGTATTTCGCCTATTCCATCCGGCATAGCAAGCTGGCCGAGCAAGCCGGTTAACCGCCGGCCGCGGCTTGGAGCCCGGTTGCCCCGTCCGGTTGGACGGTGTCAAGCCGCTGGTTGGCGTGGATTCTAACAGGAAATGGCATGCAATGATGTGGATAGCGGTCGCGGTGGGTGTTTTGTTGGGGTTGGCGCTGGTTTACGCCGTCCGGAGGCGCAGGCGCGTCCGGCCTGAGGCCCGGCCGCCCGACGGCTACGCGATTGCGCTGGGCCATTACGAGGCCGGGCGGCAGGCGGAGGCCGAGACGGCTTTGCGCCAAGTTGTCCGGGCCAGGCCCGAATTTCCGGACGCGCGCTTCAAGCTGGCCAACACGCTGGCCGAGCTGGGGCGGCTGGACGAGGCCGAGGCGATGTACCGCCAAGCCTTGCGCTTGAAGCCGGACTTCCACCAGGTCCACAACAACCTGGGCAATTTGCTGCGGTCCAAGGGGCTTCGGGACGAGGCCGAGGCCTGTTTCCGCCGCGGCATCGACTGCCAGGCCGATTTCCCCGAGGCGCTGATGAACCTGGGCATTTTGCTGGCTGAGGATGGCCGCGCCAAGGAAGCGGAAGACGCTTTCCGGCGGGCGTTGCGGGGCAATCCAGACCATGTCGACGTGCTTTACAACCTCGCGTTGTTGTTAGGCGGCGGCGGTCGGCTAGACGAGGCCGAGGCCGCCTGCCGCCATGCATTGCGCCTCAGCCCGGGCTCTGCCTTGGCGGCCAACGTCTTGGGCACCCTGCTGGTGAGGCAGCCCGAACGCATCGCCGAGGCCGAGGCTGCCTATCGCCAGGCGCTCGCCATCCAGCCGGACTTTCCCGAAGCGCTCAACAACCTGGGGGCCTTGTGCCGGTTGACCGGGCGCTGGCAGGAAGCCGAAGCGGCCTACCGGCAAGCGCTGAAAGTCGATCCTGGCCATGTCGTGGTGTTGGACAACCTCGCCCATTTGCATCTGTTGCAGGGCCATTTCGAACAAGGCTGGGCGGAAATGGAATACCGCTGGCTAACCGACCGTAACCGCGAGTTCCGTGGGTTTTTCCAGCCGCGCTGGGACGGCAAGGCCTTCTTGGGCAAGACCTTGCTGGTGCATTATGAGCAGGGCGCGGGTGACGGCATCCAGTTTTTCCGTTACCTGCCCAAGGTCGCGGCGATGGGTGGCCGCCTGGTCGTCGAATGCCCGGCGTCCTTGTACCGCCTGTTCCGGGACAACCTGCCCGCCGAGGTGCGGCTGGTCAGGTGCCAGGAAGCCTTGCCGGATTTTGACCTGTATTGCCCGCTGATGTCCTTGCCGCTGGCGTTCCAGACCCGGCTGGAGACCATACCGGCCAATGTGCCCTATTTAAAACCGCCTGCGGAAGCGGTGGCTAACTGCCCACTATTGACGGCCAGGCCCGGCGCGCAGGTCTTGGTCGGCGTATTGTGGGCGGGCAATCCTGGACACCACAACGACCGCAACCGCTCCTTGGACTTCAGCTTGCTGGAGCCCTTGCTCGCCACGCCCGGCGTCACCTGGGCTATCCTGCAACTGGAGCGCCGCCCGGAGGGTTTCGAGCGGCTGGCCGCTTCGAGCGGCTGGCTGGATCCGATGGGCGGGGTCAAGGATTTCGCCGACACGGCGGCGATCATCGCCCAGCTCGACCTGGTCGTCGGCGTGGACACCTCGGTCATCCACCTGGCCGGCGCCCTCGGCAAGCCCGTGTGGCTGCTGTTGCCGCTGATGCCTGACTGGCGCTGGCTGCTGGGGCGGGAGGACAGCCCGTGGTATCCCGGCATACGGCTGTTTCGCCAAAGTGAGTACAATGCGTGGCCTGAGGTGGTTCGGCGGGTCGCCTGCGCGCTGCCCACCGAGCGCGACGCTTTATTGCACAGCAAGCTGGGAACGACATGAAATTGATAGCGGTTGCGGCGGGCGTTTTATTGGTGTTGGTGTTGGTTTACGCGCTCAGGAAGCGCCGGCGCGCCCAGCCTGATGCCCCGCCCGAAGACGAGGGCGGCGACGGCTACGCGGTTGCGCTGGGCCATTACGACGCCGACCGGCATGCGGAGGCCGAGGCGGCTTTGCGCCAAGTCGTCCAGGCCCGGCCCGGGTTTCCCGAGGCGCACTACAAGCTGGGCAACACGCTGGCCGAGCTGGGGCGGCTGGACGAGGCCGAGGCGATGTACCGCCAAGCCTTGCGCTTGAAGCCGGATTTCCACCAGGTTCACAACAACCTGGGCAATCTGCTGCGGTTCGCGGGCCGGCGGGACGAGGCCGAGGCCTGTTTCCGCGCCGCCGTCGACTGCGAGCCGGGCTTTCCCGAGGCGCTCAGCAACCTGGGGATCTTGCTGGTCGAAGCCGGCCGCCTCCCGGAGGCGGAGGAGGCTTTCCGGCAGGCTCTGCGGAGCAGCCCGGCCCGCTTCGACCTGCACTACAACCTCGCGCAGTTGCTGTACGACAGTGGCCGGCTGGCCGAGGCGGAGGCGGCCTACCGCCAGGTGTTGCGGCTCAATCGGGATTTTTCCGCCGCGTCCGCCGGGCTGGGCGTGTTGCTGGCCAAAAGCGGCCGCCCGCAAGAGGCGCAACTCCATTTTCGCGACACCCTCAGGCTCAACCCCGGCAACATCGCGGTTCACAACAGCCTGGGGCTGGCGTTGGCCGAATGCGGGCAGTTTGGCGAGGCCGAGGCCGTCTATCGCCAAGGGCTTGCGATCCAGCCGGGCGATGTCGGCATCCTGACCAACTTGGCCATCCTGCTGGCGAAACTCGGGCGGGTCGGGGAGGCCGAGCCCCTTTACCGCCAAGCCTTGGATCGCCAGCCTGGACAGCCTGAAACGCTCAACAGCCTGGGTGCCTTGTACCTGCTGACCGGGCGCTGGCAAGAGGCGGAGGCGACTTTCCGGCATGCGCTGCAAGTGGCTCCAAGCCAGGCGGCGGCCTTGAACCTCGCCCATCTGGATTTGCTGCAAGGGGATTTTGAGCGGGGCTGGCAGGGCTTGGAGCAACGCTGGCAAGTCAACCAGGCGCACGATTTCCGCAGGTTTGCGCAGCCCCGCTGGGATGGCAGGGCCTTCTTGGGCAAGACCTTGCTGGTGCATTATGAGCAGGGCGCGGGCGACGGCATCCAGTTTTTCCGTTACCTGCCCAAGGTCGCGGCGATGGGTGGCCGCCTGGTCGTCGAATGCCCGGCGTCCTTGTACCGCCTGTTCCGGGACAATCTGCCCGGCGAGGTGCAATTGGTCAGGTGCCAGGAAGCCTTGCCGGATTTTGACTTGTATTGCCCGCTGATGTCTTTGCCGCTGGCGCTTCAGACCCGGCTGGAGACTATTCCTGCAGCTCTTCCCTATCTAAAGCCGCCGACGGAGGCCGTCGCCCGCAGCCCGGTGCTGACGCCGACGCCTGGCGCGCAGGTCTTGGTCGGCGTGCTGTGGGCGGGCAATCCTGGACACCACAACGACCGCAACCGCTCCTTGGACTTCAGCTTGCTGGAGCCCTTGCTCGCCACGCCCGGCGTCACCTGGGTCATCCTGCAAATGGAGCGCCGCCCGGACGGCTTCGAGCGGCTGGCCGCGCAGCACGGTTGGCTGGATCCGATGGGCGGGGTCAAAGATTTCGCCGACACGGCGGCGATCATCGCCCAGCTCGACCTGGTCATCGGCGTGGACACCTCGGTCATCCACCTGGCCGGCGCCCTCGGCAAGCCCGTGTGGCTGCTGTTGCCGCTGATGCCTGACTGGCGCTGGCTGCTGGGGCGGGAGGACAGCCCGTGGTATCCCGGCATGCGGCTGTTTCGCCAAATTGAGTACAATGCGTGGCCTGAGGTGGTCCGGCGGGTCGCCTGCGCGCTGCCCGCCGAGCGCGACGCGTTGACCGCGGGCTAGCCCGCCCGCCTCTGTGACGGCTAACTGCGCGCGCGGGCCGGAAGGTGTCAGGGGGACGGCGGGTTTTTGGCCGCCTTTTTCTTGGGCTGCGATTCGGCCGGGCTGGCGGGGGCCTCGTCTTTTTGGGCGAGGGTGACCGAGATGCGGGTGGAAACGTGTTTGCAAAAATCTTGGGGGTAGCCGTGCTCGTTCAATTTCCACAGCAGCTTGTTGGCTAGAATGGCGACTTTGATCTTGCCCCACCGGTACTTGCGCTTGTCCCCTTTGGCAAGGCCCGCCATGTCGCGCAAGATACCCTCCACCAATTGGGTGTTGCGCCAGTTTTCCCCGGGCGCGCGGCGGGCGAACATCGTGGCGAGCGTGTTTGCGAGCGTGTCGATTTTGTCCAAATCAAACAAGCGGGATAGCCAGGTACTCATGAGTCGTATTCTCCAAAAAGGCAAGCGGGCAATGACATTGACAGCCTCATTGGCATCCAAGGCCCGCGCGAATTCTAACAGGAAATGAAATGATCTTGATAGCAGCTGTAGTCGGCATTTTGTCGGTGTTGGTGTTGGTTTACGCGCTCAGGAAGCGCCGGCGCGCCCAGCCTGATGCCCCGCCCGAAGACGAGGGCGGCGACGGCTACGCGGTTGCGCTGGGCCATTACGACGCCGACCGGCATGCGGAG
>Ga0265327_10004585_pt1 | contig 12164 bp, 10 predicted proteins | sample 41621metaG_FD_202089 | JGI IMG/M metagenome (GOLD analysis project Ga0265327, IMG submission 202089) | Rhizosphere microbial communities from Carex aquatilis grown in University of Washington, Seatle, WA, United States - 4-16-21 metaG | ecosystem: Host-associated > Plants > Roots > Rhizosphere...
GTAGAAAAATTAAAAATTATAGTACAACAAATATTTTTCCAACAACCCCTTTGCCCAACTGGACGGTGAGTTGGGATGGTTTGGGAAAAATAAAAGCTGTAAAGAAAATATTTACAAGTGTAATTATACGGCATGCGTATAAGAGTAATTACAGCATCAATGCCTTTTCAAATAATCTCTATTATAACCCAAATGGAACTCAGGATCAACGGGTATTGGTATCACAGAGCACCGGTAGTAACACGATAAATTCCAACTTTGTTCCCAAATACACCATTGGTTCAGTAACAATGAGTGAACGTTACGATCCTTTAATAAAATTTGATTTTAAATTTCCCAAGCCTACCTGGTCGGGGAACCTTGAAGCGAAGCGGGACAGAACCACTACCCTTAACTTAACTTCCTTCCAGATCATTGAAACAAAAGGACAGGAATATATTATTGGCGCGGCTTACCAGATTCCGAAACTCAGACTAAAGAATGTAAAAATTATGGGTAAGGTGCTTGAAAGTAATCTCAACATTCGCTTGGATATCAGTTACCGGAAAAACATTTCTGTCATACGCCAGATCGATACAGGCTTAAGCACACCGACTGGTGGAACAAATATTATCACACTGCGTTCATCTGCCGATTATATGTTAACACCGAATATTACGCTGAGGTTGTTTTACGATTGGGTGCGAACCAAACCACAAACTTCCGCGTCATTTCCTACATCCAGCATCAATGGCGGGTTTAGCTTAAGAATAACCTTCTCTTAAATATTTTGATCGTAATTTCAAACAAACTGTTACATTTGTACCACAAAAAAAATAAATATGAATTTTCCAGCAGATCTTAAATACACAAAAGACCACGAGTGGGTAAAAATTAACGGCAGCGAAGCAACAATTGGAATTACCGATTTTGCGCAGCGCGAATTAGGAGATATTGTTTACGTAGACGTAAACACCATTGGCGAAAGCGTTGAGAAAGAGGCAGTATTCGGTACCGTAGAAGCAGTTAAAACCGTAAGCGATCTTTTTATGCCCTTAACCGGCGAAGTATTGGAAATGAACAAAGACATTGATTCAGCACCAGAAAGTGTTAACCAAGATCCTTACGGAAAAGGCTGGATGATAAAAATAAAATTCACTAATCCTTCTGAAGTAAATGATTTATTAAGCGTTGAAGATTATAAAAAATTAATTGGAGTCTAAATTAAAGCTCATATATTTTAAGCCCTTTTAAGACAAACTTAAAAGGGTTTTTTGTTTTACATGAAGAAATTTATTTATAAAAATTCACTAACCCTGTGTCTTGCGTGGACACTGATCATTTTTATATTATGCGCTACACCCGGCCAATACATCCCCTCCGCTGACTGGCTCGAATTATTAAGTTTTGATAAGTTCGTGCACGCTTCAATGTTTTTTATTCTGGCTACACTCACATTGCTAACACTAATAAAAAATAAAAAATCAAAGGTGACACTTGTTATTAGTTTTTTAATGTGCATTGCTTACGGAGCTTTACTCGAATTTATGCAGGCAATCTGTTTCAGTAATCGTAGTGCCGACTGGAAGGATATGGTTGCGAACACTTTTGGATGTGCGATGGCCCTTTTAACTTTTAAAAAAATAAAAATGTTAATCAGCCAACAAAGTAATTTGTAATTTTTAAAATCAACTATAGACTATCAACAATTGCCTCTATCATTTAGGTTTGTAAACCGGACTTTGTTTTTTCGGATCGGGTTTCTTTGACTCTTTTAGCGGAGCAATATCACTGTTCGCTTCAATGTTTTCAATCACCACCCATTTATCTTTTCTTAACTCCAACGCATCAAAACTTCCATCTGGACCATAATATTGGTATTGTCCGTCGAGCACACTCCCTATTTGTTTAGGGGCAAGGTGACTGTACATTATCAGGTTTCTTTTTTCGTTATATTTTAAACTCATACTTACTTCACTGCTATATTCGAACATAAGTCGTTTTGGATTTTTACGTGGAAAATTAAAAACATCTTTCCCGAAAACAGCATCGCCGTTACTTCTGAAGTAGAGCACATCCACAAATTTGCGTGTGGTTAACTTATCATTTCCATCCCAGCCAATAAGTGTATAATAACCGTCACACTCTATTAATTGCGTGTATAGCATCCCAAACCATTTATCAGGGCTGCCTATATAGGTTTCGGGGTATTTTACTGTGGGTGACCGGTCAATCAATCTAAAATATTCGTAAGCCTCTATGGTTTCATGTTTCAGAAACCCTGTTTTAACACGCTTGCTATTATTTACAAGAAGGTAACCAAAAAAGGCATGCGTGCCATCGTCTCTAAAAAAATTCCAGGTGATGAGTTTAAATTTTTTGTCTTTCGGACCCAATATGGAAATGTCTTTAAGACTGTCGAACGGGTATTCTAAAATTTTAGGATTGGCAATAATCTTATCCCAGGTCTTCATAAATTCTTTATTGCCTTCGATTCGGTCTTTTTCGTTACGGCTGTAAAAGGTTTTTTTCTGAAGATCTTTTAATTCATTTTCTGTTTGTTTAAAAATAAATGTAACCGAGTCATTGTTTTGTGCAATGCAAAAAACATTAATTATGATCAGAAATGAAAATATGATTTTTTTAAACACTATTTTTATAATACGTTACTAAAACAAAGATACAAATAACCCTCAATGATTGTTAGTTTAAGATGGCTGAGGCTGTTTTTGAATATTGGTTTTTTTATTTTTCTGGCGATTGCGGCTTTAAATTATAAAACCTCTGTTTACCTTATTTACCAGGCGAAGGGACAGCTGTTGCTTTTAATGAATACACAAACAATCGCGGAGTACAAAAAAAATGCAAGCCTTACATCCAATGAAAAAAATAACATTAAGCTGATAACTGAAATAAAAAATTATTCAGTCGACAGTTTAGGATACACCGCTACTAAAAATTTCACTTCTATTTATGATCAAAAAGATGCACCCGTTCTTTGGGTAATAGCCGCCTGTGAGCCATACGGTTTAAATGCCTATGTATGGAACTTCCCGATTGTAGGATACGTGACGTATAAAGGTTTTTTCAAAAAACAATTGGCCGAAAAAGAATATACGCATTTGATAGCTTTGGGTTATGATGTGGATTTACGCCCGGTTTCAGCATGGAGCACTTTGGGGTGGTTTCACGATCCGGTTTTAAGCAGCATGTTAAAACGAAGTAAAGGGAGTTTATGTAATTTACTTTTCCATGAATTATTTCATGCAACTTATTACGCAACAAATTCGGTTGATTTTAATGAGAATGTGGCCAGCTTTATTGCGCATAAGGGTACTCTGCGTTTTCTAAAAAATGATACAACAGCGTTGAAGGAATATCTATTAAACTACAACGACAATAAAATATTTAATAACTACATGCTTCGTAAAATTGACTATTTAAAAAAGTATTATGAACAAATAAAGGATCACACAAATAAATACACTCTAAAACTAAAGGTCATTTCAGAAATTGCCGATAGTATTGAAAAGCTGCCTTTGGGAAACAAAACCAAGTACCAGTATAGAAAAAAAGAGATCTTAAAATTTAAAAATGCTTATTTTGTTGATTTTGTGCAATACGACAGTATGCAGGACAGTTTGGAGCATGTTTTTAACAAAATTTATAAAGGCAAAATTGAAAAAATGGTACAAGATTTGAGGCTAAACTGAATCTATTATTAATTTTGGTAACTTATTACGAAGCCCACACAACTATGAAAAAAATTTACCTTTTTTGTCTATTTGCTATTGTATCCTCTTCATTCCGGGCGCAGTCTGGCTACGACATAAAGATCAATTTTAAAGGATGTGCCGATTCTACGGTTTACCTGGCAAGATATTTTTTCGATCAAATGCCTATTGCTGACAGTTGCAAGCGAATCAAAAACGGAAAGATTGAATTTAAAGGAAACATGACTCTTGATAAAGGAGTTTATTTTCTCGCTAATCAGTCGAGAAACTCATTCTACTTTCAATTCATTGTAGATGCCAATCAAAAGTTTACAATTTCAGTAGATGGAGCAGATCTTTCAAATACTTTAAAGTGTTTGGATAACAAAGAAAATGATTTGTTTTTCACTTATGTAAAATTCATGTCTTCAAAAAACAAAGAACTGATGCAGACACAGGCTCAGGCCAAAGGTAAAAGCAAGGCGGACAGTACCAAAATTGTTAATGAAAAACAAACCCTGCTTAGTCAGGAAATGACAAAATACGACACAGAATTCAAGTTAAAAAATAAGGGAACCTTTGTTGCAGATTTAATGAACCTGAAAACGGAAAAGTACCCAACAGAAACTCCCCTTGCAAAAAACGGGAGACCAGACAGTGTTTATCAATATTACTATTATAAAAATCATTTTTTTGACGGAGTTAATTTCAAGGACGACCGTCTTTTATACACACCCTTTTTTGCGGAGAAAATCAAAAAGTATTTTGACCAATTAGTGGTGCAACATCCTGACACCATCATAAAGGAACTGGATAAAATTTTAATGCAGTGCATACCGGGAAGCATGATGTTTAATACACTTGTGGGGCATTTTACCTATAAATTCGAACAAAATAAATCCATGAGTTTCGATCAGTACGGTAAAAGCAATACCTTCGAAAAAGTGTTTATTCATCTTGCAGACAAATACATTGTGAGTGGTAAAACAGAAGGCTATTATTCGGCAGAAACCATTGTAAAAATTAAAGAGAGAGTGGATATATTGCGTAACCTTTTGCCAGGTGCAAAAGTTTCTAACTTATACATGATTGACACTACTTATGGTAAACAGGTTTTAAAAATGGGATTCGATACCGCTCAAAGTAGCGCCAGTGTTACGTATCTGTATAATAAGAATAGCGACAGGCTCGCTTCACTTTACAAAGCCCTGTATGATGTAAAAGCAAAATATACGGTATTGGTTTTTTGGGCCGCTGATTGCAGCCATTGTACAACAGAAATACCAAAATTACACGAAGATCTTAAAAAATTAAATGGAGTGGTAGATGTTAAAGTATATGCTGTTCAAACGAAAGAAGAGTTATTTGAGACCTGGAAAAAATTTATAATTGAAAAAAAACTCAGTGGCTTCACACATGTGTTTGATCCCATCCATTTAAATAATTTAAAAGAACAATTTGACATTACCGCTACACCAGTAATTTATTTGTTAGATAAAGACAAACGAATTATTGCAAAAAAATTAAGCCATGAACAAGTGGTCGAGATTATTGAGAAACTCGAAAGTGTAGAAAAGAGCGCGAAAAAATAAAATTTAAATAAACCTTTGCTGTGAAGAAAATTGTTTTAGTACCCCTGATGGTGTTGTTTACCAACCTTTCATTAAAGGCTCAGGTGTCATACGATATTAAAGTAAATATAAAAGGCTGCAAAGACACGATAGTCTATCTGGCTAAATATGTTTTCGATCAAACTTATATTGCCGATACTTGTAAAAAATTAAAGAATGGGGCAATCGAATTTAAAGGAAAAAGTGAGTTGGATAAAGGGGTGTATATTTTAGTGAGTCAGGAAAAGGCTCCCTATTTTGAATTTCTTATAAATGAAAGTCAGAAATTTACAATCACCGCAGATGCTTCAGACATCGGATCTACATTGAATTCAACAACAAGCAAAGAAAATCAACAATTGTTTTCATACATTCATTACAGTTCTTCTAAAAATAAAGAGTTTAATACCACACGATTGGGCACTGTAGGAAAGAGTAAGGAAGACAGTACGAAGATCATGCAGCAAAAAATAAGTCAGTTAGAGGCAGACATAAAGAAATACGATCTTGAATTTATGCAACAAACGAAGGGTACTTTTCTTTACGATTTTATGAATCTGAAGACAGAAAAGGTAGCCACTGAAATTCCCAAGGCCTCTAATGGTCGTCCCGACAGTCTTTATCAGTATTATTATTACAAAGATCATTTTTTTGATGGCGTTGATTTTAAGGATGAGAGAATTGCACGGACTCCTTATTTTGATGATAGAATTAAAAGATATTTTGATGGAGTGATTGTAAATGCTCCGGATAGTGTTATCAAAGAGATCGATAAATTATTAGCCAAGTGTACGCAGGGTAATTTGGTTTACAATGCGCTGTTAAGTTATTTTACGTATAAATACGAACAAAGTAAGCTGGTAGGATTTGACAAAGTTTTTTTATACCTGGTGGATACTTATATCATTACCGGCAGGGCGGGTGAACTTTATTCAGCAGCAACAATCAAAATTTTTAAAGAACGTTCTGCAATTATGAATCCTTTGCTGGATGGAAAAAAAGTTCCTGATTTGTACATGATTGATACGCTTTATGCGCGCCAGGTGCGGAAGATGGGGTTTGATACAGCAACTTCCTCAAAAAGTGTTACAGATCTCTATTACAAAAACCAGGTGCCTTTGGCTTCGATGTTTAGAAGCTTGTACCAAGTCAATGCCAAGTATACAGTCTTACTATTCTGGGCAGCGGATTGTGGGCATTGCCAGAAAGAGGTTCCAAAATTACACGAAAGCATGAAAGAGCTGAAAGGAAAGGTAGACGTAAAAGTATTTGCCGTACAAACTAAAGACGATCAATTCGATCAATGGAGACAATTTTTAATAAACAATAAAATAACCGATTTTATTAATGTTTACGATCCTGTGCATATCAACAATGTGAAAGAAAAATTTGATGTTAATTCAACGCCGCTTATATATGTTCTTGACAGAGATAAAAAGATAATAACAAAAAAGATAGCCTCCGAGTATGTGGTGGACATGCTTAAAGCGGCAGAAAAACAAGAAAAAAAACCTTAACCAATTCATATAGAAAATCAAACGTAAAAATCATTATCTAAAACAACAATCACACATGAAAAAATTTATTCTCTTACTAACGTCCGCAGCGCTTCTTTCACTTAATGCAAAATCGCAGACCTATGACATCAAAATAAATTTTAAAGGTTGCAAAGATACCATGGCTTACCTGGTGAAATACACCTTCGATCAGCAGTACATAGCCGATACCTGTAAAAACATTAAAAATGGGGTTATTGAGTTTAAAGGTAAAAAAGAACTCGATAAAGGTGTTTATACTTTAGTGAGTGATGCTAAATCCATCTACTTTGATTTTTTTATAAACGAAAATCAAAAATTTGTTATAAACACGGATGCTGCCGATATAGTGGCGAATCTTAAAGTAACGGGAAATAAAGAAAATGAACAGTTCTTTTCTTACATCAAATACATTACAGCTAAAAACCAGGATTTTAATAGAATCCGCGAACAAACAAAAGGTAAGAGTAAAGAAGACAGTGCGAAATTCATTAACGAAAAAGTTAAACAGTTAAACGAAGAAGTAAAGAAGTTTGATAAAGATTTCATGGAAAAAGCAAAAGGAACTTTTGTATATGACGTACTGAATTTAAAAACAGAAAAAGAACCAACCGAGATTCCTAAAGCAAAAAATGGTCGCCCGGACAGTGTTTATCAATACTATTATTACAAGAGCCATTATTTTGATGGAATCAACTTTAAAGACGAAAGAATTATTCGCACACCTTTTTTTGACGACAGGATTAAAAAATATTTTGACAATGTCATCTTAATGCATCCTGACACCGTTATCCAGGAAATTGATAAAATTCTTGCGAAGTGTGACGAGAATAATCTTATTTATAATTTATTGATAGGCTACTTCACTTATAAATATGAACAAAGTAAAATTATGGGCTTCGATAAAGTGTTTGTGCACGTGGCGGATAAATATATTATTAGTGGAAGGGCCAAAAGTGTTTATACGGATGAAACCGTTAAGAACATAAAAGAGCGTGTTGACATTATGCGCAATTTATTATTAGAAGCCAAAGTGTCGGAATTATATATGATAGACACAACGAATGGACGACCTGTTAGAAAAATGGGCTTCGATACAGCCAGCACGAGCAAAAGCATTACAGATCTGTACTACAAGAATATTGACAAATTAACCCCCATGTTTAAAACATTGTATTCTGTAAATGCAAAATACACGGTGCTTGTTTTTTGGGCAGTTGATTGTGGGCATTGCCAGACAGAAATACCTAAATTGCATGAAGATCTTAAGGCCATTAAAGGAAGCATCGATTACAAAGTATTCGCTGTACAAACAAAAGATGAATTATATAGTGACTGGAAAAAGTTCATCATTGATAAGAAACTAAACGATTTTATTCATGTATACGATCCGGTTCACATAAATAATTTGAAAGAGCGTTTTGATATTTATTCAACGCCGGTAATTTATATTCTCGACAAGGATAAAAAAATAAAAGCAAAACGTTTGGGTGCCGAACAAGTAGTGGATATGTTGAAGACTCTTGAATCTATTGATAAAGCAGCAGCTAAAAAACAAAACCAGAACCAGAATTAAATTTGGCTGTTATTAAAAATTAAACTCAGGCGCTTATCTCCTTTAAGCACTGAGTTTTATTTTTAGCGCGTCAGTAAAAAACCAAACGAAAAAATCATCTTTTAATCTCTAAACCAAAATGAAAAAAAATTTACTCTTATTGGCGTCTACCGCACTTCTTACGCTAAGCGTTAAATCGCAGGGCTTCGATATCAAAATAAATTTTAAAGGATGTAAAGATACCCTGGCTTATCTTGTCAGTTATAATTTTGGTCAAACCGGAATTGTTGACACATGTAAAAATATCAAAAATGGCCAGATTGAGTTTAAAGGGAAAAGAACACTCGAAAAAGGAGTGTATACGTTGGTAAGTGAAGGTAAATCTATCTATTTTGATTTTTTTATTAACGAAAATCAAAAATTTGCCATGAGTACCGATAATGCCGATATTATTGGAAATCTTAAAGTAACGGGTAATAAAGAAAATGAACAATTTTTTTCTTACTTAAAATACATTACTTCCAAAAACCAGGAAGTTGGGAAACTCCTCGAGCAAACAAAGGGCAAAAGCAAAGAAGACAGTGCTAAGTTCATGAACGAAAAAATTAAGCAGCTTAACGACGATGTTAAGAAGTTTGATAAGGACTTTATGGAAAAAGCAAAAGGAACTTTTGTTTACGACGTATTAAACTTAAAAACTGAAAAAGTAGCACCCGAAATTCCTAAAGCAAAAAATGGCCGCCCGGATAGTGTTTACCAATATTATTACTACAAGAGTCATTATTTTGACGGCATTAATTTTAAAGATGAACGAATTGTTCGCAACCAGTTTTTAGATGTCAGAATTAAAAAATATTTTGATAATGTTATTTTGATGCACCCGGATACGATCATTCACGAAATAGATAAGATCCTGGCTAAATGCGACGAAAATAACCTTGTTTATAATACATTGGTGGTTTATTTCGCTTACAAATATGAGCAAAGTAAAATTATGGGCTTCGATAAAATTTTTGTGGACGTAGCCGACAAGTATATTATTAGCGGAAAAGCCAAAGGGGCTTACACGCCTGAAACTGTTGCAAAGATTAAAGAACGTGTAGACATTATGCGTAATTTATTATTGGATGCTAAAGTATCTGACTTGTATATGATAGATACAACAAATGGAAGAGCTGTTCGAAAAATGGGTTTTGACACGGCCAAAACCGGAAAAAGCATTACAGATCTGTATTATAAAAATGTAGATAAATTAACGCCCATGTTTAAAACGTTGTATTCTGTAAACGCAAAATACACGCTCCTTGTTTTTTGGGCTGCAGATTGCGGACATTGTCAAACCGAAGTTCCTAAATTGCACGAAGATCTAAAAGCCATTAAAAGTACTATAGATTACAAAGTGTTTGCTGTACAAACAAAAGATGAATTATACAACGACTGGAAGAAATTCATCATTGATAAGAAACTGAACGATTTTATCCATGTGTACGATCCGGTGCATATTAATAATTTAAAAGACCGGTTTGATATTTATTCTACGCCGGTAATTTATATTCTCGACAAGGATAAAAAGATTAAAGCAAAGCGTATTGGTGCAGAACAAGTGGTGGATATGCTGAAAAACCTTGAAGCCATTGACAAGGCGAATACGAAAAAATAATTTCAATCCAACTAAAAATTAAGCAAAAAAAATCCCGGTTCATTTTTTGACCGGGTTTTTTTATTATAAACTGTAACGTTCCTGTTTTAATAATTTTATATCTTCAATGAGTTTTTGTACCTGGGCTTTGTCCGTGCCATCATACATTCCGCGAATTCTACCTTTGCTGTCAATAAGTAGAAAAAGTTCACTGTGCAGAAAGCCTTCGGCACTTCCGTCATCTTCCAGTGCATTTACGAGGTAACTCGTTTTTGCAAGCGCATAAATCTCTTTTTTATCGCCTGTGAGTAAATGCCATTTATTTTTGACTGCACCGTATGTTGTGGCGTAACTCATCAGTACTGCAACCGTGTCGTGCATTGGATTTACAGAGTGTGAAAGAATCAACAACGAATCATCTTTTTCAAAGGCCTTTTGAACTGTAGTTAAATTTGTACTCATTTCTGGACAAATGCTTTGGCAAGTGGCAAAGAAAAAGTTTGCTACATAAATTTTATTCTTCACGGTTTCTTTAGAAACGGTTTCGCCATATTGATTTGTAAGCTTAAAATCTTTGATAGTATGATAAACGGTGTCTTTATCCTGAACTTTTTTTTCACCATAAATGGGTAATAATAATTTAGGGCCTTCTTGCTTGCAGCCAACCATAAATAAAAAAGAAAGTGCGAGACTTGTGTTACGAATTAGATTTAATTTCATTGGTTTCTATTAGTTTTTGTTTTTCTTCTTTTAAACGTAAATGCTGGTATTCATCGATCAATCTTTTTATTTCAGAAACATAACGCCCGTCGTAATATCCACGCACATGCCGGTTGTGGTCGATGAGCATAAAAAAACTATAATCTATGTAATATGGTTTTTCAGCAAAATATGTTTTAGTGAGACTGTCGAAACTCATTTTTTTCCAGGTATAAAAATGCACATTGTCGTGAAGTCCTAATTTTTTTAATTCGCTATAGGCCTGCGATTTTTCGCCATCGAATTCGGTCACAAGAATAAAAGGTATGTGTTCTATTTTTTGTTTTTTATAATTTAGATATTCCCATAAACCACTTAAACGATAAGAATCAACTCTGTATTTGTCGTTAATAAAGATGATAGCATATAGCGGAAAATTTTCCGAATCAACACTTGCCTTTTGTAGTTGCGTGTCAGTCTCACTTTTCTGAACATAAAAAGAATCACTGACTTTATGATAAACCGTGTCGCCCTTTGCAATTACTTTTTTCGGACCGTAAAAAGGTAGCCTTCGTGAATTAATGGTACTGGTTTCCAGTATTAGCCAAAAGAGTGAAGGAAATGCGATAATTAAAAGCAGCAACCATTTTTTATTTTTCACGGTAATTTATTTATGGCGCAAAGATACGTGTGTATTGCTAAATAAAAAACCCCGAAACACAGGTTCCGGAGTTTTTAAAACGGTTACGGATTATTCGACAATTAGCCGTCTTACAGACGAATTTTCTCCCAGGGAAGTTTTAACCAAATAAATTCCGCTCGAGAGATCATTAATTGAAACTTTTTTCTCGATTGTATTGTCATTGCCAAGGTTTAAAGTCTTAACCAGTTGTCCTTCGAAATTGAAAATTTCCACACTGCAAGTCTTATTGGAGGTATTGGAGAGTTTCACATTAAAATTATCTTTAGCTGGATTAGGATAGATGGCGTACTGTGCATCAAAATTTCTATCCGTAATTCCAACCGTAATAATTTTATTTGCTGTAATGGTAATGGAAGTGTCACCAGAGCCTCCAAAATCTTCCAGGTCTATAAGAACTGTTAATAAAGGAAATTTTTGAGTGGGTTCAAAATAATCGTACTGTATTTCGGTTGTGGTAAATGTGGTAGGAAATGGTGATGTAAAAGAAACGGCATTTTTTCTGATAGATTTTATCTGCAGGATATTAGAATAGTGTGCGCTACCTGGCATCACAATCGTTCCACTGCCGCTTGCTGTAACAGTGGAAGTCCCACTATAGTTTCCTGTTGCCGATCCGCTTGCTTTACCTGAGTGGGTGTCGCTGAAAGAATTTCCATAAACAAAAGGCCAGGTATATTGAACAAGGGAATTCGTGAAAGTGATGCTGATAGAAGGCGAAGCAGGTGAGCCGA